>JAEEGL012651102.1_pt1 | contig 18954 bp, 22 predicted proteins | sample 9134231 | NCBI WGS metagenome assembly JAEEGL01 (sample SAMN16246548, study PRJNA631951) | gut metagenome | biome: gut microbiome; feature: rumen; material: fiber-attached | host: Bos | place: Iran: Karaj | collected 2018-10 | reverse complement strand
TGCAAGATTCGCAACAACCGCAGCGGAAACGCCGGTAAAATAACACAGCTCCTTGACGCTGACGGATCCGATGTCAAGCAAGACCTCGGCCACGCGGCGCTGCTTTTCGGTCAGATCGGCCGGCAGATCGTCGGCGCTGACCATTGTGTCGCGCAGCTGCGCCGTGCGCACGGAGATGTTGCCGAGCGTTTTGCCGGATTCATAATTGCGCTGCAGCAGGCCCTTGGATGCAAGCCGTTCCAGCACGTCGCTGTCGGATGGCAGACCGCAGGCGGACAGAACGTCCTTTTTCTGCATGAACTGCGCGCGGGAAAGCAGAAACTGATAGACCGTCGTTTCCTCTTCGGAAAGACGGTGACGCTTTTCGCTGTTCAGCGCCAGATAGGTAACGATGGTTTTGAGATGAAACCCGGTCGGCAGCTGCACGCGCGCCGCTTCGAAATAGGTGCAGAACGTGCGGTCCTTCAGAAAGCGGGCCAGCGCCAGCATTTCATCGGAAAACAGCGGCGAGCGATCCAGCACGTCGGCAACCGGCTTATACTTTTTCCCGTCTTCGGGCCGATCCATGGCAAAGACGACGCCCTGCCGCTTCGTGCTTTTTCCGCTGCCGAACGGCACGGACACGCGCACGCCGGGGCGCACGCTGCCGCGCAGGCTTTCGGGAACCGAATAGCCGTATAAAATGTCAAAATGATATGCAACATGCTCCACCGCTACAAGGGCCAGGCTCTGTTCCATATCATTTCACACCTTACCTATTGAAAGTCTTCTCAGATATCGCGGATCTCTTCCGGCTCGCGGATCTTCAGATCGCCGGCAAAGAATTCGTTCAGCGCGTAGGTCACCGGCTTTTCCGTGCCGCATTTTTCACGCAGCTCGGGATCCTCAGCAATATAACGGGCGCGCTTTGCAACGGCCGACACCAGCGAATAGCGGCTGACGTTGTTTTTGAGCAAATCTCTCAGATCAGGATTCAACATGGTTCATTACCTCTCTTATTCTGGAAATGGATAATTCCGATTTTAATCTGGATGCGCGGATGATAGCGAGCACATCGTCCACCGCGTCCTCCAGCACATCGTTGATGACAATGTAGTCATAGTCTGCCGCGCACTGCAGCTCCGCCTGCGCGATCAGCAGCCGGCGGTCGATTGCGTCGCGCGTTTCGGTGCCGCGCTTGATCAAGCGGCGTTCCAGCTCCTGAAGCGACGGCGGCGCCACGAAGATTTCAATCGCTTCGGGAATCAGACGGCGCACGTTCTTGCCGCCCTGAACCTCAATGTTCAGAATGACCGTTTTGCCCTGCGCCAGCAGATGACGCACCGGGCCGACGGGCGTGCCGTAAAAATTGGCGCCGTACTGGGCGTATTCCAGCATCAGGTCGTTTTCCACGTTCTCGCGGAACTGCTCCGGCGTCACAAAGTAATAATCCACGCCGTCCACCTCGGTGCCGCGCCGCGGCCGCGTGGTCATGGAGACCGAAAGGAAGCCTTCGTCGCCGAGCGCATCGAGCACCCGGGAGATGATGGTGTCTTTTCCGCTGCCGGAGGGACCGGACAGCACGATCAGCAAGCCTTCGTTACGCATCGTCCTCATCCTCCCAAATGCCAACCGTTTCCGCGCCCAGACGGGCCGCAACGGTTTCAGACTGCAGATAGGACAGAATGACGTGGTCGCTGTCCATGATGATGACGGCGCGGGTACGCCTCCCCTGCGCCGCGTTGATCAGCATGCCGCGGTCTCTGCTCTCCTGAATCAGGCGCTTGACCGGCGCGGAATCGGGGCTGACAATCGCCACAATCCGCGAGGCGTTGATCACGTTGCCGAAGCCGATATTGACAAGTTTCATTGAAAAGCCTCCGCGTTATTCCACATTCTGCACTTGTTCGCGGATCTTTTCGATCTCCGCCTTGATCTCGATGACGTGTTTGGCAATGGAAACGTCCTGCGCCTTGGAGCCGATGGTGTTCGCTTCCCGGTTGAACTCCTGCACGAGGAAGTCCATCTTGCGGCCGATGGCCTGCTGAGACTGCATGAACGCGCGCATCTGATCCACGTGGCTGCGCAGGCGGACGGTTTCCTCCGCGACGGCGATTTTGTCCGCGTAGATTGCCGCCTCGGTCAAAAGCCGCTGCTCGTCCACGTGGACGTCCTCCAGCACGGTTTTCATGCGTTCCAGCAGCTTTTCGTTGTATTCCGCCACCGTCTGCGGAGACCGCGCCTCAATATAGGCCACGTGCTCCAGAATCAGGTCGCAGCGGGAAAGGATATCCGCCTTGAGCTTTTCGCCCTCGGTTTCGCGCATGGCGAGGAACGAATCCAGCGCCTTCTGCGCCACCTGACGCACGGCGTTCCAGACGCGTTCTTCGTCGGCTTCCTCCTTGCGGATGGAAAAGATGTCGTAATAACGGGCGAACGACGAAACCGTCATGTCGTTTTCCAGGCCGTAGCGCTCGCTGAGCTCCGTGAACGCCTGCATATAGCCGGAGGCTAGGGAATGGTTGATCTCGACGGTGCAGTCCTGCAGCTCGAGCGTCTCAATCGAAACATAGCACTCGGTCTTGCCGCGCGAAATGGAATCCTGAAAGAAATGCTTCAGCTTTTCGTCAAGGAAGCCATAGGTCCGCGGTGTGCGCGCGCTGAATTCAAAATAACGGTGATTGACGCTTTTCAGCTCCACGCTGATGCTCATCCCGTCAATGATCTCCTGCGCGCGGCCGAAGCCTGTCATACTTCTGATCATTGCAGTCCCCTCCGGGTCAAAGATATCTTCCAAACATTATAAACGTTTTGGGCCGATTTGTCAATTCTTTCCGCAAGAACCGGCAAGCAGCGTCGGAATGTCGCCACACCAGACGCCGTCCTTTTGCTCAAACGGCAGCAGCGCCCGCACGTCGTCGGCGTTCGCTAAGGAAAAAACGGCAAGATAAAGGCCGCGGTTCGCCGCATAGTTGAGCGCCGAACGCAGCAGCCCTTCCGCAACGGAAAAATCGGGTGCGGCGAGTTCCAGCGCAACGAGATCGGCAACGCCGTCATGCAGCAGCAGATCGCAGCTGCCGAGCGCGTTTTCGCCGTCCTTTGCCGTGAAACGGACGGTACAGCCGGGCGTTTGCAGCTCGGCGGGTTCAAAAAAGATCATGCCATCACCGGTTCCTTGTTTTCTTTTCGCGGTCCATGCCGGCGGCAAGCCCGAGCTTTCGCACCTCGTCCTCCGTCAGATCCCGCCAGTCGCCCTGCTTGAGCATGCCGAGCTTCACAGAGCCGACGGCCGTGCGGCGGAGCCTTGCAACCTCAAGGCCGAGCGCTTCGCACATCTTGCGGATCTGGCGGTTGCGGCCTTCATAGAGCACGATTTCCAGCACGACGCGGTTTTCTTCGCGCGTGACCACACGAACCTCCGCCGGAGCGGTCACGCCGTCGTCAATGATGACCCCCTGCGTCAGGGCGGTCAGCTGATCCTGCGAAACAGACGGGCGCACGGTCACGCGGTAGGTCTTTGCCACATGCTTCGAGGGGTGTGTCATCGCGTTGGCAAATGCGCCGTCGTTCGTGAACAGAAGCAGGCCCTCCGAGTCGCGGTCCAGCCGGCCGACCGGATAGACCCGCGCCGGCACGCCGGCAACGAGCTGCGCCACGCATTTGCGTTCCATTTCGTCGTTCATGGTCGTAATGAAGCCGCGCGGCTTGTTCAGCATGATATAGGTGAACGTCTTTTGCTGCACGATCCTTTTGCCGGAAACGGTGACCGTGTCGTGCTTCGGGTCAACTTTGTCGCCGATGGCGGCCGTTCTGCCGTTGACGCGGACCTTCCCCTGCTCAATCAGTTCTTCGCATTTTCTGCGGGACGCAACCCCGCATTCGGCCAGATATTTTTGCAGTCTGACGCTGTTGTCTGCCATACGATTCTCCTAAAAACATAGCAAGGCAACCACCTGGCGAACAGGCGGTTGTCTTTTTCTTTTTGTCTTACTGCGCGTCTGCGGGCAGCTCCTTTTTCGCAGCGTCCTTCTTCGATTTGTTCATAAGGCTCGTCACCTTGTCGAACATTTCGGGCACAAGATTGACCACGCGTTCCGCCGCGTTGTCATAGGCCGTGATATGTTTGAGCGTCACTTCGCCGTCGCTGATAACAAGGAAGGCAACGGGCGTAATGGTCACGCCGGCGCCGCCGCCGCCGCCGAACAGCTCCTTCGGATCCTTCGACGGAAAATCTGCGCCGCCGGAGGCAAAGCCGTAGGTCACCTTGGAAACGGGAATGATCGTCGTGCCGCCTTCCGCGTGGATCGGTTCGCCGATGATCGTGCTGGTGTCGACCAGATCACGGATCTTCTCGATCGTTGCGCTGAGGATGGCGCCTGCTGATTTTTCTGACATATCTATCATCCTTTCTTTCATTCTCCTTGTGGAACGGCCGTTTCTTTCGCCGCGGAAAGAGCGGGCTCTTGCTTCTTGCTCCGCGCGCCCTTCAGGAACTTGAGCAGCACCCGGAAGATCAGGCGGAACACCATGCCGACGGTTGCGTTGATGATCTTGCGCACCGTCAGGTGGAAATCCAGAAAAATCTCGCCCTTGCTTTTTGAGGCAAGAAAATCGGGCTCCACCGAAACGTCGTATTTATGCACCTTGTTGTTGGAGCAAAGGAATGCAACCAACGGATACACCTTCTGGCAGGCCTTGCCGTATTCGATCGCCGTCTGCGCAGCGTCGCCCTTGCCGATGACCATATAAATGTCAATTTCGTCGAACACCACGCTTTTCAGCAGCTTGCCGCCATAGAGCGAGAACACGTGCCCGAGCGATTTGAGAACCTCCGTCATGCCGTCAAAGCCGTTTGCCTTGACCATTTTGAGAAGCTGATTTTCTTTTTTCGGCTTCGGCTCCTCCGGCTCGGATGGTTCCTCCGCTTTCGGCTTTTCTTTTTTGGGCTTCTTTTCCTTCTTCGGCTTATTTTCTTTCTTTTCCTTCAGCGGCAGAATGCCGATTCTTACAAACAGATAACGAACCGACAGAAACAGCTTTTCTTCATAGGAGAAGGAGACGTGAACGGGAATGGAAAGGATCGTCCAGAACAGCAGAACGATGCCGCCGAGCACGCAGAGAAAAATCTGAAACCCAGTCACTGCGTCCTCCTCCTTTCCGTGATTGAAATACTACTGATTATCTTACAATAATTTTTCGTTTTCGTCAACCGTTCTTTGTAAATCCGTTTGGGTTTCGGCTTCATTTTTTTCTTCCTCAGAGGGTCTGCCGCCGTCCACGTCCGCTTCCGGGCGGTCGGGCAGCTTCGGCAGCTCATCGAGCGAAGAGATGCAGAACACGCGCAGAAAATCGGGCGTTGTGCCGTAGATCAGCGGGCGGCCGGGCAGGTCGAGCCTGCCGCGCTCCTCAATCAGCGATTTCTGCAAAAGGTTCGACAGCACGGCGGAACAATCGACGCCGCGGATCTGCTCGATAAAGGATTTGGTCACGGGTTGATTATAGGCGACGATGGCCAGCACCTCGAACGCGGCCTGCGACAGCGGCGCGTTGCGCTTGACCTCCAGCACCTTGCGGATCGCATCGGCATATTCGAGCCGCGAGCAAAGCTGCACGCGCTGATCCAGACGCAAAAGGCAGACGCCGGCGTCCGTTTCGTCATACTTGGCCTGCAGACGATCGAGAAGCTGGTCGAGAATCAGCTCGTCCCATTCCAGCGCCTGCGCGAGCCGCTGAGTCTCAATGGGCTCACCCACGGCGAAAAGCACGGCTTCCAGCGTGCTTTGCATTTGTTTCAGATTCATTCTTTTTCCCTCTTTCTGCGGTTGAGCGTAACGGTTTCGTTGTCGTCGCTGAGCTCCACGCGGTTCGCTTTGATCAGCTCCAGCATGGCGAGAAACGTTGCAACGAGCTGCGAACGCGAGGTGGCGCCTTCAAAGAACTCGCTGAACCGCGCCCTGCTCTTTTTCAGCAGCCGGCGATAGATCGAAACAATGCGCGACGAGACCGACACGATCTTTTTCGAAACGATGACCTGAAACGCTTCGATCGGCGGCGGCAGCTTGCGCTTGCCGCGTCCGACGGCGTTGATATAGGAATCGAGCAGTTCTCCGCTCTCGTGGATCCGCCGGTAGCTGTGATCGACCGGGAGGTCCATCGGCGCGCGCCAGTAATAATCGAACCCGTTGGCCTGCTGCGCCAGCTTCTGCGCCATCAGCTTGCAGTCGCGGTATTCCAGCAGCTCGCCGGTCAGCTCTTCCTTGAGCTGCTTGGCTTCTTCATAGACGGGAAGCAGCGACACCGTCTTGATATAAATCAGCCGCGCGGCCATCTCGATGAACTCGCTGGCAACGTCCATGTCGGCCTCCTGCATCTGGCGGACGTAGGCCGTGTATTGCTCGACGAGCTCAAAAATCGGGATATCATAGATATTCAGTTTGTGTTTGGAGATCAGGTGCAGCAGCAGGTCCATCGGACCTTCAAAAACCTCCAGCTTGTATTGGATCTTTTCCATGATCGCTTCTCCGTGTTATGAGATTCCGAACGGCAGGCCGACAAGATATAGCAGCCCCTTCAGCACGATTCTTGTCAGCGCAAGAATCGGGGTGTCCAGCACGCCGAACAGCAAAAGGGCAAACACGCCGAGCACAATATAGCGCTCATACTGCGCGATTTTGTAATACGCTTTGTCCGGCAGCACGATGGCAAGAATGCGCGAACCGTCCAGCGGCGGCACCGGCAGCAGATTGAACACCGCGAGCGAAACGTTGATCTGCGCAACGATGTTGCAGAACGTCATCAGATAATACGGCAGCGTGCCGCTTTCGGGCCGGACTTTCAGATAGACGAGCACGTAGACAAACAGATAGATCAGCGCCATCAGCAGATTGGCAAACGGACCGGCCGCGGCCGTGAGCGCCATGCCGCCCTTGCGGTTTTTGAAGTTGCGCGGGTTGACCGGCACGGGCTTTGCGTAGCCGAAGCCGACCAGCAGAATCATCAGCGTGCCGACAAGGTCCAGATGCGCCAGCGGGTTCATGGTCAACCGGCCCGAAAGACGCGCCGTCTGGTCGCCGAGCTTCGTTGCAACAAAAGCGTGGGCAAATTCATGAACCGGCAGCACACAGAACAGCACAAACAAACGCGCACAGAGATTGATGACAAGCTCCATGGAAAAGCCGTTCCGGAATAAGTCAAAAATCATAAAAGGTCCTTTCTGCCCCGCGAAGCAATCACGAAGCGGTCAAATCCGTTAAAGTCGTTCACAATTTCGGCAGAGAAGCCCTGCGCCTCAAATAAGGCAGAAATCTGTTTCCCCTGCCCTTCGCCGCATTCGAAGGCGAACAGGCCGTCCGGCTTGATCGCGTCCGCCCAGCGGGATGCAAAGCAGCGGTAAAACCGAAGTCCGTCTGCGCCGCCGTCCAGCGCCAGCCGGGGCTCCCGGCGCACCTCGCGCTGCAGGGAATCCAGCTCGCACGAACGGATATACGGCGGATTCGAAACAATCAGATCCGCCTGCGGCAGCGCGCCGAGGGCCGAACGGCCGCGCAGAACGTCGCCGCAAAGGATCTGCGCACGATCCGCCACGCCAAGGTTTTCCGCGTTTTTACGAAGATACAGAAGCGCGCCCTCGTCATATTCAACCGAAGTCAGACGCGCGTCTTCGCGCCGTTTCAGCAGCGACAGGCCGATGCAGCCGCTGCCCGCGCAAAGGTCGAGTATGACCGGCGCATTCACGGGCCGCAGCAGCTTTTCGCAGATCAGAACAAGCTCTTCCGTTTCCGGCCGCGGGATCAGAACGCCGGGGCCGACAAAGAACGATTCCTCCAGAAAACTCCAGCAGCCGAGCAGATACTGAAGCGGTTCGCCGCCGATTCTGCGTTCCGCGAGGGCAAACGCTTCGTCTGCCTGCTCCCCTTCTGCCGGATCGCGCAGGCGAAGCAGAAACGTTGTCGCGTCAAGCCCCAGCACAGACAAAAGCAGCTGTTTTGCCTCGAACGGTGCGTCGGGAACGCCGCCCGCCTGCAGCCTTGCCGTCAGCTCGCACAGCAATGCGGCCAGCGTCATATGGCGTCATCCTTCGGGTCGTCGGTGATCACGGCCGAGAACGCGGCAATGGCAACCTCGATCATATCGTCGTCGGGCTCCTTCGTCGTCAGGCGCTGCATCCAGAGGCCCGGCGCGGAAAAAATCTTCACAAACAGGTTTTCGTGCCGGCCGGCATACTTGATGAACTCATAACCGAAGCCCATAACCAGCGGCAGGATCAGCAGCTTTGTGAGCATCCAGACCGGCGTGCTGTTGCGCAGCGCGGGAAACGCCACGGAGATGACGGACGAGATCAGAACGCTGATGATGATAATGACAAACATAAAGCTGGTGCCGCAGCGCGGATGAAAGCGGGACTGCTTTTTCACGTTCTCCACGGTCAGATCAAGACCGTGCTCATAACAGAAGATGGTTTTATGCTCCGCGCCGTGATACATGAATGTGCGGCGGATGTCCTTCATCAGCGAGACGGCGGCAATGTAGCCGATAAAGATCAGCATGCGAAGGACGCCCTCGATCAGCGCGCGGTAATTCTGCAGCGCGCCGTTTGCCAGCTTGTTGAAAAGGTTGGTGATGACGGTGGGCAGATAGAAGAACAGCGCAAACGCAAGCGCAATGCCGAGCACAGAGGCAACCGCCGTCAGCGCGCTCATGACGCCCTTGCTCAGATGACTGCTGAGCCATTTGTCGAGCCTGGACATATTTTCTTCGTCTGCTTCCATATCCTCCATGCCGGATTTTTCTGCAGAAAGCATCAGGCACTGATAGCCGAAGATCATGGATTCCACAAAGCTGACGCAGCCGCGCAGCACCGGCCAGCCGAGCGGCTTAATTCTGTCGCGGATATGCTTCGGGTGTTTCATGATCGTTTCAATGGAGCCGTCCGGGACGCGCACGGAAACGGCGGCGCCCTTCGGCCCCTGCATCATGATGCCTTCAATCAGCGCCTGTCCGCCGACAGACGTTTTATGCAGCGGGCAAGCCGACGACTTATCAGCCATAAAAAGCCCTCCTTATCAGTCGAAATAAAAACGCAATAATCATAAGTCAGATTGAACAAAAGAGCGAAGCGGCGAAAGGTCCAGACAGCCGAACGCCTGCAAAAACCGCAGCAGCTTTGCGGCAATGCGTTTGGCGCCGCCGGGCGCGTCGCTTTCAATGTTGATGGGAATGATCGGGTCGTGGACGCTCAGACGAAGCAGGAACCAGCCGTTTTCCGCGGGATCGTCAAAGAAGATGCGGATGCCTTCGCGGTTGTCGTTTGCAACGCGCCAGCCCCGCTGTGTGCGGGCGGCAAGGTTCAGCGCCTGAATGATCGTGTTGCCGTAGGAGCGAAAATCGTCGCGCCGGATCTTCAGCCGGATCTCCCGGGCCTCCAACGGGTCGTGCAGCGCTGCGATCAGCGCATCGAGGTCCCTTCCGTCCCGTCCCATCTGAGACAACTTTATGACGATTTTCGTAATCAGATAGGCGCCGTCGTCCAGATGGTAATTATCGCGGAACGCTGCGTGGCCGGAGGTCTCGATGGCCAGCGGACAGTTGACGCCCTTTGCGTTCAGCTCCAGCTGCTTATTGATCACGTTCCGATAGCCGCGCATATAGCGGTAATGCACGCCGCCGAGGGTGTCCTGAATAAACGCGGTGAGACCGGTCGACGTAACGGAATCCGTAACGATAGTGCCGCCCTCGTTGCCCTCCAGCGCAATGACCGACGCAAGCGCGACCAGCCGGTTGCGGTTGATCTCTTTACCGTGGCGGTCCACGCAGCTTGCACGGTCGACGTCCGTGTCAAAGATGATGCCGAGATCGGCGTTTGCGCGGACCGTTGCGGCGCTGACGGCGTCCATGGCCTGTTTGTTTTCCGGGTTCGGCGCGTGGTTGGGGAACATGCCGTCCGGCTCCAGAAACTGACTGCCGGAAACGTCCGCGCCGAGCGGCGCAAGCACCTGCGAGGCGTAAAAGCCGCCGACGCCGTTGCCCGCGTCCACGATGATATGATAGCCCTTCAGCGGACGGTCGTAGTCCTCGGCGTTCACCTCGCGGCAGATCATGTCGCGCAGACGTTTTGCGTAAACGGGCATATAATCGGCCGTAACCACGCCGCCGGGTTCTTCCGAGGGCAGCAGCGGTTCGGCGGCATAGCGGATGATCACGTCCAGATCGGCGCTGTCCACCCCGCCCCGACGGGTAAAGAACTTCAGCCCGTTGCGGTCATAGGGATGATGGCTCGCCGTAATCTGCACGGCCGCAGCGCAATCAAAGTCAACGGTCGTCATAAACATGGCGGGCGTAGAAGCCAGACCGCAGTCCACGGCGCAGTACCCCGCGTCGCAAAGGGCGCGGACGACCTGCGCCTTGATGCGCGAAGCAGAAATCCGCGAATCGTGACCGACGGCGATCCTGCTGCCGGGCGCGACCTGCAGCTCCCGCAGAAAAAGCGCAAAGGCGCCTGTCAGCCGATAGACCGCTTCGTCCGTCAGCTGAACGGGAGAGCCCTCCGTTTCCACGGCGACGCCGCGGATATCGGTTCCGCTTTTGAGCGGCTTATAGTCGTTTGTCATATTGCTTCCCTCTTTCTGCAATTGTCGTTTCCATCACCTGAAGCAGGAAACGGTACATCGGCGCAAAAGCCGCAAAGCACGCGCGCAGCTCGTCCAGAACCGCGCCGCTGAACAACGGCTCCATATCGCTGCAATAACGGATAAAATAGAGCGATTTTGCCTGATAATATGGCCGCAGATCCTTCGGAATCTCGCCGGGCTTGTCTTTGGCATAGCGTTCCAGGCTTTCCGCTGCGCCCGCCGCGTGCGCCTGCTTCACGGCGCGCCGGAAGACGTCGGGCTGCGAGCGCATGGCTTCGCGGTAATGCGCGAGATAGCCCGTGTCCGTATCGTAGACGCCGACGCCCATGGAATAGCCGCCGGGCATGACTTCGAACCACATGCAGGGCTGACAGCTCCATTCATACTTGTGGCGCATGAACATGGCCCACACGTTGTCGCGGTACATCTCTTTCGTCTTGGCGCGACGTGTGTCGCGGCGGATGCGGGACACCATCTTGACCGGGTTCAGATTCATCTGATCGTCCAGCTCGAACAGTTCGTCGGCCAGATCGGCGCAGATCTCACGCATCGGTTCGATTGCCTTTTGCTTGATCCGATCCTTGACGGATTCATAATAGGGCTTGCTGTCGTTGAATTTGTTTTCCGCAAGCAGCAGAAACGTATCGCGGTCAAACCCGTGAAACGGCATGGTTATCCCTCTTTCCTGTTCTGTTCACGCAGCACTGCTTCGGCGGCGCTGAGAACGGCCGGCTTTGCGGAATGAAAGTTCAGCGAGCCCTGAAACCAGACCGCAAAGGGTTCGCGCAGCGGCGCGTCGGCCGAAAGCTCAATCGTGGAGCCGTTGGTAAACGACCCGCCGGCCATGACCACTTCGCAGTCGTAGCCGGGCATTTCCGACGGTTCGGGGACCACGAAGGAATCGATGGCGGAGCCACGCTGCAGGCCGCGGCAGAAGGCGATCAGGTTTTCCTTGTTTTTGAGGCAGATCGCCTGAATGATGTCGTGCCTTGTCTCGTCGCTGCGCGGCGTCGTTTCAAACCCGAGCAGCTCAAACAGCGCGGCCGTGTAGCAGGCTGTTTTCAGCGCTTCGCCCACAATGTGCGGCGACTGGAAAAAGCCCATGAACATCTCGCGCGTGTGGCCGAGCGTGGCGCCGATCTCCTTGCCGAGCCCGGGCGTGGAAAGCCGGTTGGCGCATTTTTCGATCAGATCGGCGCGCCCGGCGATATAACCGCCGGTCTTGGCAATGCCGCCGCCGGGGTTCTTGATCATGGAACCGGCGATCAGATCCGCGCCGACCGACGTCGGCTCGCGCGTTTCGGTGAATTCACCGTAGCAGTTATCGACCATCACGACGGCGCTGCTGTTCTCTTTCGCGATTTTTACCATGCGGGCGATCTCGTCGATCGAGACGGTATCACGCAGGCTGTAGCCGCGCGAACGCTGAATATAGACCATTTTCGGCTGTACAGCGCGGATTTTCGCTGCCATCGCGGCAAAATCAGGCTTTCCGTTTTCGTCAAGCGCAACCTCGTCATACCGGATGCCGAAATCCCTGAGCGAGCCGGCGTCTGGCGCGTCCTCGGTGATGCCGATGACGGGACGGATCGTGTCGTAGGGCGTGCCGGTAACGCAGAGCATGGTGTCGCCGGGACGCAGCACGCCGAACAGCGCAACGGCAAGCGTATGGGTGCCGCAGGAAAAATGGTGGCGGACGAGCGCGTCCTCGGCATCAAACGCCTGCGCAAACACGCGTTCGAGCGTTTCTCTGCCCCAGTCGCTGTGACCGTAGCCCGTTGTCGGCGCAAACATAGCTTCGCTTACCTTATTTTCTATAAAAGCGCGCAGCACCTTTTGCTGATTGTGCTCCGCAATCGATTCCATGTCGCGGAACCGGGGCTGCACCATGGCGAGCGCGCGGTCCGAGATTCGGAGCAAGGCTTCGTTGAATTCAAACATAGGATCCCTCTATTGTATATTCATCCATGCGACCGTTTCCATCGGTTGAAATCCAATCCGGCGATAAAAGCCTTCGGCGCCTTCGTTGCGCGCAATCACATGAACGGTTTTGTTATCTTTTTGCAGCGCCGCCGACAGCGCAGAAACAACACGTTTGCCGTACCCCCTGCCGCGGCAGTCTTCGGCGCAGGCCACGCCGCTGATGACGGCGGACGCGGCACATTCCGCGGCCGTCAGCGCGCAGGCGCAGACACGGTCGCCGCAGACGACGGCCTTCAGTCTGGCCAGCCCGCGGTTTTGGCGAAACGTGAAATCGGAAAGAAAGTGAAGATACGCCTCCCTGCCGGCGGGAAAGCTGTCGGGAATCGCGCTGCTGATCAGATCATAGACGTCATGCAGCGACGCGTCGTCAGCGGCGGGCGCATCCTTTGCCGCTTCCAGGCAGCAGAACGCCTGCCTTGTGGGCAAAAGCGGAAACGGCAAACGACCGGCCGCGGCAGAATTCGTCATCACGGTGCGCACCGAAAGCAGCGGCAGCGCAAGAGAAAGCTCTTCGAAGTCCGTTCTGGCGCTTGTGAGCAGCACTCCGCTGTGTTCCAGCACGCTGAGCGCCGTCACGACCTTGCCGTCCGCTGCATCAACATAGCACGCGGCAAACGGATAGCGGTTCGCATAAGCCGCGAAGCGCGACAGGATGTAGCACCCGGCCAGCGAGCTGCCGCAGAAGGAGGTCAGCGCATCCGCGTCGCGCGATTCAGCCAACCGCATCATCGGCATAACAGCGCAAAAGCGCTTCAGTCAAAGAACGGCAGGCCGCCATGTCTCTGACGTCCCCGACGCTTGTGGCGCTGTGGATGTAGCGGCACGGGAGCGAAACGGCAATCGTGCGCACGCCGCCGTTTGCCTGATGGATGGATCCGGCGTCGTTGCCGCCGGCCACGGCCGTTTTGGTCTGGCATTTGATACCGAGCCGGTCGGCAAGGGCAAACGCGTGGCGGAACAGCGTTCTGTCATAGACCGTTCTGCGGTCCATGAACGACACCACGGCGCCGCCGCCCTGCTTGCAGACACAGTCCGCGTCGTCAACGCCGGCCACGTCGGCCGCCGTCGTAGCTTCCAGAACGATGGCGTAATCGGGGTTCACACGGTGCGCCGCAACGACGGCGCCGCGCAGACCGATCTCCTCCTGGGTCAGAAAACAAAACCAGGCGTCGCGGGGCACGCCCCGATCGATCAGGTCCAGAAGCAGCGCGCAGCCGAACCGGTCGTCAAGCGCCTTGGACTGCACCTTATGCTGTCCGAGCTCGCGGTAATCAGAGACGAAATAGGCGGCGTCGCCGACGGCTGCCACAGACAAAGCCTGCGCCCGGTCTTCGGCGCCGATGTCGATATACAGGCTGCCCGCTTCGGGGACCTTGCCGCTGTCGGCCTTGTCGGTCAGATGGATCGCCTTTATGCCGATCACGCCCGGTACGGCGCGGTCGCCGACCGAAACCGGCCTGCCGACGATCACCTTGTCGTCGATGCCGCCGACCGGAGCAAACTTCAGAAACCCTTCCTCGGTAATATACGTAATGATAAAGCCGACCTCATCCATGTGCGCCGAAAGCATCACGGTTTTTTTTGCGCGTTCCTTCCCGCGCACAAACGCAAGGACGTTGCCGAGCGGATCGACCGTCACGTCGGCTTTTCCCTCCAGATGGGAAAGAATATAGGCACGCACCTGCTCCTCGCGGCCGGAGGTGCCGTTCAGCCGGCAAAGCTGCCGCAAATGATCCGTCATACTGTCTGCGCCTCCTTTGCCAGAATAAACGCGGTGAGAAGATCGGCCGTCAAGTCAACGTCTTTCGTGTCGATCACTTCAACCGGCGTATGCATTGACCTGAGCGGAATGGAAAGCAGCGCGGTTCTGACGCCGCCGCGCGCAAGCTGGATCTGGTCTGCGTTCGTACCGGTACGGGCGCTCATGACGTCGTGCTGATATGGAATCCCGTTCTGCTCTGCAACCGCAATCAGCGACTGGGTCAGCGCACGGTCAAGCACAGGCGCGATGCCGATCGAGGGGCCCTTGCCGAGCGCAATCGTTTCCGTCTTGTCGCAGTACGGATCACAGCCGAAGCCGACGTCAACGGCAACGGCAAGGTCCGCGTCGGAGCGGTAGGCGCCCGTTTTGGCGCCGCTGCCGCCGACCTCCTCCTGCACAGAGCACTGGACAATCAGCGTGCACCGCTGCAGCTTGTCGTGAACGGCCTGCACGGTTTTGATCAGCGCGGCAATCCCGCAGCGGTCGTCAAATCCGCTGCCGACGATGCGCGAGCCGAGCAGTTCATATTGATTCTTCGCAAACAGAATGCGGTCGCCGACGGCAACCATGGCTTCCGCCTCGTCCTTTTCCAGGCCGAGATCGACGGCCAGCCGTTTGATTTCAACGCCGGCCTCTTTCTGCTCCTTCGTCAGCAGATGCGGCGGCGTTGAGCAGATGACGCCGGGCAGCGGCTTCTTGCCCATTACGGTCACTTCCGCGCCTACAAGCACGCGAGGATCGGCGCCGCCGACCGCTTCGACCCGAAGGAATCCCTTGTCGTCAATGCTGCGCACGACCAGTCCGATCCGGTCGATATGGGCGTCCAGCAGAATTCTGGTCTCTCCGCTGCCGCACTGTCCCCGCACGTTGCCGAGCGGGTCGGTTTCCGTCTGCATATATGGTGATAACAGCTTTTGCACGACTGCGGCCGCCGCGGTTTCGTCGCCGGACGTGCCGTCGGCGCCGGCAAGCAGAAAGCAAAGCTCTTTTGTGGTCATACGGGTTCACCTCAGAATATATCAAATCAGTTTATTATACCGCAAGAACAGCATAAAAGTCAAGGAATATCGCAAAACAAAAGCCCCTGCCGTTTCAACCGGCAAGGGCGTCATGATTCGGATTATTTGTCTTTTCCGAGCAGTTTGCGGCAGATGCTGCGCAGTCGGAGCGCAAGCTTCACGAATCTGGAATTCATCAGAATGCGATAGTTGCGGTTTTCCTCCTTCAGGGAAGCGAGCTGCGCGTTTGCGGCGTCCAGCTGCTTCTTCGTCTGCGCCAGCGCCTTGCGCGCGTCCTGCAGGTCGTGGAAGTCGTAACGGCTCTCGATAAAGAAATTGTCGAGCGTCTTCTGCATCGTGTTCTTCTGCCACTGCAGCAGCTCCACGGGATCGGTATGCAGCCGATTCAGCTCGGTCGCGGTTCTGGTTTCCTTTTTGCAGTCCTCAATGAACGCGCTGATCGTCTTGCAGAGACCTTCGCGCACGGGCTTGTAGGCGTCGGGGTTCGCCGGCGGATTCAGCATAAAGTCGCGGTAATCGCCGTTGATGACGTCCTTCGGGAACGCGTGATGCAGGAAGTCCTTATAAGGATCGAAGCGCACGGACTTAAAGCTGTCGCGCACAAGCAGCACCGGGGTTTCCAGCGCAAGACAGGGCAGCGAGCAGTGCAGGCGGAACGTGATCACGCACTTCGCGTTCTGATATGTATCAAGATAGGAGATCACTTCGTCGCGGCGCTGTTCCCAGGAAAGATTCGTGGAAGGCTCCGGCCTTGTGGGCGGGAGAACCTTGACGTCGATGCCGGTGCCTTTGAGCTGCTTGCGGACCGCCTTTTCCACGTCCTTGCTGACGCCGACGAGGCAGACGTACTCGCGCTCGGGCTTCGGGATATCGCGTCTGGGCAGCGTGAGCGTCACGCAGCCGGAATAGTAGTTCTTGATGCCGAAATTGTCCAGAACGCCCTGCGTGTAATAATCGCGGCAGCCGATGGGTTCATAGTTTTTGAGATACTCCCAGCCGGGACCGTTGTCCACGTATTCGAATCTGGACTGCATGCCTCTCGGTCTGCCGCGCAGAATGTCGTTGTAGTGGAAGCCGATCCAGAGCGGATAGACGTTCTTTGACGGCGGCCAGTACCACTTGTGCCACATGTACCATGCGCTCATGATGGTGGCGACGGGTTCGTCGTTCTCCGCCGTGAAATGCTCCATATCCTCGATATCGACCATATAGTCAACAGACGGCAGCCAGAGGGATGCCGCATAGGACTGTACGTCGTCACCGATATTCTTTGTGGTCTTGCGCCACAGAACACCATACTTCATGACAAATACCTCGATTTGAAACGGGGTGATGCGTCAATTACGCACCGAACAAAACAAGCAGCGACGAAACGAGCGCCAGAACGAAGAACGCGACGCCGGCGATCTTGGTGAACTTTTCAAGCTTGGCTTCCATCGTTCTGCCCTTGTTCTTGCCGAAGAAGGTTTCGGCAGCGCCGGAGATGGCGCCGGAAAGGCCCTGCTGTTTGCTTTCCTGCATCAGGACCAGAATCGTGATGACCACGGAAAGCAGGATGATAATGATGGACAATGCATATTGAAGTGCAGTCATAATTGAGTTACCTCCGGGAATTTTTACCATAATATTTTAGCACAAGCGGCTTGTGCTTGTCAACAGAAACTTCAGCGCGGGGAAATCAGGCTTTTTGCTTTTTGGGGAACAGCGGTTTCTCGCCGGCGGACTGCGCCTTGTGCTCCGCGTCGTATTCGATCACGGGCTCCCCTGTTCCGTCCACGACCTCCTTGGTAATCACGAGCTTTGAAATGGTCGCGTCAGACGGAACGTCATACATATACTTCATCAGCAGCTTTTCAATCACGCTGCGCAGACCGCGCGCGCCGGTATTGTAGGCCAGCGTCTTTTTGGCGATCTCAACCAGCGCGTCGTCCTCGATCACGAGATCAACGTGGTCCATGGCGAAGATCTGCTGATACTGCTTGACCAGCGCGTTCTTCGGCTCGCTCATGATTTTCACAAGCGCATCCTGATCGAGCGCGTTGAGCGCCGTAATCACGGGCAGACGGCCGACCAGCTCGGGAATCAGGCCGTACTTGACCAGGTCGTGGTGCACGACCAGCTGCATGACGCGGCTGGTTTCAAACTCCTGCTTGGTGCGGATCTTGGCGCCGAAGCCGAGGCCTGAATTGCCCAGCCTGTTTTCAACGATCTTTTCAATCCCGTCAAAGGCGCCGCCGCAGATGAACAAGATGTTCGTCGTGTCGATTTGGATGAATTCCTGCTGCGGGTGCTTTCTGCCGCCCTGCGGGGGCACGTTGGAAACCGTGCCTTCGAGGATCTTCAAAAGCGCCTGCTGCACGCCTTCGCCGCTGACGTCGCGGGTGATGGAGGCGCTTTCGGATTTGCGCGAAATCTTGTCGATTTCGTCCACGTAGATGATGCCGCGCTCCGCACGCTCCACGTCATAGTCCGCGGCCTGAATCAGGCGCAGCAGAATGTTTTCCACGTCTTCGCCCACGTAGCCAGCCTCGGTCAGCGTCGTCGCGTCCGCAATGGCGAACGGCACGTCGAGAATGCGCGCCAGCGTCTGCGCCAGCATCGTCTTGCCGACGCCGGTGGGACCGAGCATCAGAATGTTGCTCTTTTGAATTTCAACGTCCTTGTTCGATTTGGAATAAATGCGTTTATAGTGGTTATAGACCGCTACGCTGAGCGCCAGCTTCGCCTCGTCCTGGCCGATCACATATTCGTCCAGCCGCGCCTTGATCTCATGCGGCTTCGGCAGCGATTCGAAATCACGCTTGCCTTCCTTGCTTTTGCGCGCATTCGGCTCTTCGGCAATAATGGACTGGCAAAGTTCCACGCATTCGTCACAGATATAGACGCCGGGACCCGCAATCAGCGTCGCGACGTCATTCTGCGCCTTGTTGCAGAACGAACAGCGAACGGGCTTCTCCTTGTTGTCGTCGTCTCTTGCCATGTCATCTTCTCCTTTGGCAATTATCTCTTGTCAAGAATGCGGTCCACAAGGCCGTATTCCAGCGCCTCTTGTGCGCTCATGAAGTTGTCGCGGTCCGTGTCGATCGCGATCTGTTCGATCGGCTTGCCGGTGTTCTCGGCGAGGATGCGGTTCAGCTTTTCCTTCGTGCGCAGAATGTGCTTGGCCACGATCTCGATCTCGGTGGCCTGCCCCTGCGCCCCGCCGGAGGGCTGGTGGATCATGATCTCGCTGTTGGGCAGCGCGAACCGCTTGCCCTTGGCGCCCGACGAGAGCAGGAACGCGCCCATCGAGGCCGCAAGGCCCATGCAGATCGTGGAAACGTCGCACTTGATATACTGCATCGTGTCGTAGATCGCGAGACCTGCGGAAACCGAGCCCCCGGGGGAATTGATATAAAAGCTGATGTCCTTTTCGGCGTCCTGGCTTTCCAGGAAGAGCAGCTGCGCCACCACGAGCGACGCCGTGGCGTCGTTCACTTCGTCGGAAAGCACGACAATGCGGTCGTTGAGCAGGCGCGAAAAGATGTCGAACTGCCGCTCGCCGCGGTTGGTCTGTTCAATGACGTACGGTACCAATGGCATA
>JAEEGL012344089.1_pt1 | contig 18954 bp, 14 predicted proteins | sample 9134231 | NCBI WGS metagenome assembly JAEEGL01 (sample SAMN16246548, study PRJNA631951) | gut metagenome | biome: gut microbiome; feature: rumen; material: fiber-attached | host: Bos | place: Iran: Karaj | collected 2018-10 | reverse complement strand
GATGCAAAAAGGACTGCAAGAACAAATAAAGATAAAAACTTTTTCATTGTTTTAAAATATTTTATTGTTTATATTTGTATAAATAGTATGGATTGTCAATTAATTAATTTAATTGCAAAAATAAAAAAATAATTTTATTATACCAAATAATTTTAGATCGTTATCTTAAATAATATTCGTAAAAAAAGCTTTCATGCTGAATAACATGAAAGCAATGCAAAAACGTCTCAAAACAGATGTCTATTTTTTCTTATTTCTTTCATCTTCAAATTTCTCTTTTTTACGGAGAGCCCATGCAAGCAGACAAATAATAAGAAGATATATAATGATATTCGGCAGGTTATCGGTCCATGCTTTGTAGTTAATCCCATAATAAATATAGAAAACAGCTCCTAAAATCAAAAAAGCCAATGGCAGCCAAATCGATTTTCTAAATTTTCTCATAATTATTTACATTAAGCAATTTCTTTCGTTGGTAAAGGAAGAATAATAAAGCGAAGAATGTCACAGCCACACCTATATAATCTCCTATTTGAATATCGAGAGACAGACCTTCAGGTGCAATGAGAATATAAGTAGTGCAGACCGCTGTCATCCACATAGCAGGGATCAAACCAATAAAGAACGCCCATCCTTTTCTTTTAGCTAAATATACAGTAATGGTCCAAAGGGTAAAGACTGCAAGTGTCTGGTTAAGCCAAGCAAAATACCTCCAAAGTATCTGAAAGTCAATTGTAATGAGAATAAATGATATAACAAAAACTGGAAGTGCTAACAAGAGTCGTTTGGAGATTTTATCCTGTTTAAATTTTAGAAAGTCAGAAAGAATTAATCTTGCGCTTCTGAGGGCTGTATCACCAGAGGTAATAGGAGCAGCCACAGCGCCAAGAATCGCAAGTACCGCACCTACAGTACCAAACCATGAATGACAAATCTGATTGACAATGATAGCAGGGTTCATTTTTCCTGTATCAGGGTCAGTCATAGCATTTAGCAACTTTTCATAAGGAGTATTACCATCCGAATTAAGACTGTCTGCAAATTTAATAGCAGCTGCCGCCCAAATTAAAGCCACAATACCCTCAGTAATCATAGCTCCATAGAATACAGGTCTTCCAAGTCTCTCGTTTTTAAGACATCTGGCCATCATAGGTGACTGAGTTGCATGGAATCCACTGACAGCTCCGCAAGCGATAGTAATGCAAAGTCCAGGGAATATAGGCAATGATGTATCACTTGGATGATGATTCGTGAAAGCATCAGTAATTTCTGGTAATTGTCCGTCGAATGTAAAAATACCATACATAACCCCCACCGCCATAATTAGCAGTGCAACTCCGAAAACCGGATATATTTTTCCAATAAGTTTATCAACGGGTAAAAGTGTGGCAAATAAATAATAAAGAAAAATAACAGCAGTCCAAATGAGAGTCATTGTCGCTTTATCACCCCATCCTTGTGTAAGGTGAGATAACAATCCTGCAGGTGTGGTTACAAATACAGCCCCTACGAGAATCATAAGTACCATTGAAAGGAACAAGTTAACCATTTTAATAGGTTTTCCTAATTGGCTACCGACAATTTCGGGCAAACTGGCACCTCTCATCCTAATAGAGATCATACCTGATAAGTAATCATGCACAGCCCCACCAAAAATACATCCCAGAACAATCCACAGATAAGCGGAAGGACCAAAAAGTATGCCTTGAATAGCACCAAAGATAGGACCAGTTCCGGCTATGTTAAGGAATTGAATAAGATACACTTTCCAAGTAGGCATTGGAACATAGTCCACTCCATCTTCACATGTGTAACAAGGTGTTTTTTTGTGTGGATCGGCCCCAAAAACTTTTTCGACCCACGTTCCATAAAGTGCATATCCTGCTATGAGCAGTATAAAAGCAATCAAAAATGTTGTCATACAATCGAATACTTATTGAAAACTGACGCAAATTTACGAAAAAAAATAAAAATAAAACAGAAAACTAAATAATAATCTAAAAAATGTAAAATATTAATGTCTGTTTTAAAAGAAATAATAATAAGATAAGCCTAATACATGGCAAAAGGCAAAAAGAAAATTATAGTTGAAGAATTCTTATAATAAACAAAAAGAAACATAAAAACAGGGAGTAATTTTGGTATTATCCTCTCTTATTCGTAAATTTGCATAAAAAATACAAAACAATATAGAAGAATTATCAATCTCTGACACCACTTGTCAGCATATATAATAAACAGTATAAACAGAATGATGATCAAAAGACTGCTTCTTTTATTAGTAATTATATTTCGGTTTACATACAGCTACAGCCAGGCTTATACGACAGACGCCGCAGCTTGTCCCGACCCATGGACAACGACATCCATGTATCCCAAACACGAAATACGTGCTATTTGGTTAACTACCATAATGGGGCTTGACTGGCCCAGGACAAAAGCCAAAGATGAAAAAAGCATAGAAGCACAAAAGGATGAACTTCGAACAATCTTAAACCAACTTTATGCCGCCAACATCAACACGGTGATTCTTCAGACACGTATTCGTGGTTCTGTTATATACCCATCATCAATAGAACCTTGGGACGAGATTCTCACAGGAACACCCGGAAAAGACCCTGGCTACGACCCCCTACGATTTGCGATCAGCGAATGTCATCGTCGTGGTATGGAATTACATTGCTGGCTCGTAACTATACCATTAGGCGACAAGAAGAAGCAGAATGGATTCGGTAGTTCTTCTATTGTGAAACGCCATCCAGAATTGGTTCGTTCCACAGGTGACAATTGGTTCATGCGTCCTGACAATCCATCAACAGGGGACTATGTTGCATCTATTTGCCGTGAGCTATGTGAGAATTACGATATCGACGGCATTTCTTTAGACTATATCCGTTACCCAGAAAAAAGTTACAATTACAAGGACGACTGTACCACTAACCAACGTCGGGAAAACATTACTTCTATAGTCCGTAAAATTCACAATGCAGTAAAACCAATTAAGCCATGGGTTAAATTATCAAGTTCACCAATAGGTAAATTTCGTGATTTAAGCCGATATAGCTCCAAAGGGTGGAACAGTTATGATGCAGTTTACCAAGATGCTCAAGGTTGGCTTCGTGATAATTTACAGGACATGTTGTTCCCAATGATGTATTTCCGCGGTGACAGTTTCTTTCCGTTTATGTACGACTGGCGAGAACATCAATATGGTCATCCAGTTGCCCCAGGCCTGGGCATTTACTTTCTTGACCCATCTGAAGGAAACTGGGAACTGAACGATGTTAGAGCCCAAATCCATGCATCACGCAATAGTGGAATCGGAGGGGTTGTATTCTACCGAAGTGATTTTTTCACAAGAAACTGCAAGGGATTATATGATAAGGCCCGGACAGAGTTTTTTCCTCGCATAAGTTTATGCTCTCGCATGACATGGAGCATAGATACAGTAAGCCCCACACGTCCAAACGACCTTTATCATGATGTTGAAGGAAAATGCCTTTATTGGATAGGTTCTGACGAGCAAGGTGAGAGAAAACTAAAAATGAATGATGATGACTATGTGTTTTACAATATCTATGGTTCAAATGTTTATCCTGTAGATGTAAGCTCAGGCAAGAATTTATTGAAAACTCGTGTTACAGGATCTTATCTAAACATAACACCAGATATCAGCGGATATCAATACTATGCTATTTCTGCAAGCGACCGTTTCGGAAACGAAAGTCCCGCAACTCAAGAATATCTTATGGAGATGAAACGATCTTTGAAACAAGTATGGAATCCCCGCTCACGTATTTCATCTGATGGAGTGCGTGTTGACGACCGCCGTTTATCACCAACCACACTTCCACCACCTCCATCCACACTGAAGAAGAAAGGGCGCAAATAAGCAGCTAAAGCCACTATCCCCATATTCATTCTTGGATTGATTTCCACGCAAGGATGGCATTTTCTACCATCAGGCGTGTCTACCACCATCATGTCAATTCCGACGAATCCGGTATATTTACCCGCCATAGCCATCTTAAGCAGATGCAGATATACATTTTTCGTTATCCGCAATATGTTCTCGTCACTCATCTTGTCGGTAATCATTTTTTCAATAACATCCTGTGACTCCACGAGGTTTCCACCATATTTTCCATTTTCATCCGCCTGAAATAATGAATAACCGACAAATTGAACATTTCCGTCAGAAAAAATATAGAATTCCATGGCAAAATCAAGCAACTTATTATAAAACACATCTTTCAGGAAACCTCCTTGATTATTAATAAATCCTGTCAATCTTGTTACATTCTTTTCATTCATTTCTGTTGCAACAAAATTTCCCCTTCCACTGCTTGACCATGGAAGTTTAAATATCATTGGCATCATTTCATTCCGACAGTTATCAACTGAATTGCAAAATTCCATATAATTCCCAACAAATGATTTTTTCATTTCCAAAACACAACGGTCTTTCAGAAATAGCGAGATGATTTTGGCGTGAAAACTTCTGCAGGAAAAAGTCCGGATCCAATCAAGTTCCTCATCTGAAGGCATGTTTGATTTGAGAATTCCCAATTTCAAGAAATAATTTCTCACAGAACGATTCCATCCCCATGGAAAAGGAATACAATTCTCTTTATAATTAATCAGTTTATTTCCCAAGCAATCATATATGGTTTTACTTCCCGATTCTGAAATAAAATCACCACTCATGGCAAACAGTGTTGGAAGAAGAGCCAAATCATGTTCCATCTGTCTGACAATGGCCGTAGGAGTGTAATTGTCATCATTTGCAGCTAAAGCCATCTCATGGGACGGATTAAAGAGAAACATGAAACGTGACATTTCGTTGTCACAAATTCCATATTTATGTTGGAAGTCAATTCTGATTTTTTCAAACAATTCGTTCAGCGTACTCATTGTGTTTTGTCATCTTTCATACCAAGCAGCTTTCTACCTTTGTTAGAACCATTCTCAATAAGTTGCTCTGATTTCATATAAAGATTATTATAATATGTGGTAACAGTGTTCTGTAAAGAGTCCCCAATTTTTCTCATGCCCTCTTTGCCGGCAAAAACCACGTATAATCCTCTATTGACAATAGACACATCGATTACACTCCCAGTCATCATCGGATCTCCATCAAAATGAACAGGGCCAGCTTCCTTTCTTCTGATTCTAATACTTTTACAAAGAAGTCTTTTAACGTGGCTATTTTTATGCAAAGTTCCATTCATGATTTGTATGCCCATTTGAGTAGCTTCCAACATGTTATATGGCTCAACTATAATAACATCCATAAGTCCATCAGTAACTGATGCTCCAGGAGCAATATATACATTATTACCATACTGAGATGCATTAGCACAAGCAATAAGAGCTGCTTTATATTCCACATGAGACTCTTGTTCATTGACTACATCAAGTTGGTAGAATTCAGGATTATATGACAAAGCATGCTTAAGAACGTTTTCAATATATGACAAAAAGCCTCTTTTTCCTGATTCTGCAAATTTTTGAGAGATGAATGCATCGAGTCCCACACCACACGTACAAAAAAATGGCTTTTGATTGATAGTACCGTAATCTATAGATTTTGGCTCAGCTTCATTAATTAGTTTTATGGCCCTGATGGCATCTCCTGGAATCTGTAGATGTCTTGCCAATCCATTTCCCGACCCGGCAGGAATAATGGCAAGGGCCGTATTAGTGTGAACGAGAGCAGATGCCACTTCATTAACAGTCCCATCGCCACCTATAGCACATACAATATCCACTCCATCATTTACAGCGTGTTCTGCAATTTCAGTAGCATGCCCTTTATACTCTGTATACTTAATCTCGAATTGGAATATCTCTTTATTAATATACTTATCAATCTGACGAATTATTGTATTCTTCTTCGATGTTCCAGAGATGGGGTTGACAATAAAAATAATCTTTTTCAGTTTACTCATCAATAATTACATAAAATATAATCAGAGGGAAAGACAAAAGTTTGTACTAATAATACATTGGAAAAGACAGAAAATATAATGCTGTCATTCAAAACTAACCATGAAAGGTGTTTTAACCTCTAAAAACAAAAATTAATTATGAAATACAAAGTTAGTGTTTTTGATTGAAAAAAATGCAAAAAAGGAATAGTTTTTTCAAAAAACCATTTTTTTTACATTTTTTCAATGTTGTTAAGTATATTTTTCGTAACTTTGTAGCCTGTAAAAAAATATAGCCCCTTAAAGAGGTTGCAATAAACATAAAAAAACAAACTTTATTGTTGTTGTGTTAAGAGTATAGAACACAACAATAATTTGTGAAATATCATGGGTTTATTACAAGAAAAATTCAAAAGGTATAGAGAGCCTCAGAAATATATGGAGGCAGGCATATACCCTTATTTTCGTGAAATCGACAGTCACCAGGACACAGAAGTTACAATGGACGGAAAGAAAGTCCTGATGTTTGGTTCGAATTCATATATGGGTCTAACTTACGATAAGCGTATTTTAGAAGCTGCTATCAACGCCGTGAAAAAATATGGCACGGGATGCGCAGGTTCTCGTTTTCTGAATGGTACCTTAGACCTTCATGTCCAATTAGAGAAAGAACTTGCAGAGTTTGTTGGCAAAGATGACGCATTGGTTTACTCAACCGGATTCACAGTGAATTCAGGAGTAATATCATGCCTAACGGGTCGAAATGACTACATATTAGGAGATGATCGTGACCATGCCTCAATAGTGGATGGCCGGCGTTTGTCTGTGTCAACATTCTTCCACTATAAGCATAACGATATGGAGGACTTGGAACGCGAGCTAAAGCGTTGTCGTCCTGATGCCATAAAGTTAATCGTGACAGATGGTCTATTTTCTATGGAAGGTGATTTAGCTAAACTTCCTGAGATTGTAGAATTAAAAAACAAGTACAATGCCTCGCTAATGGTGGATGAAGCCCATGGAATTGGCGTCTTCGGCCGTCAAGGTCGTGGTACATGTGATCATTTCGGATTAACAGATGAGGTGGACTTAATAATGGGTACATTTTCAAAATCGTTAGCATCAATTGGTGGATTTATTGCTTCTGACAGTGATACTATCAATTGGATACGTCACACTTCCCGTACCTATATTTTCTCTGCATCAAACACTCCAGCGGCAACTGCCGCAGCATTAGAGGCTCTTCACATCATCCAATCAGAACCAGAGCGACAGGAAAATCTATGGAAGATAACAAATTATGCATTGGAACAGTTTAAGAGTGCTGGATTTGAGATTGGTGACACTGAGAGTCCAATTATACCACTATATGTACGTGATGTGTCAAAGACATTTGAAGTAACCCGCAAAGCTTTTGAGAAAGGTATCTTCATCAATCCTGTAATACCACCTGCTTGCGCACCACAAGACACGTTAGTTCGTGTAGCTTTAATGGCCACGCATACGAAAGAACAAGTTGACCGTTGCGTATCTGCTTTATATGAAAGCTTTAAAGAATTAGGCATATTAGAATAAGATGAAGACTTCATTCCCATAACTAAATAGACTGCCATCCTTTACTATCCCGTAAAGTTTGGCAGTTTTTTCTTTTTTAAATAGTTTGTTTTTGGGTAATTATGCTATTATTAGGCAAAATTCAATAATGGGCCTTTAATATTAATATAAATAGGTAAAAAGAGAAAGAGAGATTATGAAAAAAGCAACGCTAATCTTAGAAGATGGCAGCCATTTTGACGGCGAGTCATTTGGATATTCTGGAAATGCAAGTGGTGAACTTGTGTTCAGCACAGGTATGAGCGGCTATCCAGAAAGTCTGACAGATCCCAGTTATGCTGGACAATTAATCATGATGACCTACCCATTAATTGGTAACTATGGAGTACCGCCTTTAAGCAAAGCAGAAAATGGTCTATCAGTTTATATGGAAAGTCAGCAGATACATGCAGAGGGATTAATTGTAAGTGACTACAGCGACAGTTACAGCCACTGGAATGGCAAAGAGAGTCTGTCTTCATGGTTAGAGCGAGAGAAAAAACCGGGTATCTGTGGTATTGACACACGCATGCTGACAAAAAAAATTCGTGAACATGGTGTCATGATGTGTAGATTGGAGATAGAAGGCAGCCCATCATCAAATGCGTTTGAAGATTACGAAAGCGTGAATTACATATCCCGCGTATCGTGCAAAGATATCCGTATTTATCATGGTAGCACTTGTAGTATTATGAGTGGGACCACAAGCAATGACGGCATAAACGCGCATCTCCCCTCAAGTGAACAAAAGAAAGTTTTATTAGTGGACTGCGGAGTCAAAGAAAATATCATCCGATGCTTATTGCGACGTGGTGTTGATGTTATACGTGTTCCTTGGAACTACGATTTTTCAGGCATACAATACGATGGTTTATTTCTTGCAAACGGTCCAGGAGACCCTGATACAGCAGGCGCCACAGTTGAAAATATAAGGAAGTCTATGTCACGACATCCTTCTCGTCCAATATTTGGAATATGTATGGGTAACCAGCTTTTATCGAAAGCTGGCGGTGCAAAAACATACAAGCTGAAATACGGACATCGTTCACACAATCAACCAGTTCAAGAAGTAGGTACGACAAGATGTTTCGTCACAAGTCAAAACCATGGATATGCCGTAGACAGCTCAACTTTAGACCATGACTGGGTCCCCTATTTCATCAACATGAATGATGGTTCTAATGAAGGTATCCGGCACAAATATCGTCCCTGGTTTTCGGTTCAGTTTCATCCTGAAGCAAGTTCTGGTCCAACAGACACGGAATATCTCTTTGATGATTTCGTAAAAATATTATGACCACAAGTTACAATTACCCCCAAAATGCAAGCATTTTATAATTGGCTTTGTTATTCATTTTAAATTCTAAAAGGCTCTTTAAGAGCATCACAATATCCTCCTCAAAAATACAGAGAATCAGTATGATAGATAAAAACATAAAAAAAGTCCTACTATTAGGTTCCGGAGCCTTGAAAATAGGTGAAGCCGGTGAATTCGACTATTCAGGAAGCCAAGCTTTAAAAGCTCTAAAAGAAGAAGGTATTCAAACAATCTTAATTAATCCCAACATAGCCACAGTACAAACATCTGACGGTGTGGCTGACCAAATATATTTTTTACCAGTAACCCCCTTCTTTGTAGAAAAAGTAATTGCAAAAGAACGCCCACAAGGCATTCTGCTATCCTTTGGTGGTCAGACAGCCTTGAATTGCGGCGTGGAATTGTACAAGAACAAAGTACTTGAGAAATATGATGTTCAAGTATTAGGCACCCCAGTCCAAAGTATAATAGATACTGAAGACCGCGAGTTATTTGTAGAAAAACTGGCAGAGATAAACGTTAAGACCATCAAGAGTCACGCCTGCAATGACCTGCAATCAGTCCGCCTGGCAGCAGAAGTACTTGGCTATCCGATAATACTTCGTTCGGCCTATGCTTTAGGTGGACTTGGCTCAGGCTTTTGTAACAACAAAGAAGAATTAGACAAATTAGCAGAAAAAGCATTCTCATTCTCTCCTCAAGTATTAGTGGAGAAAAGCCTTAAAGGATGGAAAGAAATAGAATATGAAGTTGTCCGTGACCGTTATGACAACTGCATTACAGTATGCAATATGGAAAATTTCGACCCTTTAGGCATTCACACTGGCGAAAGCATAGTCGTAGCTCCATCCCAGACCCTTTCAAATCTTGAATACCAGAAGCTACGTGCATTGGCCATCAAAATAATCCGCCATATAGGTATTGTTGGCGAGTGCAATGTCCAATATGCCTTGGACCCCAACTCCTCTGATTACAGAGTAATTGAAGTAAACGCCCGTCTATCACGTTCTTCCGCTTTAGCCTCCAAAGCAACAGGATATCCTCTTGCATTTGTAGCAGCCAAACTCGGACTGGGCTATGGTTTGTTTGAACTGAAAAACTCTGTTACAAAAACGACAAGCGCATTCTTCGAGCCAGCTTTAGACTATGTAGTTTGTAAAATTCCACGTTGGGATTTAGGCAAATTCCATGGTGTTGACAGAGAGTTAGGTTCTTCAATGAAATCCGTTGGCGAGGTAATGGCTATAGGTCGTACATTTGAGGAAAGTATCCAGAAAGGTCTCCGTATGATAGGACAGGGCCTTCATGGATTTATAGGCAATAAAGAACTAAAGATATCCGACATTGACCATGGTTTACAATCTCCTACCGATAAACGGATTCTGATTATCGAGAAAGCCTTAGAGCAAGGTTACAGTATAGACCGTATCCATGAGCTGACCCAAATAGACAAATGGTTTCTATACAAGTTGGATAAAATCCGCCACACTTATATGGAGATACAAACAGTCGGCAACTTAAACAAAATTAGTCGCGAATTAATGCTCAAGGCCAAAGTCGAAGGATTTACCGACTTTCAGATTTCCCGTGCAATTGGTCTTGAGAACCAAGGTGGTCCCCAGAAAGGCAGTGACACAGTTCGCATATACCGTAAATCTTTAGGTATACTCCCATATGTGAAACAAATAGACACTTTAGCAGCCGAATATCCAGCACAAACAAACTATCTTTATCTTACTTATAGTGGTATAAGTCATGACATTACCTTCAATAACGACAAACGTTCAATCATTGTATTGGGATCAGGAGCATACAGAATAGGTTCTTCCGTAGAGTTTGACTGGTGCGGTGTTCAAGCTTTAAATACAATCCGTAAAAACAATTACCACAGTGTGATGATTAATTATAATCCCGAGACGGTATCTACAGATTACGACATGTGCGACCGCCTATATTTCGACGAATTAACATTCGAACGAGTAATGGATATATATGAACTGGAACATCCACATGGCGTAATTGTATCAACAGGTGGACAGATTCCAAATAATCTGGCAGTTCGTTTGGATGCAAATAAAGTAAACATATTAGGCACTTCTGCTCAAAGTATTGACAACGCAGAAGATCGTGAGAAATTCTCCGCTATGCTAACCCGCATCGGTGTTGACCAGCCTGCATGGCGTGCCTTAGCCTCCATGTCAGATATTCAAGAATTCATAGATGAAGTGGGATTTCCCGTACTTGTACGTCCTTCTTATGTTTTATCTGGTGCAGCAATGAACGTATGCTCAAACAACGACGAGTTGGACCGTTTCCTCCGTTTAGCAGCCAATGTATCAAAAGAACACCCTGTGGTTGTGTCAAAATTCCATGAACACAATAAAGAAATAGAAATGGATGCAGTTGCACAAGACGGTGAGATAATTGCATACGCAATTTCTGAGCATATTGAATATGCCGGTGTACACTCTGGTGACGCAACTATTCAATTCCCCCCGCAGAAGATATATGTAGAGACAGTCCGTAAGATAAAAAAGGTATCACGTCAGATAGCAAAAGAACTACAAATCTCAGGTCCGTTCAACATTCAATTCTTAGCAGAGCAAAATCACCTACGTGTAATAGAATGTAATCTGCGTGCCTCCCGTTCATTCCCATTCGTTTCAAAAGTATTGAAAATCAACTTAATAGAATTAGCAACAAAAGTAATGTTAGGTCTCCCTGTAGAAAAACCTTCTAAAAACCTTTTCGATCTTGAATATGTAGGAATTAAAGCCAGCCAGTTCTCATTCAATCGACTACAAAATGCAGATCCTGTGCTCGGAGTTGATATGTCATCAACAGGAGAAGTAGGCTGTCTTGGTGATGATACCGGTACTGCTTTATTAGCATCGATGTTGTCAGTAGGCCATCGTATTCCCGAAAAAAATATCTTGTTGTCAACAGGAACAGGAAAAGAAAAAGCATCAATGCTTGATGCAGCACGAGAACTGGTAAATCATGGCTACAAATTATATGCTACAGGTGGTACCAGCCGCTACCTTAATGACAATGGTATTCCTAACATCCGAGTTTATTGGCCCTCAGAAAAGGGAGAACACCCTCAAGCACTTGATTTACTTCATCAACATGAAATAGATATGGTAGTAAATGTTCCTAAAGACCTTTCTGTAGGTGAGTTAACTAATGGATACAAAATACGTCGTGCTTCGATTGACTTAAATATTCCTCTAATCACAAACTCCCGTTTAGCTTCTGCTTTTATCCATGCATTCTGTACATACAAAATGGATGATATCCCCATCAAATCATGGAAAGAGTATAAATAGCAAATGATAGACAAAAATATAACTAACTGTGTTATATTAATTTAAACGCATTACCTAAAGTAATAGTTTATAGAAGATTCAGAGGGGCTAACACTTCAAATAATTTCAAAAGTACAACTGTGAAATAATTAATATAATATGCGAATTGACATCATAAGCGTATTGCCTGAAATGTTTTCCGGCTTTCTAAATGAGAGTATTATAGGTCGTGCTCAACGACAGGGCCAAGTTGAGATTCACATTCATAATTTACGCGATTATACAAAAGACAAACATAAACGGGTTGATGACTATCCTTTTGGTGGCGGTTCAGGTATGATTATGCAAATCCAACCGATTGCCGATTGCATATCCACTTTACAGCAACAGTTGCAAGAAAATAGTGGAGAGAAATATGACGCGGTGATTTACACAAGTCCCGATGGTAAGCAGTTTGACCAGGAGATGGCAAACACGATGTCACAATTCAAAAACATAATCATCCTATGTGGCCATTACAAGGGAATAGACCATCGTATCCGTGAAAAACTAATTACCCATGAGGTATCAATTGGTGACTATGTACTCTCTGGAGGTGAACTGCCAGCAGCTGTAATGACCGATGCTATCGTGCGCGTGATACCAGGCGTATTAGGTGACAGCCAAGCAGCATTAGATGACTGCTTCATGGACAATCTTCTCGCACCACCAATCTACACCCGTCCGGCTCACTACGACGGATTTGGCGACGTTCCAGAAATTCTGCTATGCGGTGATCCAAAGAAAATCCGAGAATGGGAGCTGCAGCAGGCTATGGAACGGACTCGCATGCTACGTCCTGACCTGCTGAAAAAATAATTCAAATTAACAATGTAATTAAACCATCTCCCTTCATCTCCTATCTATAATAGAAATTCCCACAAAAATCCCAAAAGGAAAATAAAAAAGGAAAACAATCAAAAGAGATTGAAATATAGAATTAAAAAGAACAATATGAAATAAAAATAAATCAAGAAATTCTTTGATGTCAGCTTTATAATTACTAAATTTGCATAAAGAAAACCGGAAGCAGTTGGACAGTCTGTCGCTGAAAGTATGCAATAGACAAATGTCATTGTCATCACTCAGAGGAAAGTCCGGGCAGCCAAGGGCATCCCACTTCCTAATTAGAAGGAGTCCGCGAGGGTTGAGTAATGCAGAAGAAAATTACCGCCTTGTATGCACGAGGTAAGGGTGAGAAGGTGGGGTAAGAGCCCACCAGCGGTATGGCGACATGCCGGCTGTGCATCTTGGGAGCTGCAAGTTCATGTATATTGGCGCAGGAATTGTTACAACGGTTCCAATAAAGGTAGCCCTTCCCAGCCAAGGGGTAGAACGCTATATAATAGCTAATTGGCGACAATTAGCATAGATAAATGACAGACACCTATGTCTTATCATCCATAAAATCGGTGATGGCCATAGGCACAAAACCCGGCTTATAGGCCAACTGCTTCCTTTTTATAAAACCACTATCCATCAAATCCATGATGTTAAACCGTAAAACCATTTATCTGACCCTACTTTTATTTTCATCGGGGTTTCTCATGGCTTATTCTCAAGGCTATCCTTCCAAATGGACATTGCAGCAATGCATAGACTATGCTTTAAGCCACAATATCCAAGTACAGAAGTCGGTATTGTCAAAATCACAAGCCGAAGCGGATTATGAGCAATCTCGCGCAAATCTTTGGCCTACACTTTCCGCTTCAACGAATCAGAATGTATCATGGCGCCCATTCAGTGAGTCAACAGTTAATTTAAGTGGGGGAACATTCACAACTTCAAACAGAGAAGTTAGCTACAATGGCAGTTATGGAATAAATGCTAATTGGCAAGTGTGGAATGGCGGTATAAACCACCAAAATGTCAAGAAAAACAAATTAGCAACAGAAATTGCCACTCAAAACATAGAACAGACAGCAAACAACATTCAGGAACAAATTGTTCAATATTATGTTCAGATTCTATACCAAGATGAAGCCGTAAAAGTTAATAAAGACATTTTGGAAGGTTCAAAAGTTCAGCGTGACCGTGCAAAAGTGATGGTAGACGTAGGTAGCCTTGCCAAAGCCGATTTAGCTCAAATGGAAGCTCAAGTCAGTCAAGATGAATACAACGTTGTTAACTCTGAAGTGTCACTTTCCAACACCAAGCTTCAATTAAAACAGCTTTTGGAATTGGTAATGATTGAGCAGTTCGATGTAGCAGTTCCATTAGTTGATGACTCCAAGATTCTTGAGCCCCTACCCTCAAAACAAGAAATATATCAACTGGCACGGAGCCACCGTCCTGAGATAGGAGAAGCCGAACTCAGTTTAGAGTCTTCAAAATTGGATGTAAACATTGCAAAACGAGGTTATTACCCTACAATCAGTCTAACAGCCGGTGTAGGAACGAGTAACAGTAGTGCAAGCGATGACGCTATATTCCGTCAATTAAAAAATAATATGAATAATACGATTGGTTTATCAGTATCTGTACCGATATTTGACGGTAAACAAAACAAGACAAATGTGACGAAAGCAAAATTGGCCCAACAATCAAGTGAACTGGACTTACAAAATGCAGAGCAAGAATTATATTCTCAGATAGAAACCTACTGGCTGAATGCAAAAAATGCTCAACAGCAATATATTTATGCAAAATCCAATTTAGAAAGTCAGGAAGCCAGTTGGGAACTACTTGACGCCCAGTTTTCCGTAGGACTGAAAAATATCGCGGAGTTGATAAATGGTAAAAACAACCTAATTCAAGCCCGACAATCCTTATTACAAGCCAAATACACAGCCTTATTGAATCTGGCTTTGCTTCGTTTCTATGAAGGATACGGCATGCGACTATAAAAACGAACACCCAATCTGAAAATCCACACATAATCATGAGACTATACTTAAAAATAAGCCTTTTCGCCCTATTGGCCATGGGAATGAGCTCTTGCAAAGAGGAGCAGAAAGTAACTTACACTACAGCAAAAGCTGAAAAGCAAGACATATCTACAAGTATCACAGCTACCGGTACCATAGAACCTGTTACAAAGGTGGAAGTAGGTACTCAGGTATCTGGAATAATCAGTAAAATATATGTTGACTACAACAGTTATGTTCGCAAAGGTGATATTATGGCAGAACTCGACCGTACTAATCTAAGCAGTGAATTAGTGTCAGCAGAAAGTAATCTGTCAAGCGCCCAAAGTTCTGCAAACTATCAAGACAAAAGCATAGATGCAGCTGCTAAAAACTTGGATATAATCCGTAAAAACCTTGAGATATCCAACAAAGATTTATCAATTGCAGAGAACAATTTAGAATTGGCAAAAAAGAATGTTGATCATGCACGTAAAAACGTAGAATATACAAAAAAAGATGTTGACATTGCTCAGGCGAACCTACAACGATATAGTACATTATTTCAACGCGGTTTGATATCAGCCAATGACTATGAGCAAGCACAATCCACACTTAACAACGCTCTTCAGAGTTACAACAATGCTGTTCAAAGTCTGAATAACGCAACTCAAAGTCTGAATAGTTCTCAGCAAAGCTATAACTCCACACGTACGTCCAATAATCAGGCCATTGAGAACGTGACTCAGGCACAACTTCAATATGACCAAAGTATAAGTGAAGCAGCCCAAGCCCGTAATCAGGTTGAGGTACAAAAACAGAACGTATCCAAGGCTCATACTAATCTCGGATATGCAACTATCACCTCGCCTATTGACGGAATTGTTTTGAGCAAAGAAGTGGAAGAAGGTCAAACCGTAGCTGCATCTATGACAACCCCTACCCTTTTTATTTTAGCCCAAGATTTGACCGACATGCGCGTAATAGCAAAAGTAGATGAAGCAGACATAGGCGGTGTTAAAGAAGGCCAACGCGTTACCTTCACTGTGGATGCTTTCCCTGAAGATGTATTTCAAGGGGGCGTTACGCAAGTACGCCAAGAGGCAACGACAGAAAGCAATGTTGTAACATACGAAGTAGTTATTTCCGCACCCAACGATGACTTAAAACTCAAACCCGGTCTTACCGCAAATGTCACAATATATACAATGGAGAAATTCGATGTTCTATCAATTCCCTCAAAAGCATTACGATTCAGTCCTAACGAGACATTGCTGATGGATGGTGAAAGTATTGAAGACTGTCCTGGCGAGAAGAAGGTGTGGAAGAAAGAAGGTAATGTATTCAAAGCCATTCCAGTTGAGACAGGCTCTACTAATGGCAGTAGTACAGAAATCACATCGGGATTAAAAGTCGGTGATGAAATAATTACAGAATTTATCATTCTAAAAGAAGAAACTGAAGACCAACAAGGTAATAACAATCCGTTTATGCCTCGCCGCCCCAACCGTCAACAAAGGACTCCAAATGGGCAAGGAGGACCGGGAGGACAGGGCGGACAAGGTCGTCACAACGGAGGTCCACGTTAGTCTTATTCACAAATAATAACTAATCATCAGATTAACTCCAAAGTCCAGAAAAAATGGAGGACAATCGAAAGGTAGTAATAGAACTTCAAAATGTAAAACGCTATTTCAAGGTGGGCGACGAAATAGTGAAGGCTCTTCGTGGTGTGTCATTTAAGATATATGAAGGTGAATTTGTGACAATTCAGGGCACATCCGGATCTGGCAAATCAACCTTGCTGAATCAGTTAGGATGTCTTGACACACCAACGGAAGGAGAGTACTTTCTTGATGGTACTCCTGTCCGCAAAATGTCGAAAAGTCAGAGAGCCAAACTTCGTAATCGCAAGATTGGTTTTGTGTTCCAAAGCTACAACCTCCTCCCAAAGACAACAGCCGTAGAGAATGTTGAGCTCCCCTTGATGTATAACAAGAAATACAATGCACAACAACGTAGGGAGGCAGCTATCAAGGCATTACAAGCTGTAGGGTTAGGCGACCGCCTTGAGCATAAGTCCAATCAGATGTCAGGAGGTCAGATGCAACGAGTTGCCATTGCCCGTGCCCTTGTAAATGACCCTGCGGTAGTGTTAGCTGATGAGGCAACAGGTAATCTTGACACCCGTACCTCATTCGAGATGCTTGTATTATTCCAAAAGCTTCATGCAGAGGGTCGTACCATTATTTTCGTAACCCACAACCCGGAGATTGCCCAATATTCCTCTCGAAACATCAACCTTCGTGATGGTAAGGTAAGAGAAGACACAGTCAATAAGCATATCCTTTCCGCCGCAGAGGCTTTGGCCGCCTTACCAGTACCTCAAGACGATTAACATTGGATAATCTGATGTTATAAAGAATTTAGTGACTTCCTGTTGCAGATAGGATTATATATATATTACTTCAATGAGCATACTGAATCTGTTCAAAGTCGCCATCCGTGCGATCTTCAGCAATAAATTTCGTTCGTTTCTTTCGATGTTGGGTATCATCATCGGAGTAGCCGCCGTGATTATCATGATGGCCATAGGTCAAGGTTCCAAAGAAAGCGTTCGTGCAAATATCTCTCAAATGGGCACAAATGTAATCATGATCCGTCCTGGTGCTGAAACCCGTGGCGGTGTCCGCCAAGATCCTTCAGCTATGCAGACCTTGAAACAAAAAGATTACGAGTTAATTGTGCGTAACAAAAAATACGTGACCCATGTATCTCCTGAAGTAACAGCCTCAGGACAGGCCATATATGGAGCTAACAATACAACAACAAGCTTATATGGAGAAGGCTTGGACTATCTTAATATCCGTCTATGGCAAATACAAGATGGTACTTTTTTTACAGAAGAAGATATCCGCAAAAGCGCAAAAGTCTGCGTTGTCGGCAAGACAGTCGTAGATGAATTGTTTCCAGATGGTGGTGACCCTGTAGGGAAAACCATTCGTTTCAAATCAATTCCTTTACGAATCATAGGCGTACTAAAATCAAAAGGATACAATTCCTGGGGCATGGACCAGGACAATGTAATGGTATCTCCATATACAACGGTAATGAAACGTGTTTTGGCTCAAACCTACTATTCTTCAATAAACTGTTCTGCAATAACAGAGGAGCTGACAGATGACGCCATAGAGGAATTGACGGCCAATCTACGAGAATCACATGAACTAAAAGGAGATGCAGTTGATGATTTCACAATCCGTAGTCAGCAAGAAATGATGGATACGATGTCATCTACGATGGACACAATAACGATAATTTTAGTAGTAGCGGCAGCCTTTTCGCTGTTAGTAGCGGGTATAGGCATTATGAATATCATGTTAGTATCCGTAACAGAACGAACGAAGGAAATTGGACTTCGCATGTCGGTTGGTGCCCGTGGTTTAGATATCAGTAATCAGTTTTTGATAGAATCTGTTCTAATCAGTCTGACAGGCGGTATATTAGGTGTTGTTGTTGGTTGGCTGGGAACAATGTTGTGTGCTTCATTTGGTTTACCAGCAACAATCCCACTATGGTCAATTTTGGTGTCATTCGCTGTATGTACTGTGATTGGCATTGGTTTCGGTTATTTCCCCGCTCAGAAAGCAGCTCGAATGGATCCTATAGAAGCAATTCGCTATGAATAGTTAAGGAATAAACACAAACAATTGAACTAATAATAAACATTTTAACCAGACAATTGTTAATTTCATATTCATATAGTCTCAAAATGGTCTTCTAAACCCACATCCTTCTTTCCATCGGGAACAGCCATAAGCAGTTCTTCCTTTAATAATATTTCCAATTTTACATAGAGGACACGGCAATCCAACCCATTCATCATGGACAGTTACATTTTGATTTTGATTAACTATTTG
>JAEEGL010953626.1_pt1 | contig 18954 bp, 14 predicted proteins | sample 9134231 | NCBI WGS metagenome assembly JAEEGL01 (sample SAMN16246548, study PRJNA631951) | gut metagenome | biome: gut microbiome; feature: rumen; material: fiber-attached | host: Bos | place: Iran: Karaj | collected 2018-10 | reverse complement strand
GATTGAAGATTTTGAAGTACCTTTGCACATAAGAAGCGTTTTTAATACCTTGTAAATTGAGCACTTAAAGGTACTAATTTTTGTCGAAATGACAAAGAAAAACGCTTCTTTTTTTGTGACTCTATGAATTTTTCAGGTTAGAGACATCTAGTGATGTCAACTTGTTGTTCTCGCACCACAGCTCCTTCAATTTTGTGTTTTTTGATACGTTGAGAGTGGTCAACTCGTTGGTATAGCATGCAAATTTCTCCAACATCGTGTTAGTTGAAACGTCAAGTGTGGTCAATTCGTTGTTCATACATGCCAATATTCTCAGATTTGTACATCCCGAGACATCGAGGGTTCTCACATAAGCAGAATTACAATGGAGAGAGCTTAGTTCTGTGAGGTTAGAGACATCGAGTTCAGGAATACCGCAGCCTTCACACGATAAATAACCCAGCCTGGTAAAAAATTCAATGCCCTTAAGTGAACGGACGTACCTGTCATTTTCAATCCTTATGCTAGTCGCCGCTGTAATCTCGTCGTAGCTGAGGGATCCGTCTTTGTCGGTATCAAAGTTGCTGCTGACGTATTCGCGGAAAATTTGATTGGGGAAGTTCGAGTCGTTAATCTCGATATTCGCACCTTTGTATACTGAAAATTTCTCACCATCTGATTTATACACATCCCAACCCTTATTATTTGCGGTAATAACTTGACTAACAGACATATAACCATCTTTGTCTAAGGCCCAGAACCGGCCCCAGTTAATGGTGGGCAGGTGATTGACAAGATTTGACATCCCCTCCTCGTCAATGGGGTTGCCATCAAATCTAAGAGCATCCAGAGCTGTATTCTTCGACAGGTCGAGCGTGGTCAGCTGGTTGCTCGGGCAGTACAACGTGGTGAGTGCCGTGTTCTTCGACACGTCAAGCGTGGTCAGCTGGTTGCCCATGCAATACACCTCCCTCAGCTTCGTAAAATACTCAATGCCTTTGAGGCTGGCAATTCCCATATCTTCGACACTCATCCTCTTGACGGCCTCGCACTCCTCCTTGGTCAGGCGACCGTCGTTACCGTCCTCCGTATCATAGTTCTCCGAGACGAATGTGCGGAAGGTCGCGTCCTTGAAGTTAGTCGCGTTGATGGCTATTTGGAATTTAACGGCCATCGTCGAGAGCTGTTTTGCCACATCTTTTGAAATTCCATTATTCATAAGATACTGGAGAGCTTTCTCGCTAAGCGTATGTGTGAAGTCCTGACTGCTGGTTACCCCTGTGGGCACATTTATGCCAGGGAGTTTTCCTTCATTGATGGTAAACAGGGTGGCGCCGTTTTTCAGCCTTGAAACCGTTGTGGTACGGGTAGAACTGTTTGTCGTCAGATAAAGCTGTTTATCGATAGCCAGTGCACCTAACAAAATTTTCAACCGATCCAGTTCGATTGTACCTGCCGACTTGCTGTAGATCTCTAGGGCATACGGATCTGCAGCCTTCGCCCCCGTCAAGATGGCGAGGAGCGCGAATAGTAAAGTGAATAGTCTTTTTTTCATCTTTTTTTAGTTATTGATTTGTATTTTTTGCAAAGATACGAAAAATTTGTGAATTTTGGTTCTCCAGCGGCGTTAAAAAGTCCTAAAACATGAGGCATTGGCTACGATTTCCTCCGAGCGGCGCAGTAAACAGGAGTTCTGAACCTTAAATCGACAGCAATCAGGCACGAAATCGCTTGTCAAAAGAAAAGATTTGTGTGCGATGCGTGAAGATTTAGGGTCCCAAGTCTATCACTGCATAAAAGGTTATTACCTTGTTCAGACCACCCCTAGCCCCTCCTCGCTCGGCCGAAGGACGCTTGCATGCAAGAACTCAGGAGGTGAAATTGTCCGCGATGTGGATTCCGCCCCTGAGTCAGGGGAGGTTAGGAGGGGTCTGAACATGCGTACGACTTTTGCGTTTGTTCAGGCCTCCCCTAGGGTAACCAAAGAAAAATTGCTTCCGTTAAGCAGTGCTCTGGGTACGCAACCAATCCAAATCTGGTTCGGTTGGACTTTGATCTTTGGGAGGACCGCCCGTCGGCAGTCAACGAGCTCAAATTTGAGCCCGGCCACCACAGCAGGAGGGTAATTGTTGGCTGGACGACCTTGAGGGACGACAGGGAAAATTTTCTCTCTTGTAATTTCGCCCACGCAGGCCTGGACTTCTGAACCCTAAATCATCAGCAATCAAACAGGAAATCTCTTGTCAAGAAAAAGATTATACAGGTGACAAAGGGGACAACGGGACAGGACATTAAGGGTGCGTTGTTATGGGGAAAAACAAAGTGAGTTTTATATATCTATTATATTATATTATAATATAATATAATAGATAATATTTCCGCTTCTCTTAATGTCCCTGTCCCGTTGTCCCGTTTTCCCGTGTAAGGAGCAAACGATCATCAGCTTGTACGGACCTTTCGGAATGACAGGGAGTATTTCCCCAGCGATAATTTCGCCCACGCAGGTTTGGACTTCTGAACCTTAAATCGACAACTATCAGACACGAAATATCTTGGCGTTGGAAAGATTTGTGTGCGATGTGTGAAGATTTAGGGTTCCCAAGTCTTTCGCTGCATAAAGGGTTATTCCCTTGTTCAGACCACCCCTAACCCCTCCTGACTCAGGAGGGGAAATGATGTGTGGGAGGCGGCGGCTCGCTGTCGTGAGGCGGCGGCTCGCTGTCGTCAGGCGGCGGGTGATGGATGCGGCAGCCCGTGGCACCACCTTATTATAATGTAAAGGCGGTGCGAATGTGCACTTGCATGCGGCAAATGATAGCAAAGTGTTAGTTTTTCGCTAATTTTTTAACCTTTTTTGCTTGCTTTTCATGAAAAAGATGTAATTTTGCACCGCATAAACAGTTTAAACCAAACTAAATGACAAAAAAACGATGAAAAAACAATTAGTGAAAAGCCTGACGCTGGCCGTAGCACTGGCAGCGTTCAGCAGTACTGCCGCCATGGGGCAACAAAAGAGTGACTCGGAGATTGACTGGATGAAGGACTTCACCAGCCGCATTACTCTGAACGGTTATGCACAAGGAGGATGGTCCTATCAGGACCCGAACGGCGAGAAGACCAACTCCTACAACCTGAAACGCACACTTCTCTGGGCCAAGGCCCGCATTACTGACCGATGGTCGTTTCTGTTTATGCACGACTTCTCGAGCGTAGTCCAGGAATTCTACACCGACTACCGTATTACCAAGAACAACACGCTCACCGCCCGACTGGGACAGTTCAAGCACTCTTACACGATGGAGAACCCGATGTCGCCCACGCAGCTGGAGCTCATCGACGTATACTCGCAGGCCGTGCTCTACCTGGCCGGCGAGGGCCCCGACCCCCTGAACGGCGTGAACTACGGCCGCGACATGGGTCTGATGGTCTACGGCGACCTGCTGAACAGCAAGCTGCACTACGAGCTGGCACTGATGAGCGGACAGGGCATCAACCGCAAGGACCGCAACAACCAGAAGGACTTCATTGCCAAGCTGGAGGTGAAGCCCATCGACGGCCTGCGCCTCGTGGCCTCGGGCTATCTGGGTACGGGCAACGCCGTGAACACGGCAGCCTGGAACCCCGGCATCAACGTTGGCGACAACTACAAGCGCAACCGCTACTCGGTGGGTGCCGAGTACAAGACGCAGCCCTACTCCAAGGGCCAGTATAAGGAGGCCCGTCCGGCCAGCATACGTGCCGAGTGGCTCGGCGGCGAGGACGGCGAAGTGGGCTCGCGCGGCGGCTATGTGACGACGTGCATCCCCGTGGTCGACGCCCTCGACATCGTTGCCAGCGGCGAGACCTTCGACCGCAACACGAAGGTGGACGGCTGGGACCAGACGAACCTGACCGTCGGACTGCAGTACTGGTACTACAAGAAGTGCCGTCTGCAGCTGCAGTACACGCGCTGCCTCTGCGGCGACATGTTAGGCGACGACTATAACTGGCTCCAGGCACAAGTACAAGTAGCATTCTAAAAGCCCACCTATTACTATTATGATTATCAAGGTACTTTTAACCATCATCTTCCTGGCCGTGATGATTGGCGTGGGTGTCTACACCCGCAAGCAGGCCAGCAGTGTTGACGGATTCGTGCTGGGCGGACGCGCCGTGGGTCCCTGGCTGACGGCTTTCGCCTTCGGCACCTCTTATTTCTCGGCAGTGGTCTTCGTGGGATACGCCGGACAGTTCGGATGGCGTTACGGCATGTCGTCGACGTGGATTGGCGTGGGCAATGCCGTTATCGGCTCGCTCCTGGCGTGGATTCTGCTGGGCCGCCGCACGAAGCTGATGACGCAGCACATTGAGAGCCGCACGATGCCCGACTTCTTCGGCACCCGCTTCAGCGACCAGGGTCTGCGCGTCGTGGCCTCGGTCATCGCGTTCGTGTTTCTGATTCCCTATACCGCCGGCGTCTACAAGGGCATCTCAACGCTCTTCGAGATGGGCTTCGGCATTCCCTACGAGTACTGCGTCATCATCATGGCCATCCTGACGGCCGTCTACGTGATTCTGGGCGGCTACAAGGCAACGGCCATGAACGACTTCATACAGGGCGTCATCATGCTCTTCGGCATCGTGGCCATCATCGCCGCCGTGCTCTCGGCACAGGGCGGACTGTCGGCAGCCGTCGAGAAGCTCTCCCAGCTGCCTGCCGACGGCGCCACCGAGCCGGGCAGCGGCATGTTTGCCTCGTGGTTCGGCCCCGACCCGTGGGGACTGCTCGGCGTGGTTGTGCTGACGTCGCTCGGCACGATGGGACTGCCCCAGATGGTGGGTAAGTTCTACTCCATCACCGACGAGGCAGCCATCAAGCGCGGCACCATCATCTCGACCATCTTCGCCTTCATCGTGGCCGGCGGCTGCTACTTCCTCGGCGGCTTCGGCCGTCTGTACGACCCCGTGATCGGCGCCAACGGCAAAATAGCCTTCGACTCCATCGTCCCAGCCATGCTCGTCACGCTGCCCGACGTGCTCATCGCCCTCGTGGTGCTGCTGGTGCTGTCGGCATCGATGTCGACTCTGGCCTCGCTGGTGCTGACCTCGAGCTCGACGATGACGCTCGACCTCATCTACCGCGACAAGAAGTCGCTGCCCGGCGAGGTTGAAGAGGGTACCATCGACGACATCGTGGCCGAGAAGATTGAGCGCCGCAAGGTGGTTGTGATGCGCGTACTGATCATGTTCTTCATCGCCATCTCGCTGCTCATCGCGCTGAATCCGCCGACGTTCATCGCCCAGCTCATGGGCATCTCGTGGGGCGCGCTGGCCGGTGCCTTCCTGGCTCCGTTCATGCTCGGTCTTTACTGGCGCGGCGTGACGACGGCCAGCGTCTGGGCGTGCTTCGTCTGGGGTGTCGGCCTGACGGTTGTCAACATGCTGCTGGGCAACCCCATCAACCCCATCAACTGCGGTGCCATCGCCATGGTCGGCGGCTTCCCCGTCGTCTGGATTGTCAGTCTGATCACGAAGAAGCTGCCGCAGAAGACGGTTGACAGCATCTTCGAGTGCTACAAATAACACTCTGTGTAGACAGGGAGTTCAAGGAGTTCAAGGAGTTCAGGACATTACCTGGTTTCCTTGAACTCCTTTTTTTGAGAGATTTCGGAGCTGACAGACATACGTCTTGAACTCCTTGAACTCCTTGTCTCCCTGTCTCCCTAATTAAATCTTTCGCTTAACGAAACGGGGCGTTTGCTGAAATTGTTTGGCCGCCCCGCTTTTTTTGTGTACCTTTGCACCATCGAAACTAATTTACAGAAAGCATGAAAAAGATTGTTTTACTATTCCTGGCCATGATGGGGCTGTCGGTAGCACACGCCGACAACAGCTACACCTATCTGACCTTCGAGACGACTGACGGAGCCAGGATTTCGGTTCCTGCTACGCAGCTGAAGATGACTATCAGAGGAAATACTCTGAGCACCGGCACACAGACGTTCACGCTGGCGAACCTCAGCAAGATGTATTTCACGGCCACCGACGAGACGACCACCGGCATCAGCACGGCGACCGCCACGATTGACGAGGCCACGGAAGTCTACGACCTCAACGGCCGCCGAATCGACAACAGAAACCTGCCCAAGGGCGTCTACATCGTGAAGACCAAGGACAGAACCTATAAAATGACGGTGAAATGAGAAAGGTATTTGCACTACTCACGGCCCTCGTGCTGACGATAGCAGCCACGGGCCAGACGCTGAACGTCAAGGTGGGCTCTGTCAGCTACCTCTTCCCGGCAGCCTCGGCGGGCGACATGACCTACAGCGAGAACGGCACGCTGCTCACCATCATGGGCAAGACATTCACCGTCGGCGACATCGACGCCATGACCGTCGATGAGACGGCTGTGACGGACAACAGCGTCGACATCAGCTACAACGGCACGTCGGCCACCGTCAGCGTGGCGGGCAACGTGGCACAATGGGTCACGCCGACCGTCAGCGGCGGGCACGTCAGCATTGCGCAGAGCAACACCGCCGACGTCGACGGCGACGAAATTACCTACACGCTCAGCGGCACGACCGCCGACGGCGAGTTTGCCCTCGCGGGCTCATATAAGTGTACGGTGGCGCTGGCAGGCCTGACGATGACCAACCCCAGCGGTGCGGCCATCAACATCAGCAACGGCAAGCGCATACAGCTGAGCGTCAAGAAGAACACCGTGAACACGCTGGCCGACGGCACCTCGGGCGCACAGACGGGATGCATCTACAGCAAGGGCCAGCTGCAGCTGCAGGGCAACGGCACGCTGAACGTTGCGGGACTGACGAAGCACGCCATCAAGAGCGGCGACTACATCGAGGTGAAGAACCTGACGCTGAACGTCACAGCGGCCGTGGCCGACGGCATCTCGTGCAATGAGTACTTCCTCATGAAGAGCGGCACCGTCAGCATCAGCGGCGTCGGCGACGACGGCATACAATGCGACCTCGACGGCACAGCCAGCACCGGCGAGACCGCCGACCACGAGGACGAGGACAGCGGCAACATCTACATCGAAGGCGGCACGCTGACCGTCAGCACCACGGCCAAGGGCGGAAAAGGCCTGAAGACCGACAGCAACGTGCGCATAGACGGCGGCACGCTGACCTTCAATGCCAGCGGCGCCGTCGACACCAGCGACAGCAGCGACCCGTCGTATGTGGCAGCCATCAAGGGCAGCAAGGTGGTGCAGAACAACGGCACGGTGGCCATCATCGTCAAGGGAACGGCCGGTCGCGGCATCAGCGCCGACGACATTGAGACCAACGGCGGCGAGCTGACCATCGTCAACAGCGCGGCTCCCACCACCATCGCGAACGACGTAAAGTCGGCCAAGGGACTGAAAGGCCTGAACATTGCCCTTAATGCCGGTACCATCAGCATCACCATGAGCGGCAATGCCAGCAAGGCCATCAGCTGCGGCGACGGCACAAAGTCGACCAGCGGCGGCGGAGGCGGCTGGGGCGGCTGGGGCGGTCCCGGCGGCGGCATGGGCGGCGGCACCAAGTGGACCGACGTCAAGGGCAGCTACACCCAGGGCCGCAGCGACGGTACGGGCCCCGTACTCACCGTCACGCAGACGGGGTCGGCCTACAGCTCGTCGTCGGCCAAGGCCATCAAGGCCATCTGTGCCGTCACCGTCTACGGAGGCCAGACCGAGGTCTACACCAAGACCAGCGGCGGCGAGGGTCTGGAGTCGAAGACGAGTGTCGACATCAGGGGCGGCCAGCACTATTTCCAGTGCTACGACGACTGCATCAACTCGGCAGGCAAGATCTACTTCAACGGAGGCGTCACCGTGTGCTACTCGAACGGTAACGACGCCGTCGACTCGAACGCCGGTACCACCGGGGCCGTCACCATCGGCAACGGCACGGCCTTCGCCTACTCGACGAAGGGCGGGGCCGAGGAGGGCTTCGACTGCGACAACAACTCGTACATACAGATTACCGGCACGGGCATCGGCATCAGCGCCGGCGGCAGCCAAGGCGGCGGAGGCGGACGTCCCGGTGGAGGCGGCAGCAGCAGCGGCACCATCTCGAATGCCAAGCAGGGCTATGCCCTCCTGACCAGCAGCATCAGCTATGCAGCCAACCGCTACTACACGCTGGCCGACGCATCGGGCAAGAATCTGGTCACCTACTCCTTTGCAGGCTCATGCAACAGCAATCTGTCGCTGTTCACAGCCACCGGCATGGTGAAGGGCTCTACCTACAACGTGAAATACAGCACGACGACTCCTACCGACGCCACCACGGCCTGGCACGGCCTCTACCTCGGCTCGTCGGCCGTGGGCACCAACAACGTCACGTCTTTCACAGCACAATAAAACGGTCTGTTCCTACGTTATAGAGTATGGATAGAAGAATCTGGATGAAGCAGTCGCGTCAGGAGAATCTGATTTACTTGGCAGTATGGGGTGTGCTCTTTGCAACCCCGCTGCTGAGTGCTTATATCCGTACGGTCGGCGAGCCGAATGCCGTGTTCGACTGGGCGGAGGTGTTCTTCCTATGGCGCCGGTTTGCCGTCTTTCTGCTGCTGTTTCTTATCCATAACTTCCTGCTGGCGCCCCTGCTGGTATACGGACACCGGCGGGCAGCCTACTTCACGCTCATGGGCGCCATGATAGCAGGGTTCACGGTTTATCAGTGCAACAGCCGTCCCGACGGCAGGCGGCACAAAGGATTCGGGCCGCCGCCCACCGAGATGCGCGACCGTCACCAGCAGCCCTTCGGCGACCGCCGGCATGAAGGGCCGCGCCACGACAGGTTCCGCCACGACGCTCCCCCACCCTTCTTCGGCGAACGCGAGATACTGAGCGTCGTGGTGCTTCTGCTGATGTTCGGCGCCAACCTGGGCATCAAGGGCTACTTCCGCAGCAGCGACGACCGCAAGCGGCTCGCAGAGCTCAAGAAGCAGAACCTGGAGCAGCAGCTGGAGTACCTGCGCTATCAGATCAATCCACACTTCTTCATGAACACGCTCAACAACATCCACGCCCTGGTCGACATCGACCCCGCCAAGGCACAGGAGACCATCGTCGAGCTGTCGAAGATGATGCGCTTCGTGCTCTACGAGGGCGACAAGCACGGCGTGCCGCTCACCCGCGAGTTCGACTTCATACGCACATACATCAGCCTGATGCAGCTGCGCTATACCGACAAGGTGAAAATCACGCTCAGCCTGCCCGACGAGGTGCCCGACAAGACCATCGCCCCGCTGATACTCATTGCCTTCGTCGAGAACGCCTTCAAGCACGGCGTCAGCTACCAGCACGACTCGTTCATCGAGGTGAAGGCCAGCGTCGAGGCCGACCGTCTGCACTTCAACTGCCGCAACTCGAAGGCAGGCGACGGCACGGCGGGAATGAAGGGCGGCGTGGGCCTCACCAACGTCCGCAAGCGCCTGAACCTGCTCTACGGTCACGACTACTCGCTCAGCATCAAGGATGACGCCAGCGTCTACAATGTTGAACTCTACATCCCCTTAAAGTCGAAAATCGAAAATAGTAAACCGTAAATGAACATTCGCTGTTTAGCCATCGACGACGAGCCACTGGCTCTGCAGCAGCTCGTCACCTATATTAAAAAGGTGCCGTTCCTTGAATTGGCCGCCCAGTGCCAGAGTGCGCTCGAGGCACGCCGGTTCCTGGAGCACGACACTGCCGACGCCATCTTCTGCGACATCAACATGCCCGACCTCAACGGCATGGACTTCGTGAAGTCGCTCACCGCCCCACCCCTCGTGGTCTTCACCACAGCCTACTCGGAATATGCCGTCGAGGGTTTCCGCGTAAATGCTGTTGACTACCTGCTGAAGCCCTTCGGACTGCAGGACTTCATGAGGGCTGCCAACCGGCTGCGCGACCGACTGGCCCCACAGCCACAAGACACGTCAGACGACGACACGCTCTTCCTGAAGACCGACTACCGCATGGTCAAGGTCGCCATCAGCGCCATCCGCTACGTCGAGGGCATGAGCGAATATCTGAAGGTGTGGATCGACGGTGAGCCGAAGCCCATCATCACACTGCTCTCAATGAAAAAGCTGGAGGAGCGACTGCCCGACTGCTTCATGCGCATTCACCGTTCCTACATCGTCAATCTGACTAAGATTCAGGAGGTTAACAAGAACCGCGTCATCCTCGATGCCGACACCAGTCTGCCCATTGGTGACCTCTACAAAGAGGCCTTCCAAGCCTATCTCGACTCCAAATTCTTAGGGAAATAACGTTTAATCCTCCATCGGCGGCAGGGGGTGCTTCACGTCCTCCTTGATGCCCAGCTGCTTCATCTCGTTGGCCTTCTGAAGGATGCCGCGCGTGCCGTCGACCGACTTCTGCATATCGGCGAAGTCAGTCGTCAGCGTGTCGATGTCGCGACCAATCTTGGCCGTACGCTCGGCAAACAAGCCGATGCGCGAGACCAGCTGCTCGGCCAGCCCCACAATCTTCTTCTGGTTCTCCGTTTGGTTGTGCTGCCGCCAGGCTATCTGAATCATGCGCAGGATGGCAAAGAGGTTCTGCGTGCTCGAGATGAACACTTTCTTGTCGAAGGCCTCGGCCCACAGCTTCGGGTCGCGCGCAAGAGCCACCTGGAGGGCAGCCTCGTTGGGCACGTACATGATGACGAAGTCGATAGCCGTGCGGGGCGGCTGAATGTAGCGGCTGTAGTCCTTCACGGCCAGCTCCTTCACGTGTGAACGCAGGCTCTGCACGTGGCGGTCGAGCATCTGCTGACGGACGTTTTCCGACGGCTCGTTCACGTAGTCGTAGTAAGCCTTGATCGAGACCTTCGCATCGATGACCACATCCTGATTGCCGGGATAGTGGAGCACGACGTCGGGGCGCATGGAGCGGCCAGTGTCCTCGTTGCGCACGCTGAAGCCGTCCTGGTCGGTGATGGTGTCCTGAATGTCGTAGTCGAAGCCACGCTTGAAGCCCTGCGAGTCGAGCAGTTCCTGCAGTACCAGCTCGCCCCAGTCGCCCGCCTGCTTCGAGTCGCCGCGCAGGGCATTGGTCAACCGCGTCGCAGTGCGGTCCATGCGCTCGGCCTGCTCGCCCACCTGCCGCAGCCGTTCGGTCAGCGAGGCAGCAGTCTTGGCGGCTTCGCGGTCGCTCTCAACGATGGCCTTCTGCAGTTCGGCAAAGCTGTCGCCGATGGGCTTGGTGATGTGCTCCATCGCCTCGCGGTTCTCGTCCTTCAGGCGGTCGCTGGTCTTCGAGAGCACGTTGGCGGCCAGGTTGTGGAACTGCTCGCGCACGACGTTGAGCTGCTCCTGGAACTGCTCCTGGCGCAGCCGCGTCTCGGCGGCGTTCTGCTCCTTCAGCAGGCTGATCTCGTTCTCCTGCGAAATGCTGAGGGCGTTCAGGTGGCGGTTCTCGGCCTGCAGGCTGGCCACCAGCTCGTTCTTGCCCTCCAGGTCGACGGTGGTATGGTGCAGCGACGTCGCCGTAGCCTCTGACATGATGCGCAGCGCCGTGTAGCGGCGGTTGGCCACGAGGTAGGCGGCCACCACTCCAATGCCGATGCCAATGATTGCTGCGATGATGATTTCAAGCATGGGTTTCTTCTGTTTTCACGTTCTGGCTGCAAATTTACGGAAATTTTCTTAATTCCCTGCCGCTCTTCCGAAAATTATTTGTACCTTTGCACTAATTATGAAGAATCTGAAGACTATGACCACATCTTTTACATCCAAGACGCTGGCTGCCGTCATTGCCTGCAGCCTGATAACGCTTACCTCATGCAGGACCCTTGAACAGCAGCAGCCACAGCCCGTACAGCCACGCCCGAAGAGCATCGTCGTGCTCTACGAGAATGACGTCCACTGCAATATCGACGGTTATACGAAGATTGCCGGACTGCGCGACGCCATCAACCGCAGCGACACTGCCTATGCCGTTGCCGTCTGCGTGGGCGACTACCTGCAGGGGGGCACGTCGGGCGCCGTCTCGCGCGGACAGTACGTCGTCGACATCATGCGCCACGTGGGCTATAGCGCCATCACCCTCGGCAACCATGAGTTCGACTACGGTGTGCCACGCATGAAGGAGCTGCTCAGCCAGCTCGACGCCCCCGTCATCTGCACCAACTTCGCCGATGCCGGCGCTTCGATGTCCTACTACCCCGCCTACGTCCTCTACCGCATAGGCGACAAGCGCGTGGCCTTCGTAGGAGCCGTCACGCCCGAGACCATGCTGCTCGAGAGCTACGCCTTCCACGATGACGACGGCAACGTCATCTACGACCTCATGCCCGAGGTGTTCTACAAGCTCATTCAAGATGCCGTCGACGATGCCCGTCGCGAGGGTGCCGACTACGTGGTGCTCATCTCGCACGTCGGTGAGGAGACGCAGTCCATGGGCTTCGACTCCCACCGCCTGATAGCCGCCACCAAGGGCATCGACGTCGTGCTCGACGGCCACAGCCACAACACCATCCCCCACGACACTCAGGCGAACCTCGTGGGCAAGCCCATCGGCATTACCCAGACGGGCACGCAGTTTGCCAACATCGGCAAGCTGATCATCACGCCCGACGGCCGCATGCAGACTGTCCTCGTTCCCGCCTCTGAGGTGCCCTATGCGAACCCGCGCGTGACGGCTGCCACCGACAGCATCAAGACGCTCATGAACCAGATTGTGAACCGCGTCATCAGCGCCAGCGACTACGACCTCGTGGTTACCGACGAGAACGGACAGATGCTCGTTCGCAAGGCTGAGACCAATGCCGGCGACCTCGTGGCCGACGCCTACCGCCAAGCACTTGGCACCGACATCGCCTTCGAGAACGGCGGCGGCATCCGCAACGATGTCCGCGCAGGCAACATCACTTACGGCCACATCGCCGCTCTCTCGCCCTACGATCAGCATCTGGTGAAACTCGAGGTCACGGGGGCAACCATCCTCGACATGCTGAAGAAGTGTACCGCCATCACGCCCGACTTCGACGGTAACTTCCCCCAATGCTCCGGCATCAGCTACACCGTCCACACCGCCAGCCACACTGTTAGCGACGTGCGTGTGCTCGACGCCGCCACAAGCCAGTACTCTGCCATCGACCCCAACCGCAGCTACACCGTCGCCGTGACCACCTACTACAAGGGCGGCGGCTTCTACGACGCGCTGAAGGGCAGCAAGGTGCTCAAGGAGGGAACCGACCTCACGCGCGACGTCGTTGCCAACTACATGGAGAAAGTGCTGAAGGGCACCACCGGCGCTGCCTACGCCAAGCCCCAGGGCCGCATCACCATCGTCAACGACTAACGACTATAAACAACAAATACCACAATAACTATGAACAGAAGCAAAACTTTACTGACTGCAATCGCGCTGGTGGGCTTCGCGCTGACTGCCACTGGCGCCAAGAAGAAGACGGCCGTACAACAGGAACAGCCGAAGGACCCCAACGAGATGGTGGCCTACCTCTTCACCTATTTCAATAGTAACGACCCAAAGGACGAGCAGATATGCTACGCCCTGAGCGACGACGGCTATAACTACACGCCGCTGAACGACGGATTCCCCGTCATCGAGAGCGACACGATAGCCCTGACGCAGTGCGTGCGCGACCCACACATCCTGCGCGGCGAGGACGGCAAGACGTTCTACATGGTCTGCACCGACATGCGCTCGGCACTGGGATGGTCGAGCAACCGCGGCATGGTGCTGCTGAAGTCGACCGACCTCATCAACTGGCAGCACTCGACCATTAACTTCCCCACGCGCTACACAAAGACGTGGAAGAACGTCATCCGCGTATGGGCACCGGAGACCATCTATGACCACAAGGTGGGCAAGTACATGGTGTTCTACTCGCTGCGCACGAGCGACCGCGGATCGTACGACAAGATCTACTACCAGTATGCCAACAAGGACTTCACCGACCTCGAGGGCGAGCCGAAGTGGCTCTTCGACGCCGGCAATGCGACCATCGACGGCGACATCGTCTACAACGAGGCCGACCAGCTGTACCACCTCTTCTATAAGCAGGAGTCGGGGCGCGGCATCTACCAGGCCACGGCCAAGCAGCTGACCGACAAGTGGCAGATGCTCGACGGCAACGTTGAGCAGACCAAGGAAGCCGTTGAGGGCGTCGGCGTCTGCAAGGCCATCGACGGGAAATCGTGGATCATCATGTACGACTGCTACGGCAACGGCCACTACCAGTTCTGCAAGTCGGAAGACCTGAAGACCTTCAAGTTCGTGCAGAACACCGAGATGAAGGGCAAGTTCACGCCGCGTCACGGCACCATCATCCCCATCACCCAGGCCGAGAAAGAGCGTCTGCTCAAGGCATTCCCCAACTACAAGCAGCCCATCCTCAGCGGTTTCCACGCCGACCCCGAGGTAATGTACTCGAACAAGACGGGTAAATACTACATCTACAGTACCACCGACGGCACACCCGGCTGGGGCGGCCACGACTTCAGCGTCTTCTCCTCGACCAACCTCATCGACTGGGCCGACGAGGGCAAGATGCTTGACGTGAAGGGCGACCAGGTGAAATGGGCTACTGGCAACGCCTGGGCTCCCTGTATCATCGAGAAACCAGCAGCTGGGTTAATTGGCAGAAAGCAAGGAAACACCATCTCGCTGAGAGCTTCTAACGATTATAGGTATTTCTTCTACTTCTCAGCCCACAACCCGCAGTCGAACCGCAAGGAGATTGGCGTGGCCGTGAGCGACTCGCCCACCGGGCCGTTTGTTGACTCGGGAGCACCCATCCTCACCGATGCCGACCGTCCTCAGGGCTTGCGCGGCGGACAGGCCATCGACGTCGACGTGTTCCAGGACCCGAAGTCGGGTAAGTGCTACATCTACTGGGGTAACGGCTTCATGGCCGGTGCCGAGCTGAACGACGACATGACGAGCGTGAAGAAGGAGACCATCGTCAACCTGACGCCGAAGGGCGGCTCGCTCGAGACCTGGGCCTTCCGCGAGGGTGCCTACGTCTTCTACCGCAAGGGCACGTACTACTTCCTCTGGAGTGTCGACGACACGGGAAGCCCCAACTACCACGTCTGCTACGGCACGGCAAAGTCGCCTCTCGGCCCCATCATCCTCGACGAGCAGAACTACCTGGTCATCCGTCAGAAGCCCGAAGACAAGATCTACGGCACGGCCCATAACAGCATCCTCCAGATTCCCAGCAAGGACGAGTGGTACATTGTCTACCACCGCATCAACAAGAACTTCGTCGACCACGAGCCGGGCATCCACCGCGAGGTGTGCATCGACCGCCTGACGTTCGACAAGAAGGGCAAGATTATTCCCGTGACGCCGACGCTCGACGGTCCGGCGCCGCTGAAGTAAATGGAACGCAACAAGGAAATCTACATGGTAACACTGGTGGGCGGCGCCGTGAACGTCGTGCTGCTGGTGTTCAAGTTCGTGGCGGGCATCCTGGGCCATAGTGCGGCGATGGTGGCCGACGCTGTCCACTCGCTGTCGGACTTCGTGACCGACATCATCGTGCTGGCGTTCGTACACATCAGCGGCAAGCCCAAGGACAAGTCGCACGACTACGGTCACGGCAAGTACGAGACGCTGGCCACTACGATTATCGGCGTGGCGCTGCTGGTCGTGGCCGTCGGCATCGTCTACAGCGGCGCAGTGAAGATTGCCGCCTGGCTCGGAGGCCAGCAGCTGGAGGCGCCCGGCCTGTTGGCACTGTGGGCAGCCCTGCTGTCGATTGTTCTGAAGGAGGGCGTCTACCAATACTCGATGGTCAAGGCCCGCCAGCTGAAGTCGCAGGCCGTGGAGGCCAACGCCTGGCACCACCGCAGCGATGCGCTGTCGTCCATAGGGACGGCGGTGGGCATCGGTGGCGCCATCTTCTTAGGCCAGCGCTGGACGGTGCTCGACCCCGTGGCCTCGGTCATCGTGGGTGCGTTCATCGTAAAGGTGGCCGCCGACCTGCTGCGCAGCGGCATCGGCGACCTGATGGAGCAGTCGCTACCCGACGCCGTCGAGGACGAGATTCTGCGGCTTGCGGCCTCGGTGCCCGGCGTCAGCATGCCCCACGACCTGCGCACGCGCCGCATTGGCAACCACTACGCCATCGAACTGCACATCCTCATGGACGGAGACATGAGCCTGCGCGAAGCCCACGACAAGGCAACGGAGGTTGAAGACACATTAAAAGGCCACTATGGGCAGGACACCCACGTGGCCGTTCATGTTGAACCAAAATAGTAATCCCCCTTCCCTCGGTCGGCTGTGCTGCGGCGTTGCCGCAGCCCCCTTCTCACTCATCCGGCAGGAAGAGCGGATCCTCAGGCATCACCATCACCGGCTCCTGCTCGGCAGCCTGAAGAATCTTCTCGGGCACGTACTTCTTGTCGACCACCAGGCGGAACATAAATTCGCGGAACCAGCGGTCGGTCATAATCAGACAGCCCTTCTGCCCCCAGTCGGCACCCCAGGAATTCTCTACCTTCCACTTCGTGGCGTTGCCCTTCTCATCAAGATCGACGGCACAGAGCGTCATGGCATGGGTGGAGCCGCTGTCGAAGGTTGAGATGCGCTGGGCCTTGTCCATGCCGAAGGTGGTGTCGAAGAGCGAGCCGTAGTCGAAGTTCTCAAGGTCGGCATAACCGCGCTTGCGGTCAAGGAACTTACCCACGTCGTAGCTGCTGTAGAGCTTGCGACCGTCGCGGAGGGAGGCAATGGCCATTTTTACTATCTCGTCCATCGGCAGATTGATGTACTTCCAGTTGTGACCGTCGTAGGTATGGCGGTCGTACTCCACCTCGTAGGTCTTGTAGTAAGGACGGCGCGGGTCGTTCATGGCCATGATGAACGTGCCGTTCAGCGGACCGCCGACCACCTCCTGATAGAACGACAGCGGCGTGTACTCCTTGGCACGGCCCACGCTGCGCCCGTCCTTGGTCTTGAAGGCGTAAGTGAAATTCTGCGGCGGCTGGCCGATGGTCATCTCGAGCATGTGGTAGATCTGGGCGAGCATGCGCACCTTGGCCTTGTTGATGGCCGTCTGGCTCTTGTCTTTCTGCACCATGTCGCGCAGCTGCAGACCATACTCGCGCAGCTTCGAGGCTATCAGCGAGCGGGCCTTCGACGTGTTGTCTGACGAGAACGACTCGGGCATCACCTCCTTGGGCACCAGCCCGTACTTCTCGCAAAGGTCGGCCACGCCGCAGAACGTGCCGCCATCGCTCAGCGGATAGTGGAAGAAGAACTGTACGCGCTGGTCGTCGATGGGCTTCTTGCCCGTATCGGCAATGCCCTGCAGCATGAGGTTGGCCTTCTCCAGCTGGTCATAGAAAAATAGGTACGCCTGCGAGAACTCCAGCTGTATGGAGTCACGCTGCTCGGTATAGTTGGAGCGTAGCACGTTGAAGCCGCTGAACATCCAGCAGCGGCCGCTCGACTTCTGGTCGGTGATTGACTGCCGCTTGGTCTCGATGCTGAAGTAAGTGTCGAGCGCACCGGCATTGGCGTGGTTCTTGGCCAGGTCGTCGATGGCATTGGCAGCGACGGCATTGACCAGCGCCTTGTTCACAGGCAGCTGCTTCTGCTCCTTCACAATGTCCTTCATCATGGCAGCCGAGATGCCGCCGTCCTTGGTCTGTGCAGTGGCCAGACCCAGCCCGCCCATCACGCAGATGGCCAAAATCATTGTACGTTTCATAACTGTCTTGTTTTAGTTCTGATGCAAAGATACGCTTTTCTGTCCACATTCCGGCGTTTCACCTTATTTATTTATAGGTTTTTAATTGACTTAAGTCATGTTTGCGCACACAATCCGTAAAAAAGATTAAAAAAAGAACATTATTCTACAAACTACCCGTACCTTTGCACAAGAAAATTTAATCACTTAGGATAATAACCCTTTAAAAAGAAAGAAAAATGAAGAAGATTTTAATGACATTGGTTGCTGCTTTTGCAGCTGTTAGCATGAATGCTCAGACAAACATGTACATCGGTGGTTCACTTGGATACTCTACCACATCGCACGACGGTTCTACTCTGAACACCAAGTTCTCTTTCATCCCTCACTTCGGCGTACGCTTCACCGACACAATGGGCGTCGGCGTGGAGATTGGCTACAGCTCTAACAAGAACGAGAAGAGCGAGCCCACGGTTACGACATCGGAATTCACCTTCGCTCCCTACTTCCGCTACACCGCCATCAAGATGGGCAACCTGGCCTTCTTCGGCGACGGTAAATTCGGCTACACCACAAGCAAGGACGAGTACAAGTATGCCACAGGCAACACAACCGACATGACGACCAACTCTTGGGGCCTCTACGTGCAGCCCGGTATGGCCTACAGCCTGAACCAGAACTTCGGCCTCGTTGCCAAGTTCGGTAACATTCTCGGTTACACCAGCAGCAAGCCCGACGTGAGCGGTGCCAAGGCTACTTCGAAGTTCGAGTTCCTGAACCTGAGCAACAACATCCAGTTCGGTGTGTTCTACAACTTCTAAGCCCTGAAGTATTAAACCATATTAAAACGGCCACATCACTTGCAGATGTGGCCTTTTTTGTTTAACTTTGCAGCCATTATGCCACAGGAACAGTCAGCAACACGCGAACGACAGCGCACCGACCTGCGCGAACCGCGACGATACAAGGTGACCATCTACAACGACGACTTCACCACGATGGAGTTCGTCGTGAAGGTGCTGGTCGAGGTGTTTTTCAAGAGCGACGCCGAAGCCGAGATGCTGATGCTGCAGGTGCACCACTCTGACAAGGCCGTCGTGGGCATCTACACCTACGACATCGCTGTCTCGAAGGTGCAGAAGGCCACGCTGATGGCCCGCGAAGAGAACTTCCCCCTGCGGCTGACCTATGAACCGGAATAGAAAAGAGAAATGGCTGAGATAAAACAAACTGAACGCGCAAGCAGACTACTGAACAAGTCGCTGCAATGCTGTCTGGACTGGCGGCATGAATTCATCATGCCCGAACACCTGCT
>JAEEGL013060800.1_pt1 | contig 18955 bp, 16 predicted proteins | sample 9134231 | NCBI WGS metagenome assembly JAEEGL01 (sample SAMN16246548, study PRJNA631951) | gut metagenome | biome: gut microbiome; feature: rumen; material: fiber-attached | host: Bos | place: Iran: Karaj | collected 2018-10 | reverse complement strand
GTTCAGCACGAGAAAGAACGTGTGGACTGTGGCGAAGAACTCTTACGAAAAGGGTCAAACCTACGCTTATCGCGACAGAAGAAACAAGAAGCGCGAATTCCGCAGCCTGTGGATTGTCCGTATCAACGCCGCCGTGCGCGAATATGGTATGAACTACAGCCAATTTATGGACAAACTCACCAAGTCGGGTATCGAAATTAACCGCAAGGTCCTTGCCGACCTCGCCCTCAACGATCCTCAGGCTTTCAAGGCCATCGTCGACCAAGTGAAGTAAGTTCGCGTTATTGTTTTGATAACAAGGAAGACCTGCCTTTGTGGTGGGTCTTTTTTTTGCGGTTGCCGTGGTACGACAGTCCAACAGCACAGGGCTGTAGGACTGTCACGCTGTGGCAGCCGCAAACGATTATTATTATGGTGCGGTTTAAGGAAAATACGTATCTTTGCAATCAATATGAACTTCAAACTAGTATCAGATTTTCAGCCCACCGGCGACCAGCCTGAAGCCATCAAGCAGTTGGTCGAAGGCATTCGGCGTGGTGACCGTGCTCAAACGCTGCTCGGTGTGACTGGTTCAGGTAAAACTTTTACCATTGCCAATGTGTTGGCCCAATTGAATCGTCCTGCCTTGGTGTTGAGCCATAACAAGACTTTGGCGGCACAGCTCTTTGGTGAGTTCAAGCAATTTTTCCCTGAAAACGCGGTGGAGTATTTCGTTTCCTATTACGACTACTACCAACCCGAGGCGTTCATCCCTGCCACGAATACCTATATAGAGAAGGACTTGGCCATCAATTCGGAAATTGACAAAATGCGCTTGGCCACGACTTCGGCCTTGCTTTCAGGGCGGCGTGATATCATTGTGGTATCCTCGGTGTCATGCCTTTATGGCATTGGTAACCCAGACGATTTTGGCAAGAACATCATCTATTTGGAACGCGGTATGAAAATCAGTCGTGACGATGTGGCAAAGGCCTTGGTGGGAGCTTTGTACGTACGCAACGAGATTGAATTCACTCAAGGTAAGTTTAGGGTGAAAGGGGAGACAATGGATGTGTTTCCCGCTTATGCGGACTATGCCTATCGCATCGTGTTTTGGGATGACGAGATCGACAGTTTGGAGATGTTCAATCCTGTGACTGGTCGTCGTTTGGAGGAGCTCACGGAACTGACCCTTTTCCCAGCCAACATCTTTGTGACTTCGCAGAGTAAGTTGAATTCTGCAGTAGTGGAAATTCAGGATGATATGTTTAAGCAGGCTGAGTATTTCCGTGAGATTGGAAAGAATCTTGAGGCCAAGCGCTTGGAAGACCGTGTGAACTTTGACATTGAGATGATGAAAGAGTTGGGCTATTGCTCCGGTATAGAGAACTATTCGCGCTATTTTGATGGGCGCAGTCCTGGCTCGCGGCCGTTCTGCCTACTCGATTATTTTCCTGATGACTTTATCACTGTCATTGACGAAAGCCATGTCACCATCCCTCAAATCCGAGGTATGCATGGGGGCGACCGTTCGCGCAAACAGACTTTGGTGGAATACGGTTTCCGTTTGCCTTCTGCATTGGACAATAGACCTTTGCAGTTTGATGAGTTTGAGACTCTTACGGGACAGACTATCTATGTCAGTGCCACGCCTGCCGAGTTTGAACTTCAGCAGAGTGAGGGCGTGTATGTGGAACAGCTGATTCGGCCAACGGGACTACTCGACCCGCTTATTGAGGTGCGGCCGAGTCTAAACCAAGTTGACGACTTGATTGATGAAATTCACAAGGTGGTGGAAAAGAACCAGCGCGTACTTGTCACAACTTTGACGAAACGTATGGCCGAAGAACTTAATACATATCTCAACAACTTGAAAATCAAGACCCGATATATCCATTCTGATGTGGATACTATGGAGCGTGTGGAAATTCTGCAAGGCTTGCGTATGGGTGATTTTGATGTTCTGGTTGGTGTGAACCTTTTGCGCGAAGGTTTGGATTTGCCTGAAGTCAGTTTAGTAGCCATCCTGGATGCTGACAAGGAAGGTTTCTTGCGTTCGGAGCGCTCTTTGACACAAACTGCGGGTCGAGCAGCGCGTAATTCCGAAAGTAAGGTTATTATGTATGCAGACACCATCACGGATTCTATGCGCAAGACCATTGACGAGACGGCTCGCCGTCGTTCTAAGCAAATGGCTTACAATGAGGCACATGGCATCGTCCCCAAGACTATTGTCAAAGCCATTGACAATTCTTTGGGTACTTTGAAAGGCAAAGGAGAAATTCCAATGTCGTATGGTCAACAGGTTTCGACGACTACTATTGCGGCTGAGAGCCAGCTGTCTTATATGTCGAAGGAACAATTGCAGAAAGCTGTCCAACAAGCCAAGAAGAATATGGAGAAAGCCGTCAAGGAGATGGACTTCCTTGCTGCGGCGAAGTATAGGGATGAAATGGTTGCATTGCAGGAATGCTTGGATAAAGTGAAGTGATGTTATGAGTGCCCAGACACGTGCCATATTAAAGCAATATTGGGGCTATCCTTCCTTCCGTCCTCTGCAAGAAGACATTATAGACTCGGTGATGGCGGGCCATGATACGCTTGCTCTCCTGCCTACGGGCGGCGGCAAGAGTATCTGTTTTCAGGTACCGGCTATGGCTATGGATGGACTTTGTCTGGTCATCACGCCACTCATCGCTCTGATGAAGGATCAGGTGGCCCATCTCGTGGAGAAAGGCATCCCTGCTGCTGCCATCTATTCTGGTATGCACCCCGATGCATTGGAGCTGGCCTATAATCAAGCGGCATACGGACGGCTGAAATTCCTCTATGTCTCGCCCGAACGTCTCCAGACCAATGCTTTCATCGAAGCACTGCGAAAAATGAAAGTCTGTCTGCTGACTGTCGATGAGTCGCATTGCATCTCACAGTGGGGTTATGACTTTCGCCCATCTTACTTGAAGATTGCGGACATAAGGCCCTATTTGCCCCATACACCAGTGCTGGCATTGACCGCCACGGCAACGGCCAAAGTGGTCGACGATATTCAGTTGAGGCTCGGCTTCAAGCAAAAGAATGTCTTCCAAAGTAGTTTCGAGCGCAAGAATGTGACCTACAATGTGTATCACGAGGCTGACAAATATGGAGTGTTGCGCTGCAAGTTGGAGGCTATGTCGGAAGGCAGTGCCATAGTCTATGTACGTAACCGCAAACGGACACAGATTATTTCTGACTGGCTTAACTCGGTGGGCATTTCCGCGACTTTCTATCATGCCGGTTTGGATGGCAAGACACGCGATGAGCGGCAATACTTATGGATGAAAGGTAAGGTGAAGGTTGTCGTTGCCACTAATGCTTTCGGTATGGGTATTGATAAGCCTGATGTGCGCCTCGTCATCCATATGGAATTGCCCGATAGCATCGAAGCTTATTTTCAGGAGGCTGGTCGTGCTGGTCGTGATCTGAAGCCTTCCGAGGCCATCTTGCTTGTTTCGCCTGCTGATGTCAAGAAGTTGCAAGAGAATTTGACACAGTCATTCCCTGAGTTAGATAGAATTAAATTGATTTACAATGCTTTGGGAAATTATTTCAATATTCCCATAGGGGCAGGGGAAAATATATCGTATCCTTTTGTCATTAGCGATTTTGCCAATCGTTATGGATTCTCTGTCGTCGAGGTTTTCCACACAATGAAAATCCTTGAAAAGGAAGGCTTTCTGATGCTTTCCGACAGCTTCGATGAGTCTTCCAAGGTAATGATAAAAGCCTCACGTGACGAAATCTATGGTTTTCAGGTCAATAACCCACAATTTGGTGAACTCATCAAGTTTATGCTTAGGAGTCTACCAGGAGTGATGACTGATTTTGTGAAAATCAATGAGGAAATGATGGCGAAGAAAACAGGTATGTCTTCTGATAAAGTTATTGAGCAGCTGAAAAGACTTGACTCATATAGCTTTCTTTCCTATGCGCCACGAAAGGATAAGCCACAGGTGTTATTCCTTTCTGAATTTGTTGATACAAGGCATTTTGGACTTTCAAAAGAAAATTACTATGACCGGAAAAACGATGCTGAAGCGCGAGTGAAGGCGGTTATTGGCTTTGTGAATAATGATGAGGAGTGTCGCAGTGTGCAGCTGTTGAGCTATTTCAATGAAAAGACGAAGAATATATGCGGTCATTGTGATGTTTGTGTGAAGCAAAACAGCAAAAGGGTTCCGTATGATAAGATAGAGGAAAGAGTGCAAAGTATAATGAGTGAAACAGCTCAACCGATGAAAGATGTGTTGAAGAAGTGTTCGGAATTTGATGAAGCCAAAGTGTTGGATTCTATTCGGTTTCTTGTCGACAGTGGAGTTTTGCAGTTGGAAAAAGATGGTTCAGTGAAAAAGAAGAACAACAAAAAAAGCCGTCATTTGTGACGGCTATTTTTGTTACTTTTGGATACTATTATTTCAGCATATTGGCAGCGGCTTTGAACTTCACGACTTCCTTAGCAGCAATATTGATGGATTTACCCGTTTTGGGGTTACGGCCTTGTCTGGCGGGGCGTTTGGCAACAGACATAGTTCCAAAACCAACAAGTGCGATCTTACCGTCCTTCTTCAGTTCATCTTTTGTGACATCCATAAAAGCATCAATAGCCTTTCTTGCGTCAACTTTGGTCATACCCGCCTTTTCGGCGATAGCGTTGATTAATTCTACTTTATTCATAGTTAGTTGTTATTAGTGGTTAAACTTTTACCCGACAAAAATAGTGCATTTTTGATTAATGCAAGCACTTTTAGAAAAAAATGTGATTATTTTTGCGAAAAAAATACTAAAAAAGTCAAAAATAGTATATTTCTCTCATTCAGTGACTGTTTTCCAAAGGCCATTTAGCTGTTTGCCTCTCAAAAATTCGGCAATTGACATACTCTTTTTCCCTGCTTGTTGGACAGTGGTCAGATGGATGTATCCGTCTTTTAGCGCAACTTTGAGGGTCGTCTTATTGTCAGTTATGACGCTGCCGACAGCAGTATTGTGTGGGCACAATTCAATCTCTGAAGAAAAAATTTTCAAATCAATAATGTCGTTGCTTTCTGATTGTATTCTGGTGTGGGCAGCAGGATAGGGTGACAATCCTCTGATGTGGTTGAAAACGGTCTGGCAGTCTAGGCTCCAATCCACATTGCAAAATTCCTTTGAAATCTTGGGTGCTGGCTTCAGGGTTTGATAGGAAACGAGTCCTTCTTGTGGTAGTGCTTGAACATTTCCGTTTTCTATTATCTTAATGGTCTCGACAACAACTTTATTGCCTAGCAGCATTAGTTTGTCATGGAGCTCTCCGGCAGTTTCGTCCTGACGTATGCTGACTTTCTCGCGCAAAATGATAGCTCCTTTATCGATTTCCTCATTGAGGAAGAAGGTAGTGAGTCCCGTTTCAGTCTCACCATTGATAATGGCAAAGTTGATGGGGGCCGCACCACGATATTGGGGTAGGAGTGAAGCGTGGAGGTTAAACGTGCCATATTTTGGCATTTGCCAAACTACAGCGGGCAACATTCTGAAAGCCACTACTATAAAAAGATTGGCTTGGTAGGAGGCTAATTGCTCTAGGAAAACTTGATCTTTGAGCTTTTCGGGTTGCAACAAAGGCAGTTTATGTTCCAAGGCAGTCTTTTTGACTTCTGAATATTGTATTTTTCTGCCGCGACCAGCAGGTTTATCGGGCATAGTGACGACAACGGCGACTTCATAACCGGCTCCAAGGATGGCTTCCAATTGTGAGGCGGCAAATTCTGGGGTGCCAAAGTAGGCAATTCTGATTTTGTTCTCCATAATCTATCATAAAAATGCCTGACCCAATCGAGCCAGGCATTCCTTATAATAATAAACTATAAACTATTTCATTTTTTCTTCGAGATATGCGATGCTCTTGTTGATATCGAAAGCCTCGTTGCTATTCGGGTAGTCCTTTTTCAAGGTCTTGTAGGTCTCTAAAGCCTTGGCGTAGTTGCCCATAATCTCATAGGTCATACCCAATTTCATAAGGTGCATCGGTGAAGAGAAGTCATTAGCGTTCTTCTTTGCGGCTTTTTCGTAATAGGAAATGGCATTTTGTTGGTCGCCAAGTTCAAGATAACAGTCGCCGATAAGACCTAAAGCCAGAGGTGACAACACCTTGTCGTCGTTTGTGTATTTCTTGAGGTATTCTATCGCATTGTTGTAGTCGCTTTGCTTCAGATAGCAGAGACCTGCATAGTAGGCAGCGAGCTTGCCCGCTTTGGTCGATCCGTAGTCCTTGACTATGTCGAGGAAACCGACCTTTTCACCGTCACCATTCAAGGCAGTGGAATAGTCCTCGTTTTCCATATAATATGATGCAAAGTCAACGGCTTGTGCGGCTTTCTGCTCAAAAGTGATTTCTTGTGGGAAACTCAGGTTTTTAGCTGTCTCATTGCGCTTTTTCTTGTAGTTAGTGATGCCATAGATGCCGAATGCGATGACCAACAGGGCAATGAGAATGATCCACAAGGTCTTCTGGTTGTTTTCAATCCAAAGTTCGGTTTTGCTTAAGGCTTCTTCAACGTTTTCAAGCCTTTCATCTCCTTGTTTTGTGTTTTGTTTTGCCATATCAATTCAAAATTTTGCGTGCAAAAGTACGCTTTTTCGACATACCTTCGACCAAAATTGTGTAATTTTTTCTTTTTTCGTATTTTTGCACTCCTTAATAATAGTAGATGAGCAAATTTAGTTTACATATTGGACATGAGGCAAAGGGACTGCGAGACGCGAGACTACGGGACATTGACTTGTCTCGAAGTCCCGAAGTCCCGTGTCCCGAAGTCAAACGATAGTGTAGTTTAATTTTGAACAGTTGCTTAATTAAAATAATATAGACGCGATGAAGAATTCCATAGTGTACGACGGAAGGGAGACGCAGGATGTCGAATTGCAGAAAAATGCAGATAGGGATGCGGCCATGCTTGAGTTTCTGACGCAGTTCATTACTGATGAACGTCGACAGCGTTTTGAGGAGATTCTCAATTTCCGGACAAGGCACATTACCGTTGTTTTGGAGGACATTTTCCAACCTCATAATGCCAGTGCAGTATTGCGTAGTTGTGAATTGCGTGGTATCCAAGATGTTCATATTGTGGAGAATACCAACCAATATGACGTAAATCCTGATGTGGTGCTGGGAAGTACGAAATGGCTCAATATGTACTATTATGAAGGTGCGGAGTTCAATACACCTATGGCATATCAGCATTTGCATGATAAAGGTTATAGGATTGTGGCCACATGTCCGCATCGTGATGACTTCACGCCGGATACTTTGCCATTGGACCAGCCAATCGCTTTGGTCTTCGGTACTGAGAAGCTGGGGCTTTCAGAGTATGCCGTTGAGCACGCCGATATGCATGTGCGTATCCCGATGTATGGCTTCACGGAAAGTTACAATATCAGCGTTTCAGCTGCCTTGTTGCTCTATTCGTTGACCAATCGACTGCATACCTCCGCCGATATCAATTGGCATCTTACCCAGGAAGAACGTGATGCCCTGCGTCTCGTATGGACTCGCCGTTCATTGAATCGCATAAGACATTATGATAGGAAATTTGCCGAGCTCCATCCCGAGTTTTTCACAGAAGGATGATTGCAATATGCTTTTATTTTTCTCGTTTTTGCACTGTAAAGTCAAAAATGTGTACTTTTGCGGTGAAAATTTTCCGAAATGAAAAAGATTCTTATTATCATATTCGCCTTATTTATTGTGGCTCTGCCGTCTTGCAAAAAGACACGTTATTGCAGATGTACCACCATTCAGAATGAGGAGGTTGTGAACCTAGGCGAGGATTATTATACCATAGAGGACGGCTCTTCCTGCTCCGACAAATCCAAGGAAATCGTAGGCTGGGGACAAATTATTTGTACTGAAGTGTCGGAATATGAGGTGACGGGCGAAAAACCTAATTGGTGGGAGAATCTGTTCAACAATAATAACAACAAACCCTAAATTGATTTTGTACCAATCGCTCGGTAAATCGGCCTTGAAAGTTTTACTGGGCCTTGTGTTTGTCATCTCGGCTGTCCTTAAAGTTTTCGATTTGGACCGTTTCGAGATTTACGTATACAGCTACCAAATCTTCAGCCTCAATTTTTCACTTTTGGTTGCTCGTGTAGTCATTATTATAGAGTTGGTTTTGGGCATTTGCTTGATTGCAAATGTTCTCCACAGACTGATATGGTGGGGCAGTATGGTTATGCTTGGCATCTACACCTTATTATTATTATATGCCCTCTATATCGGTCGTACTGACAGCTGCCACTGCTTCGGTGATTTTCTACAACTTGATCCCAAGCAAAGCCTCATTAAGAATGCAGTGCTGATGATGCTTTTTTTGCTGTTGTATAAGATGGAAAGCTGGAATACGCCTTTCCGTTGGCTGATACTGAGTCTGGCTGTGATGGCCTCAAGCATAGGCGTTTTTGTGGCTTCGCCACCCGATAATTATACTTCGAATTTTTTGCCCGAACACAATCTTCAGGTAGAATTATTCAATGAAATGCTTGACGAAGCACCACTTGCCAGCTTGAGTTTGCGTGAGGGCAAACAAATAGTTTGTTTCTTTTCGACAGGTTGTGATTACTGCCAAATGGCGGCGCGCAAGCTTTCGCTGATGCAGCAGTTTTATGGTTTTCCAGAAGATAGAATAACATATCTTTTCATAGGCAATGAAGAAGGCATCATCAAGTTTTACGTGCAATCTGAATCAGCACAATATCGCGATGTGTTGCACCCCGATGTGGTGCGCCTGCTAAAAACAGTCAATGGTAATTTGCCCACTATCGTTTTTATGGAAAATGGTGAAGTGGTTTATGAATATGGTTTCCGCAATATGAACGAGGCAGAGATCAAGGACTATATGTTGTCTGTAAAGCTGTCATATTATGGCAGTCCCACTGGAAATTAACGCGGTGTGACAGAATGCATTACGGTCTTCTGAATTTGTCGCCCGTCTGCTCAATTACGGCTTTTTTCCACGAATCAGGGTAGCCGGGTTGTTTGGGCTTCACGGGATAGCCATAGCCGTTACGCTTGAATTGGCCGTTCTCTTCTTGCTTTATATTGCTGTCTAGATACTTCACCAACAGATAGTTGTCTAGTTCCTTCCAAGTGGCCACGGTGTTGTGTCCTGCTTGGTTGGAGAAGTCGGTGAGGTAGACTATGGCCATTTGTGGGTCTTGTGCAAAGAGGTTCATAGCTTCGTTATCAGCATAATTGACTTGCTCTTGATACCCGTTTTCTAACTCGTTTTGAACTAGTTGTATGTCGTCGATGACCCTGTTATAAAATAGATACTTGAAATGTGCCAGTCGGTTGAAAACCCAGAAAGCGGCATTTTCACTGTAGGTTAGCATATCGCCGTTGCCCACGCGGTATTCAACGGGCACTTCTGTGATGGAGCAGTAGAAAGGCGTGTATACCGTTGAGTTGGTGTCGTCCACGCCGAACCAGATGATGCCTCCGATGGGGTCGGGCAGCCAACTGCGGCTCTGTGCGATGAAGGAGAAACCTGTCTGCACTACCTCGATGCTGCGTTCGTTGAGGTAAGGCTTGCCGTCATACTCCCAATACAATGGGTTGAAGCGGAAAGGCGATTCGAAGGGTCCTGCGCCCACATCTTTGGTCTTGTCCAATTCAGTGCCTTGGAAGTGGTCACGCTGGAAAGCCATCATATCGCTGAGGCTGATTTTGCGGTCGGGCTTGACATACAAAGGCATACGGTGGGTCAAATCCTTGCCCGTGACATAATCCCAGTATTCGCCCATACCGTCACAGACTTTGTTGAACATGGTCCATACACGAAGGTCGCAAACGCGGGCTGCGCTGAAGTCGACTGGTGCGTATGCTGCTGAGAAATCAAAATCCTTGTCCTTGCCGCTGAAGTATCCCTTGCGGCGGGCGAAGTCGATGATGTCGTGTTTGTAAATAACTTCAACTTGCTCGTTATAAAGCTTTTTCCAATCTTTGTCAGTGATGGAAGTCTTCCCATTGCGCAAGGGGAATGTAGTGATGCGCGCAGCGTTGGCATGACCGCTCACATAACCATCTGGGATGCGGATGGCCACCCATACTGCACCACGGTCAATGTTGATAGTGTCGCCCGTTTGGGTCACCTTCGGTGTGTAGCCTTTTGGCATCATTTCCATATACCACACCTCGTTGGCATCGCTGATGCTGAACGACTCGCCGTCAGAACCATAGCCGTATTCCTCCACTAAGTCGGCCATCACTTTGATGGCTTCGCGGGCGGAGCGGCTGCGTTCCAAGGCGATGAACATCAGGCTGCCGTAGTCGACGATGCCCGTTGGGTCCATCAGTTCCTCTCGGCCTCCGAAAGTGGTTTCGCCGAGGGCCACTTGAAATTCATTGATGTAGCCCACAACTTGGTAAGTGTGAGGCGGTTGCGGAACACTGCCACGTGGTGCGTTGGTGCCACGGTCGTAGCATACGCGCATACTGCCCACCGGCCAGTCGGCGGCAGGGGTGAAGTAAAGCTCGCCATAGCGGATATGCGAGTCGGCGCAATAGCTGATAAAATTGGAGCCATCTATGCTGGCACCTTTGGTAATCAAGAAGTTGGTGCATGCCTCTGCTGTGTTGAAAACGACAAGGAGGGCAATCAAGATAAAGTGTTTGATGGTTTTCATAAGGAATGTAACATTTGGCGCAAAAGTAAGAAAAAAATGCTATTTTTGCGCAAAAATAATCTCAATGCAATCCACCATCCCATTAGCGGAACGCCTGCGCCCCTCGACCCTTGACGACTACATCGGGCAAAAGCATATCATTGGCGAACATGCCGTGTTACGCCGTGCCATTGAGACGGGCCGTGTGCCTTCAATGATTTTCTGGGGGCCGCCTGGCGTGGGCAAGACCACATTGGCCTTTATCATCTCCAAGCAGGTGAAGCGGCAGTTTTTCCAATTGAGTGCGGTCAGCAGTGGTGTGAAGGAAGTTCGCGAAGTCATCGATCGTGCCCGGATGTTCCCTGAAGCACCTATTTTATTTATAGACGAAATCCATCGGTTCAGCAAGTCGCAGCAGGACTCATTGCTCGGTGCCGTGGAGCGTGGCTTGGTCACATTGATTGGTGCCACGACTGAGAATCCTTCGTTTGAGGTCATTTCGCCTTTGTTGTCGCGCTGTCAGGTGTATGTGCTCAAGTCGTTGGAGAAGGAAGACTTGGAAATCCTTTTGGCGAAGGCCGTGAAAACGTTGGAGTGTGACTTCGGCAAGAAAATCACGGTCAAGGAGCCTGAGGCGTTGATGCAAATCAGTGGAGGAGACGGGCGTAAATTATTGAACGCCATAGAATTGGTTGTCTCATCACTGAACGATTTGGACGAAGCCGCTGAGGAGTTGGTTGTCACCAACGACTTTACTACTGACTGCATCCAGAGCAACCTTGTGAAATACGACAAACAGGGCGAGATGCATTACGACATCATTTCAGCCTTCATCAAGAGTATGCGCGGTAGCGACCCTAATGCGGCCTTGTATTACCTTGCCCGTATGATTGAGGCAGGGGAGGACCCACTTTTCATTGCCCGTCGTATGCTGATTCTCTCTTCAGAGGACATCGGCAATGCCAATCCCAACGCATTGCTGTTGGCCAATGCATGTTTTGATGCAGTGAATAAAATCGGCTGGCCAGAGAGCCGCATCATCTTGGCGCAAACAGTCACCTATTTGGCCTCATCACCCAAGAGCAACGCTGCCGTGTCTGCTATCGACAAGGCTCAGGCCCTCGTGCGCGAAACTGGCGATTTGTCTGTGCCTTTGCACCTCCGCAATGCCCCAACGAAATTGATGAAAGACCTTGGCTATGCTGACGGTTACAAGTACGCCCATGCCTATCAAGGCAATTTTGTTGAACAGGAATTTCTCCCTGCCGAGATTTCTGGCACGGTTTTGTATGAGCCACAAGATAACCCACGCGAACGTGAACTGCGTAAAAACCTGCGTGAAAAGTGGAAGGAGAAGTATGGGTATTAGTTTTGGGTTTAGAATTGGAGGGCTGTCACACCGTGGCAGCCACAACCTGTAAAAACAAAAAACAATGAGTGAAGCAACCAAGGAAAAAAACACCCAGAGCCTAACTCTGTGGAACAAGGTTCTGGCCACCAGCGTGAAGATGCCTTTTGTGAAGGTTGACCGCGACGAGTTTTTGACGAAAGAACTGTCGAAGTTCTGCACCCCGATGGAGGTGATGACTGCATTGGACGACAGCCCGTTGAGGGTGTTGAGCAAGAAAGAAATTGACAAATTGGCCAACCAATGCATCAGTTATCATCTGACTATGGTTTGTGGCACATCAGCCTTGATGGGTTTGCCTGGTGGATGGTGGATGGCGGGCACCATCCCGACCGACCTTACGCAGTTTTATGGTCATATCCTTGCTCTAATGCAAAAAATGATTTATCTATATGGCTGGCCTTCCTTGACCAACGTCAACAACCAATTGGACGATGAGTCACTCAACATAATGACCTTGTTTGTGGGTGCTATGATGGGTAATAAATTGGCCATTGAGGCCTTGAGCAAGGTCGTTGGGCAGGTTTCAAGAAGTGCGGGAATAAAATTCTCTGAGACCATAATGGCACAATATGCAATAAAAATTGCGCAATGGATAGGCATCAATATGACCAAAGAGGGATTTGCCAAAGGTGTGGGCAAAGTACTCCCGTTGGTGGGCGCCCCCATTTCAGCAACAATTACATACTACACATTCCGCCCTATGGCACGTCGGCTCAAAAAGCATCTTGACGAACTATATGATATGCGGCACTACGATTTGCACCGCGTTGAATAGTTGGAAAATGCCCATAGCATTCCCTGGATCTGCTATGGGCATTTAAGGGTTAATGTTTGAACTCACGTAAGAACATATCGTGCAGTTCAATGTCAGAGGTCTGTAGTATAGCCTTGTAATTCAGCTTTTTCACATTCATAAGCCAATCAATGTATTCGTCTACGAATTCTTTGATTTCCGATTGGTTCATTTTGATATAAATCAGGTTCAGTTTGGCCTTGGCCTCGGTTTCGTTAAGACCATCATTGGCAATGATTAATCCAGTGAGTTTGTCCATCGCTTTTTCCATTGTATTGGGTTTTTTGTTGTTTTTGAGTTTGCAAATATAAGGAGAAAAAACGCTTTTGTCAAGAATTAGGGTGAAAAAATATATTTTTCAATTTTGTAAGTTGGAAAATTGTCCTAAAAGGATAATGTTTTTGGAATATTTTTCTAATGGGATAGAAATGCGCTTTTTTTTTGAAAAAAATGCTTGCGTTTTTGAAAAAAATAGTATTTTTGCAGCGGTTCTTATCATAAAGACCTGTGGCTGTGAAAGCAGCTACAAGTAAAAGGTTTCATAAATTTTGGTTTTTGGTTCTTGAAAATCCTGGCTTTTTTATGCTGGGATTTTCTTGTTTTGGCAGATTAATCCAGCACGACTTTTATGGTAGAACATCCTGTCTTGACAATATAAAGCCCAGGTCTCAGGCTGATGCGGCAGCCGGTTGTTTGGCTTTCAAAGGCCACGTTGCGGCCAAGCAAGTCATATACGACAACGTCAATTGGAATCTGGCTTTCCACAGCGAGGGTCCCATTGAGAGTATACACTTTCGACGAGCTAATATTCTCTTCGATGTTATGCATATCGGAGTAATACAAGGTAAACTGTGTGTCAGTCGTCGATGAGACCACCTTAGCATCAAGCCATCGGTGAGTGATGGGAAGTGTTTCGCCTAGGTCGCTTTTGAAATACTCTGAATTCAAATTCCAATAAGCTTCGCCCCCCATCATTTCAGAGGCCGTTTTCTCGGTGTCGAAGTGGTTGGTATACTCATCGCGGACAATCCATTCCGATTCATTGTAGACGCTCGTTGTCTTTGAAACCAATTCGCCATTCGAATTATAATGGAAGTCGGTTTTACCATCGAACGACATTTCCCCGCCGCCCCAACCGGCAGAGTAAGAGGTTTGGCTAATGACGTGGTCACTGTCATATTCAAACGTGGTTTTGCCACGGAGTATCCAACCATTGCCGCCCCACATCGCTCTCATATAAATCAAGCGCTCAATACAATAGCCATTTTCGTAGCGTAATGAATCCTTGGAGTTGAGACGCCATTGTCCATTGCGAATAGTGGAGTAGGTCTCCGAGGTTAATTGTCCCTCATTGTTGTAGACATATTCGTATTTGCTGTTGTCTTTCCACTCCCCATTGTCAAACCTGCAGATTTTCAGTTCGGTGATGTTCTCGCCTTCGTAGGTGTACACCATTCTGGATTCGTTATGCCATATTGTGTCAAAACGTGCAGTGACGATGGAATCGATCAGGCCAATCGTGTTGTAATAGTTGTTTTGGCTGTAATAAGGGTTCCAGCCTCCAGAATCCCATTTGTAATGCAGTTCTTGGGTGCAGTTGCCGTTTTCGCCATAGCTGAATTCGGTTTTGTTGGAAGGCAGCCATTGGTTGTTTTCCAGCAAGGAATAGGTCTCAGTGTTCCAGAGACCTTCGTCGGTGTAGGTGTATTCACTTTTCCATTGGGTCCAATCGAAGTCGTCACTGCCAACAACGCTGTCAAGACGGGCGGTGAAATTGCTGGCAAAGCGATATGTCTTATTGGGGTTGCCTATGCTTTCGGGATGTTCTGCTTCATAGAGGCATTTCTCCAATGTGTTGCGGAAAAACTTGGGACAGTCTTTTTGTTGTGCCTTTATGGAAAATACGATGCAGAGGAGTGCTATAATGGTGATAGTTTTTTTCATGACGCAAATTATTTAAGGATGAGTTTTTGGATGCTGTTGCCCAAGGAAGTGTCGGCTTTAACCAAATAGAGGCCTTTTTGCAGGCCCGAGAGGTCGAGGTTGCAAACCCCATTGGTGGCGACTGCCTTTAGTATTTCTTGTCCTAGCGCATTGTATAGGATCACACTGCTCAATCCAGGGGCAGTCACTATGGCGGTTTCGTTGGCAGGATTGGGGAACACTTCCAAGGTGTTTTCAGAGATGTTTTCGATGCCGTAGTTGCCGTAATACACCTTGTTGGAAGGACTTGACTCAACTTCGCCTTGCTTGCCTGTGATGTAGTATAGGGCACCTCCGCTTTCGTTATCCAAGTTAACCGTGTAGTTCGTCTCTACTATATTAGAGGCGATTACCTCGCCATTGCAATAAACATTGTAGGAGTCGGCTGCGTAGGCTGGTTGCCATTCCAACAATAGCTTGTTATCGATGTTGTAGCTGGATTTAAGGTGCATCGGGATCATGGTTCTGTTGATTTCAAGCTCATACCATTCGGGGTGGTTGAGTACGGTGGCGAAAGCAGATTCGCATTGCGTGTTTTGGTAGATGGCTTTAACCTTATAGTAATAGATGTTTCCGAACAGGTTGTTTGCTGATTCTGTAAAATTATTGGCTGTCAATGATTTGGCTATTTTGTATTCGCCACCAAGTTCTTTCCTGAATAATCTATATCCTGTGAGGCCTTCTCCTTCGGCGGCATCCCACGAGAATTTGAACCTACCGTTTTCAAGTCGCTCGTAGGTGAAGTTCTTCGGAGCTAAACATTCGTTCTCTGCAACAGCGCAGACTGTTTCCGTAGCATCCGACTCACCCGTTTCAGTGAAGATTGTGAGGTGGTAGCAATGGCCTTCGTAGGAGGCGTTCTTGTCGATATAAGTGTTGCCATCGGAGACCATTGTATACATGAGGCCGTCACGATAGATGTTGTAGCCGTAACTTGGTTGTGCGACGCCAGTCCAAGTGAGTATGACATCTTGTCCGTCAACCTCGGCAGTGAGGTCAGTAGGGAGGTTGACAATTTCACTGGTTTCTCCACAGGCATTGTTGGCGATGAAGAAAGTGCCAACGGGCATATCGGATGACGAACCTTCATACGTGAATATGACGTTGTCTTCGTTGTCCTTGATGACAAAGCTGAGGTCGATGGGCTGAGTAGGTTTCGACCAAGCGAACCTGATACGTCCCATAGCCATTTCGACATCATATGTGATTTGTTCTCCACGTTCTGGAGCTATTTTAGCGAACATAATGCCAGCTGAATTGTACATTGTCAGAGCACCATCGCTCCACCCTTCGCCTTGGCTTGTGGTGGTGACGGTCCAAGGACAAGTGGGGCCGAGGTTGACCTCCTCGAAATAGATCTTTTTGCCGTTGTTGCCTCTGTAAACAGGGAAAATGGTATAGTCGACCATGATGGGGGCACCAACGGGGTCGACATAAGTCATAGTTTCGCCAGGGACAAGGTTTTCAAACACCTTGACGATGGTCTCATCACGCATAATGACGACTTGGCTGATGGTGTCAATGATGTCTCCATTAAGGGTAAGGGTAGGGTTGGTCCAGTTCAACGTGGCTGTGAAGTCATCGTCACCGTTGGGGATGGCTGTGAAGTTGGTGACAGGTTTGGGAGTGTTGTCGAAAACCTCGGCAGGCACGTAATTGAATATGGCATCCGCGCCGCTGTTATAGTCGATTTCGTCGACCACAAACCATCCATCGCTGCTACCGCCCCAACCCCAGTTGAAGTGGAATAGGTCGTTGTCGTCGTAGCCGTCGCAAACGAAAGCATGGCCGGCACTGGAGCTGTTGCCAGAATAATAGACGGGCCAGCCTTGATCGAAGGTGTCTTTCAACATAGCCTGCCATTCTTCCAACGAGTAGTTGTCGCGTTTACGGAGACGGGCTTTGTTGGAATAGCCGAAATACATCAGCACGGCATCGGGCACGTCTTCGGAATAGGCGCCGCTGCCCGAGGCTGAATACATCATATCGACAGCGACACCGCAGTGGTACATAAAATAAGCAACAGCATTGATTTGCTCTTCAGGGGAAGAGTTGTTGATGTATAGGGGCATGTTATCCCAATCGTATGTTGTTTCACCGAAATTGGCCGTCAAGGTTTCACCTTCATAATTGTAGGAGTGGCTTCCCGAACCTTGAATTGGATGGTTCCAGAATCTCATCACTTGCGACATGGCCGTGGCCACACAGCCGGCATAGGCCTTTCCTCCAGGTCCACCAGAAGCGTGAGGGCAGAAGTAGTTGTAGGGGTCGCTTTGGTTCCAACGGGTTTCCACGAGATAAGTGGCCTTTTTCCCACGGTTGCGCGAAGGTAGTTGCCCACTTTCATTGAGCATATCCCATTCCATAGCGACTTCTGCGCTTTGGGCAGTCCTGTGGGTTTGACTGCGTCCTTCGGCGATGGAGTTAAGGTAGTAGGTCAGCTCGGGCGACATATTCTCGGTTTCAAAAACGCCTTCGTCGGAATAACCGACGATAGGACGATAGCAGTCATCGGCGGAAAGGATGACAAACCCCGTGTCTTTGAAGTTGAAAACATAGAACGAGGTCTCGCCCCGTGACGTCGTGCCTGTGTAGACAAGCTGTAGGTCGGTGAGTTGGCAGGCTTGGCTGAGGTTGGCGTTTACGAAGGCCAAGCCCAAGCCTTTTGCCCTGTCGACCCCGATGGGATGCGCATAGATGCCTATGCTACAGAGCAATACGAAAAAGAGAATAAAAGTTTTCTTCATAGTGTGATTATTTTTAGTTGATTTCATGCGCCAAATTTAGGAAAAAAATGGAAATGCGCGCATATATAAATAAGTTGTCCAAATAATCTAATGGATGAAGGGACTAATGTATGGTGCGAAATGTTGGAAGGTTTTTGGTTATTGGTTGACCCATAATTGGAACGTTTGGGGTAAATTTGGGGCAAAAGAAAATCCGCAGCTTGATTTTCAGCAAGTTGCGGATTGCTTTTGTAGCCCATAGCGGAATCGAAACCAGCACCACTATTCGTCATTATAAATAGTATAATTGCTTACTTGGTTTTATTTAATATATTGAAAACCAATTTATTATCAAAATTTAGTCGTTTTTGGGGCAGATGATAGATTATCATAATTGTGCAAAAAATTGGATTCGGTTGACACGGCGTTGACACGGATTTGTGATTGGTAATTATGTTTACAAAGTCAATGAGGAAGGGATAATCCGTGAGTTTTGCGGTGTAGCACTGACGGCCAAAAGACAAACGCTTCGCTGGGGGCGGAACACCTTGACGGGGTTGGGATGGAGAGATTAGGGGTTGCGTAATTCAAATATTTTTCTTATTTTTGCAGCAAATTAAAATAAAACAAAATGAATATCATTTAGTTTTTTGCCTTTTGTAGGCATTTTAGGAATCCGATTTTGAAGGCGATGGCTTTAATCGGTTTGTTTGTTAGCTTTACTTTGGGGAATCCGGCGAATTATCAATCTTATGATGTTTCAGTGAGGTTAAAGGATTGTTCTTCTGCCAAATACATTACTTAGAAAACCAAAAGTAAAGAGTAGGAGTATGTCGAAAAATGGTGGCTTGACAAAGCATATGAAGAAAGGATTGCTGGGTGTTACTGAAATAAGTGAAACGAGAGAATCTTACTTGTACTGTTCCAAAGCCAACTGCAAAGCTTTCTTGTGTTCTTCGACCAGCGACTGCGGGGAGAGGATGGTAATGTAAGGGGCGTAAGAGAGCAAGGTTCGGGTTAACTCGAAGTTGATTTTGACGTTGAGGGTGACATCCAGGGTGTTGTCATCAAGCCAATTATGATGCTGTGAACCGTGTAGAGGCTTGGTGTATAGATAATGCGCCGTCTTGCCATGAACAAGGAAATGAATCTTTTCCACGGGAGCGTTGTCATTGTTGGTCACACCGATGATGTCTTCAAAATACTCGTTCCAGTCCACATCCAGTTTGATATAGGTGTAGTCTTTTGTAGTGGCCAAGCTCTCGATTCGGTCCAAGGCAGGGTTCCAAATCTGGTCTTGGTGGTTCTGCTCCACGCCAAAGATGTACCATCGGTTATTGTATTGTTTGAGGTATTGGGGATGGAACACCAAATCCATAGACT
>JAEEGL011643735.1_pt1 | contig 18955 bp, 18 predicted proteins | sample 9134231 | NCBI WGS metagenome assembly JAEEGL01 (sample SAMN16246548, study PRJNA631951) | gut metagenome | biome: gut microbiome; feature: rumen; material: fiber-attached | host: Bos | place: Iran: Karaj | collected 2018-10 | reverse complement strand
CCTTCTTTTTTATTGAATCATCATAAGATGGAACTGATTTTAAATATGGAAGATTATGTGACCATGGTACACCTGAATTTGTTGTCTGTCCGCCGGCAGATGCACAGTAATAAGCCGGAATAACTTTTTGACCATATACAAGAACTATATTCTCCGTTTCTTGAACGGCTTTGTTCGAAGATTCTCTTTCTGCCGAAGCTCCACCGTATGCCTGGTCTTGAGGTGTATCATTAAGGTCATATCCTAAAGAACTTCTTTTACCAAGATTTGCAACAGCATAACTCCTTGCTGCAATTGCTTGAGCCTTTAAGGCCTCACTTGCCCATTTATGTGACATTTCTGATGGTACTACACCTCTTAAATATGTTTCTAAAGGTAATTTATTGATTAAGTTTACGGTTTTACCGTAGTTTAATACAATAAATTCCCCTCTATACCATGCCTTTTTTGTTGATAAAAAGCCTTGTTTTTCAGGTCTTATTGATACTGAACTGTATCCTGTTTTTACATATTTAGAATTTATTTTTATTGCTACCTGATCATCTTGTGCTTTAAATAAATAATATTTCATTGGAGAAAGCTGCATAATAACTTTTCCTGTTGAGTTATCATACATTGTTGCAGGTGATGATGCTGCAATATAAACTTGTGAGCATTTTGTACATAGTCCGATTCTAATCGCTTGAGCATCATTTGTATTTATAATAAATACAAATATTACTGCTATTAATGATAATAATTTTTTGAATTCGAAACGCATGCCCTAATAACCTTCTTATATAGATTATATCATAGTTTAATCTACACCATTTGTACCAAATTATCTAATTATGTTTTATATATTTCAACTAATAAAATGACTACATTTGACATTACATGATTTATCATTAAAAAGTAGGAAATGTAAGGGAAAGATATGTCTATAAAAGGTGAAGTTACATTTAATGTTAAACCTGTTATGTATCCTATTATGGCTATGCAGACTCAGACAGAAATGCTTGCCATAGCAAATGATAATATAAATGGGTTTGATAAAATAGGTTTTCAGGCTAAAAAACCCGTACTTTCCTCTTTTGCGGAATATATCGGGCCAAAAGCTCTCTCAACTGCTGTTGATGATTCTGTAGGAAGAATCGGTTATACCGGAAATCCTTTGGATCTCGCTCTTGAAGAAAAAGGATATTTTCAGATTTTGACTCCGAATGGTGTCCAACTTACAAGAGATGGAAGACTAAAGTATACTAAAGATGGTGTACTTCTCTCACTTGAAGGTTATCCTATTCTTTCAAACAATGGTGATAAAATAATTCTTCCTTTGTTGCCTGAATCTGTTGATGATATAAAAATTGATTTGGACGGTAAAGTCAGTGTTCTTGACAGAGATCTTAAGAAACTAGTTACTGCCGGTACTATTTCAACAGTAACACAAGATGGTGTTGGTATTCTTCACCCGAAAGTCAGACAAAATTATCTTGAATTTTCTAATGTAGATATAACTTCTGAGTTTATTCAAGCTGCACCTTATATGAGAAATTTCAAGTTAAATAAACAAATGTTTACGCTTGTTAATGCAAGCATGAGAAACGTAATTTCGACGCTTGGACAGGTATAGGAGGTTTTTAGTTAATGTCTAGGTCATTTCAAGGAATAATCACAAAAGGTATTATTAATTCAGAGTTGCAGTTTGAAAAATTGGCAGCTATATCCGGTAATGTTGCGAATATGAATACTACAGGATATAAAGGCGTCAAATTCGAACAAATTCTTAATGACCAAGGTTATCTGACAGGCGTTGAACGTCGTGATTATACTCAAGGTGATTTGCTTCGTACATCTAATGACTTAGATGTTGCAGTTCAGGGGGAAGGTTTTATTCCTATAACTTCTCCTGACGGTGAAGTTTGTTACTCTCGTGACGGTAAATTTAAAATTGATTCTGAAGGATACTTAATTACTCTCGACGGATATCTTGTTGGTGACGGAATCCAGCTTCCTACTAATTATGAAAACCTGAGAATATCACCGAATGGTGATGTAATTGTATATAGTAATGACAGATCTTATCATGAAGTTATCGGTAATATTCCTGTTGTTATGTTTCCTAATCAGGCAGAGCTTCGTGCAGGTGATAATAATAAATTCTATTTAACTGCCGAATCAGGTGAACCTATTTTGAAAAAAGAGGGTAAGAAACTGGTTCAAGGGTCGCTCGAAGGTTCAAATGTTAATATGATGGACAGTGCATATGATGTTATGAGACTTAATGCTTCAATTACGGCCAGCATTAGAATTATGACAACAGTAAATCAGATGTATAATCTGATTGTAGAAATGAGTCAGTAAACAGATAAGGGGTAAAGATGTATAATCCTATAGATTCAATAGATGGCGGTGTAAAATTATTAGGGCTTATTGCTGCAAGACAAAAGTTGCTTTCAAGTAATATCTCTAATATGGATACTCCAAATTATTCCAGACAAGATATTTCTTTCAGTCAGTTTCTTGCACCTGAAATTAGTCCTCTTGAAACTAAACTCTCACAAAAAATGGGTACTACAAATGTTTGGGCTGATGTTAACGGTGAAAAAGTTGATATAGGTAAAGAACTTGCCGAAATGCAAAAGAACTATCTTACTTACACTCTTGCAACAAGAAAAGTCAGTTCTACAATAACTCAGATGAAAACAGCTATTAATATGGGGCAATAATAAATGGGCATTTTTGATTCAATGAAAATCGGAACAGAAGGAATGAGCGTTCATTCCAAAAGGTTAGCCATAACTGCTATGAATATGGCTAATATTGATACACCGAATTATGTCAGGAAAATTCCGACAATTGCTTCAACACAAAATGCTTCTTTCTTGAGCATTTTAGAATCATTAAGAACACCAATGTCCGGTGCGGGTACACTTCCGTATGTTACCGGTGGTGTTGCTTTTACGGGTATTATTGAAGACCCGACTTTAGGTGAAAAAATTTATAAACCGGGACATCCTGATGCTGATGAGAACGGTTATATAAGAACTTCAAATGTCAATCCGCTTGTCGAAATGTCTGATGCGACTATGTCGCAAAGAGCTTATGAAGCAAGTGTTGCGATAGTTTCAATTAGTAAAGCAATGGCTGAAAAGGCCGTTTCGATGGGACAATAGTTAACTTAAATTGGGGATAGAAATGTTTTCAAACAGAATACAGGGATTAATAAATTCAAGTAGTGAGTCGCAGGCAATCGAGCGTGCGGAAAAATTAAATGCTTATGTCGAAAATTTCAATAAAGTAGCTACTCCTCCTGTTGAGCAGGAAGATTATTTTAAAGAAATATTGAAATCTTCTGAGAATGTTGCTTCAAAATTTAAACTTGCAGCTCCTCTTATGGTTTCAGCTCCGACTGATAGCATTGAAGAAGATGTACAGACAAATTTATTAAGCGGTAAACCTTCAAAAGGTCAGATTTTAGACTTGGTTTCTCAAATATCAGAAAAATATGATATGGATGAAAACTTGATTAAAGCTGTTATAAAGCAAGAATCAGGCTTTAAAACTGATGCAGTTTCCTCTGCAGGTACTAAAGGATTAATGCAGTTAATGCCTCAAACCGCAAAAGCTTTGGGGGTTAAAGATCCGTTTAATCCTGTTCAGAATATTGATGGCGGTGTCCGTTATTTAAAAAATATGATGGATAAATATAACGGAAATGTAATACTTGCTCTTGCCGCTTATAATGCCGGTCCTGGCAATGTCGACAAATATAACGGAGTACCTCCGTTCAATGAAACACAAAATTATGTTAAGAATATTTTAGCAAATTATCTTAAATAGGAGATGTTATGAATAACCTTGTACCAAATGTAAACATGTTTTCCGCTATAAATGAAACAAAGTTTCTTCCGACTGCTAATGGGGCATTTAAATTAGATGCTATCACCGATACACCTAATACTTCGTTTAAAGATGTTTTAGCGGGGATGGTAAGTAATGTAAATGAAGAAATTCAAAAACCTGATGAACTTTTAAGATCCCATATGAGCGGTAGCAATGATGTTGATGTTCATGATGTTGTTACTGCCATGGCTAAAGCAGAACTTGGTGTTAGCCTTGCAACTCAGGTTACATCAAAAATTGTTACAGCTTATAATACTGTTATGCAAATCAGTGTGTAAATTTCACCTTAGTACTTTCCCTCTTTTGCTAAAAATAGTATAATTACATGTAAAATGGAGGAGATTTAAAGATTAGGGATGCAAAAGCTTCTTGAATTATTAAAGAATAAAAATATATTATATGCCGTTATCGGTGTTGTTGTGCTTATTGTTGTTCTCGTTATTTGTTTGGCGGTTTTTGCTCCAAAACATGGCTCAGATGCTGAAGAACTTGGCAATAAACTAATCGAAACTGATGTTAATCTTTTAACAACTGATAATTTAGGTAAAGCACTTGAGGTTCAGGCATTATTAGCCAGATATAACATTACTGCAACCCGTGAAATGGATGGTACTAAATCTAAGATTGTTTTAAAAGCTAAAGATAAAATTAAAAAAAGTCAGAGAGATCAAGCTCTTTTGGTAATTGTACAAAGTGGTCTTATGGATCAATATACCGGTCTTGAAATCTTTGATAAAGGTGATTTTACTTCAACAAAAGAAGATAAAAGAATCAGACTTGTCAGGGCTATTAATGGTGAATTATCTCGTTTAATTCGTAAAATTCCTCCTATCGAAAATGCTTCTGTATTTGTTTCAATACCTGAACAAACTATGTTTACTTCTGACAGAAAGCCTGTTACTGCTACAGTTCAATTGGTTGTTCCGAGTGGTGTTAGACTGGAACAATCAAAAATTAAGGCTGTTGAAAACTTGCTTTTGGGAAGTGTATCAGGTTTGACTTCCGATTATATTTCAATTACTGATACTAACGGTAATGTATATTCAAGTTTAATCAATGCTCTGGATGATCAGATTGCAAAATTGCAAGAAAATGATTCTTATATGCAGAATAAAGTTTCCGCACAGTTAGACAGACTCGTCGGAAAAGGCAATTATGTTGTAACTGTCAGCACCTTTTTAAGACAAACTCCGTCAGAAACAACAAGAATTGAATATGATCCGAATTCAAAAACATCATTATCCGAGCAGACTTTTTCTGAAGGCTTAGGAGACAGTTCAAGTGATAAAAACAGCGGTTCAGGTGCTGTTAGTGTTTATGTACCTGAAGGTGTTCCAACTTCATCTTCCTCATCTTCACAAGACAGAAAATATTCTCGTAGTGCTCAGGAAACCCAATATGGTGTTTCGAAGTCTCAAACAAGTGAGTATATCAAACAAGGTATTATTGAAGATATAACTATTGCTGTTACTTTAGAACGTTCTTCAATGCCAACCAATATTTCAGAAGATGAACTTAAAAATATAATTGCAAAAGCTGCTTCACCCAAAGTCAATCCTGATAATGTTTCAATTGCTTATTCTCAGGCAATTCAACCGTATCTTTCAGGTGATAAAGCTGTTAATCTCCCTCAACCTGATGAATCAGGTAATCCTTGGTGGGTAGCAATAGTTCTTTTAATTGGCGGTTTAATCTTCGGATTTATCTTCGTTTCAAGAAGATTAAGAGCTACTTCTCAAAGGCAAAAAGAAGAGCTTGATCAACTCAGAGAAAAAGCTGAAGCCCAGGATAAGCAGATTATGGATGTTAACCTTAAAGCTGCCGAATTAACTGAAAAACAAGATATTATTTCTCAGCAATTAATTGAACAGAATAAAAAACGTCAGCTTGAAAGAAGAAATTCTGATTTAGCTGCTATGCAAATAAGTGAAACACTTGAAGATATTTCAGATGATATAACATACAGTGATGAAGCTGAGACGATTGAAAAGATTAAAAATTGGATAGAAAGGTCATAAAGGGGATATAAGGTGCCAATAGCTGGGTTTAATTATAAAGAATTAGCTGCGACATTTTCTCAGCAGGCTGCTGAAGTTATTCCTGCCGATATTTCTCCTCAGGACAAAAAATATGTTCTAACTTTAATTTCACAATTTTGTATGATTTCCGGGGACTCTTTAAATAAAGATCCTAATTTACATTTTGATGCTACTCAGGCAACCATAGTTACCCAGTTTATTGGAGAGTGGACACTTCATAAGGCTTTGGATTTAATAAGAGGTGGTATTCCTCCTCAGTTAAGAAATCCTATTATGCAAAAACTTGCTTTTGCTATTTTTGAAGAAGCAAAAGCTGCTTTAATTAAAAAACTTCCTGATGAAGAAGTCATCAGTTCTGTAGAGAAAAAAGTCAATCAAATTTATCAGGCTGAGATTGCTTTGTTAGCACAAAAAGGTGCTATTCCTCAAGAAACAGCTCAAAATGCTTTAAGCCAATCCAATATTGATGAAATGGCTAAGCAGGAAAATGAAGTCGTTGCTAAATTTTCTAATAAAAAAATTCTTAAACTTGTTTCTTTAGCTATGATTTTGAAGAAAATGCCTCAGGAAAAAGTTAAATCAATTTTGGATAATCTTGATCCTCATGATGTCAAGTTTATTATTGACCACATGAAAATTGATAATCTTGAAAATAAAATTGATAAAACGATTGTTCTTGAGTCTTTGTATGATATGAGAAAAGAACTTCCTGAGCCTAAAGAAATTAATGTTGAAAAAGTTATGAGAAAGCTGAATCGTGCTTTGTCATTGTCAAAACCTCAGGTTATTGAGTCTATTATTAAACAGGAAAGACCCAATATTAAAAACTTTGTGTATGACCAGAAATTTCCTACACTTACTGTGTTTACTCCCAGTATGTTGCAGGTAATTTCGGATTATCTTGAAGAAAAACTAAATGATTATAAAGAAAAACCAAACGAAGATAAGTAAGAATCCTTCTGTTCCGAAGAATGTTTCTGACGAAAGTCAGAAAGTTTCTGATGAGCAAATTCAGGATGAAGAGTTAAATCAAGAAATTCAAGAAGTTACTCTTGAACAAATTGCCTTTGAACAAAGAGAAGAACGAAGAGAAGGCTCAAGAAGACGTGGTTACAGACGAACCAGTGATAGAATGATATTGACAAGGGCTCAGGAAGAGGCTGCAAATATCAAAAACGAAGCTTATAAAGAAGGCTATCAGAAAGGAATTGAAGCAGCAACAGCACAGCTAAACAATTTGAATAATGCTGTCAAAGAGTATTGTAGTTATAAAGCTACTGTTGTAGATGCCATATCTGAGAGTGTCTACGACATTGCACTTGATATTGCTCAAAAAATTCTTAAAAAACAAATAGATACAGACAGTTCTGCAATGATTAATATGATTAAAGATATTCTTAATGATATTAACAGACATGAGACAAGAATAACTTTAAAAGTCAGAGCAGAAGATGTTGAAGCTATAAAAAGTCATTTTAATGAATTATTTCCTGAAGGACTTTTTGATGCAAAAATTTCTATTCTTCCGGATAAATCAATCACAGAAGGTGGTGTAGTTCTTGAAACATCAAACGGTATTGTTGATGCAAGAATAAGTACACAGCTTGAAATTCTTAAAAATGCGTTTAAATCGTAACAGGTGGGCTAGTGGCAAGTTCAGAAAATAAAAGCGTTTTATTTGAAGTTTCTTTAGCAATATTTATCATAGTGCTGATTTTAATATTGCTTTTGGAAGTTCCTACCTGGATTATTAACTTTTCTATAAGTTTCAATATCGCATTAGGTATTACCTTAATGATGATTGCGATATATGTTCAAAGACCGCTTGAATTATCTTCTTTTCCATCTATTATCCTTATAGGTACTTTGTTCAGGTTGGTATTAAGTATCGCATCTACAAGGTTAATTCTTGCCAGAGGTGATGCAGGTGAAGTTGTTAGTGCGTTCGGTAACTTCGTTACCGGTGGTAATTTAATCGTTGGTTTTGTAATATTCTTAATTATTACAGTTGTTCAGTTCTTGGTTATCACAAAAGGTTCGGAACGTATCGCTGAAGTTGCCGCAAGGTTCGCTCTCGATGCTATGCCAGGTAAACAGATGACAATCGATGCCGATTTTAATGCCGGTTTAATATCCCCTGAAGAAGCAGTTAAAAGACGTGAAGACCTCCAGAGAGAATCTAACTTATACGGTTCTATGGATGGTGCAATGAAGTTCGTTAAAGGTGATACTTTGGCAGGTATCATCATCGTTATAATTAACATCGTTGGAGGTTTAGCTGTTGGTATATTGCAACAGGGAATGCCTGCGGGTGATGCGGTTACAAAATATACGGTATTAACAGTTGGTGACGGTTTGGCATCTCAATTACCATCACTTCTGATGTCTATTTCAGCAGGTATCGTTATGACACGTTCAACTGCTGCAAGTCCTTCTTTGGGACGTGACCTTGCAAATCAATTATTGAATAAACCATATAGCCTTTTTGCAGCTTGTATCTTCTTATTCTTTATCGCAGTAACTTCAGGAATTACAGGTTTACCTTTCTTCCCATTCTTCCTTTATTCAATTCTTCTAGGTATTGCCGGTATGTCAATTCTTGTTAATCAGGATGTTCAGTCACAACTTGGTCAGATTGAAAATGTAAAACGAAATATGCAGGATTTGGTTAATCCGAACAGGATGTATGAAAGACTTGGTGTTGATGTCCTTTCACTTCAAGTCGGTTCTGCTTTGCTTGTCATTGCTGACCCTGAACAAGAAGGCCTTTTACTCCCTAAAATTGCCGCTTTAAGACAGAGAATAACTGATACTTTAGGTTATATTATTCCTAACATAAGGATTATGGATTCATCTGCACTTGAACCTAATGAATACATAATTTCAGTTCGTGGTAATACTGTTGCTTCAGGGTTTATTTATCCCGGAAAAGTTATGGTAATTGCAGACCAATGGGATTCTACAGGTGCTGATGTTCCAAAAGATGCGATTATTGGCGTTGACCCGACTTATCAGACCCAAGCATATTGGCTTAACCCTAAGACAATTCCTACCGGAATTAAAGTTGCTCCTGTTGAATGTATTGATGTTATTATTACTCACCTTCAGGACTGTGTAAGAAAATATGTTGATGAGATTATGACTAAGACTGACGTTCTTAAATTAATCGAACTCGTCAAAAGCCAAGACCCGACACTCGTCAACGACCTTGTTCCTGCAATTATTTCTACAAGTGACCTCAGAAAGATTTTTGTCAACTTAATCAGAGAAAAGGTTTCTATCAGAGATATCATGTTTATTTTTGAACGTCTTTGTGATTATGCGAGATTTTCTAAAGAACCCGATATCCTTTCTGAACGTTTAAGGACTGCACTCGGACGTCAGATTTGTCTTGCTAATATCACTCCTGACAAGATTTTATATGCTTTGACTTTATCTTCAGAATGGGAAAAAACTTTGGATGATAGTTGTCAGAGAACTGAGTTAGGTACAATGTTCCTTCTGAACCCGCTGCAGGTTCAGGAACTTATTGAATCTGCAGTTTCAACTCTAATTAAAGCCAGACAAAATATTTCAGTTCAGCCCGTTATTTTGTGCTCTCCGAGAATAAGACTGCCTCTATATCAGCTTCTTGAAAGGCACATTCCGACAATAGTTGTTATTTCATATTCTGAATTGATTACTGATGTCAGAGTTGAGGCAGTGGATACAATTGGTGAGTCAATAAATTATAATTTCGGATAAATTAAATGTATTTAGATCAAAACATTGAAAAATCAATAGAATTTATGAAAAAACGTGCCAATGAAATAATTGACACAACACATCTTTACCACTATAAAGGTTCTGTTACTAAGCTGGTTGGTTTGACTGTTGATGTTCAGCTGCCGGGATTAAAATTAGGCGATTTATGTTTTATTGAAACATCTGAAGGTGAAAAAAAAGCAGCTGAAGTTGTTGCTTTTAAAGGTGATGTCGCTCAGCTTCTTCTTCTTTATGATGGTGCCGGTATTGGTCAGGGAAGTCTTGTTCAGACAACCGGAAAACCTATTAAAATTCCTGTTGGTGATTTTCTTCTCGGAAGAATCATAAACCCCCTTGGCGAACCTATTGATGGTAAACCATTAGATACCGTAGGTGCTCAGTGGATGAATATTGATAATGATCCACCGCAAGCATTTGAACGACCTATTATTAATACTATTTTTGCAACTGGTGTTAGAGCAATTGATGGTACTTTAACGCTTGGAGCCGGTCAAAGAATGGGACTTTTTGCAGGTTCCGGTGTTGGTAAATCAACGATGCTGGGTATGATTGCAAGGAATTCTGATGCTGATGTCAACGTTGTTGCTCTGATTGGAGAACGTGGAAGAGAAGTTAAAGAGTTTATTGAAGATTCTTTAGGTGAAGAAGGTATGGCTAAATCTGTTGTCGTATGTTCTACAGGTGACCAGCCACCTTTAATTCGTATGAAGTGCCTGCACAGTGCTACCGCTGTTTGTGAATATTTCAGAGATAAAGGAAAAAAAGTATTCCTTATGACTGATACTGTAACACGTTGCGCTATGGCTGGACGTGAAGTAGGTCTTTCTATTGGTGAACCACCTACAATTAAAGGTTATCCTCCATCTATATTCTCTTGGCTTCAGAGAGTATTGGAAAGAAGCGGAAATAGTCCAAGAGGTTCAATTACTGCACTTTACACCGTACTTATGGAAGGTGATGATGTTAATGACCCTGTCGTTGATACAGTAAGAGGTATTGTTGACGGTCATATATTCTTATCTCGTAAGATTGCTGAAATGAATCACTATCCTGCGATTGATATATTAGGCAGTATTAGCCGTTTGATGAGTTCTATTGCCAGTGAGGAACATAAAGAAGCTGCATCAAAAGTCAGAAAAATTATGGCTTTATATAGAGAAAATAAAGACTTAATTGATGTAGGTATGTATAATCCTGGTTCAAATCCAAGACTTGATACGGCAATTGAGTTGATGCCTCATATAAATGCATTTTTGCAACAGAGGACTTCTGATATCGTTAAGTTTGACAATACTATTGAAACAATGATAAATTTAGTCAAAAATGTTGATATTTAAAAAAGGTGCTTCTTTTGGAAGCACCTTTTGGTTTAAAATCTATAATTTATTAGCCCATCCATTCGTGGCTGAAAAGTTTTCTTTGATAATATTCTTCAGGTGATTCTGTAACACCTACTGTTCTTGTCTCTTGTTTCGGTGCTGTTTGTGCTTGAGCAGCTTCTGCTTGTTCTCTTCTGATTAATTCTTCAACAGGTGTAAAGAAGAAATCGTCTCCACCGTTTCTTGTATATGCACCGAGGTGTCCTTGCGGGTTACGTTCTAAACAATATTTTGTACTCAAATTTCTTATTATTGGGGAAATTTCCATATTTTACTCCTTAAATCATTTTTATTACGTTTATAATAATTCCTCTAAAATTTTAATTTGTTATTTAAAATTTAAATATTAATAATTGTTAACCTAATTAAAAATAAAAATAAACACCCATTTAGGGTGTTATTTTTATGATTTTATTATGCGTTTAATCTAATGTAACAAGCGTCATTGACTCCGTCAATTTCATCAATTTTTTCCAGAGTCAGTAAATCAACTTCTTTATCAGTATTGATAATCATTATTGAAACATTGTCTGCCTGCGTTGATTTCTGTGCAACCTGCATCCTGTTAATATTGATATTATTATCACCTATTACCGCTGCAACTTTTGCAATCATTGATGGTTTATTTTCGTGAGGAACAATGAGCATATTTCTTTCTGCTTCAATACTCATATTATAGTCATTGATTCTGACTATTCTCGGCATATGTTCTGAAATCATTGCACCGACGGCACTGTATTCCCCTTGGTCTGTGATTACTTTAACTTCGATAGAACCTAAGAATGTTGAATCTTTTTGAAGTTTTGAAGTAATGATATTAATTCCGCTATTTTTTGCAATAATAGGAGCATTTACGAAATTTACATTTTCATTTGTTACTCCGAATACACCTTTTTGAACCGCAACTTCTAAAGGAAGAATATTGTGTTCAGCTAAATTACCACTTACTGACAATTTGATTGTCTTTAAATTACCTTTTGAAATTTGTGTTACAAGTTCACCTAGGTTTTCTGCAATTTGCATATAATCTTGAACAGGTTTAATTAAGTCAGCTTTTAGAGCCGGAATATTGACTGCTGATTTTGCACTACCTCCGGAGAGAACTTCTTTTATTTGTGTTGCAACGTCTATTGCAACATTGAATTGTGCTTCTGTTGTGCTTGCACCGAGGTGAGGAGTTAAAACAACATTGCCTTCACATTTGAGCAGTGGAGATTCCTGAATATTTGGTTCATTTTCATATACATCTATTGCTGCACCTGCAACCTGACCTGCTTCAATTGCTTCTTTTAATGCTTGTTCGTCAATTATTCCTCCTCTTGCACAGTTAATAATTCTGACACCTTTTTTCATTCTGTTTAGAGTGTTTTTATTGATTAATGAAGTTGTTTCTTTAGTTTTAGGTGTGTGAATTGTTATGTAGTCGCACTGTCCCCAGAATTCATCAAGTGATTTGACATATTTTGCACCGAATTTTTCTATAATTTCCTGTGATGTATAAGGGTCACAAACAACAACATTCATACCGAGTGCTATTGCTACTTTTGCAACGTGTGAACCGATTTTCCCAAATCCGATAACACCTAAAGTTTTTCCGAATACTTCAACACCTGTAAATTTGGAACGTTCCCACAAACCTTGTTTTGTGCTTGCTGCAGCCTGCGGAATATTTCTTGAAAGTGCAAGCATCATTGCAACTGTATGTTCTGCTGCAGCGTTTGTATTTCCGTCAGGTGAATTAACGACAATTATTCCGTTTTGTGTTGCAGCTTCAAGGTCTACATTGTCAACTCCGACTCCGGCTCTACCTACAATTTTAAGGCAATCTGCAGAGTCTAAAATCTTTTTTGTGACTTTTGTCTGACTTCTGACCATTAAAGCATCAAACCCCTTAATTTTATCGCATAGTTCGTCTTCTGACAGCGTTGGTATAAATTCAACTTCTGCTGTTCCTTCTAATATATTTCCGGCTGCCTGATTAATTTTATCTGTTATTAAAACTTTCATTCTGATTAGTCCTTTAATTCTTTAATTACTGCCGCAACACCTTTTCCGAGTTCAAAATTGTAACCTAATTTATAGAGTGTTGCTTCGAGAGCTCCTACTGCCATAATTACGTCACGTTCTGAAACATAACCGAGTGTTCCGATTCTGAAAATTTTGTCTTTAAGTTTATTCTGTCCGTTTGCAACAACTATGTCATAGTCATTTTTTAATACTTTTCTGATATCCGGTACACTTACTCCTTCAGGAGGAAGTACAGCTGTGACTGCATAACTTGCAATTTTTTCATCTTCAACAAAAAGTTTAAGGCCGATAGCTCTGATGCCTGCTCTTAGTGCTTTTGCAATTTTCTTATGTCTTGCCCATATATTTTCAATACCTTCTTCTTTCATCATATCTAATGATGCCTTCAATGCCATAAATAAGTTTACAGCGGGAGTGAAGGCTGTTGAATTTTCAAGAAGTGATTTTCTATTTGATGCCCAGTTAAAGTAGAAAGAAGGTCTTTCGCATTGTTCAAATGCTTTCCAAGCTTTTTCATCTGCTGCAAGGAATGAAAGTCCAGGTGGTATCATAAATCCTTTTTGTGAGCCTGAAATTAAAACATCGACTCCCCATTCATCCATTTCGCATTGGATTGCTCCAAGGCTTGTTACGCCGTCAACAACACTTATTGCACCATGCTCTTTAACAATTGCTGCTAAAGTTTTTAAGTCGTTTGTGACACCTGTTGATGTTTCATTATGTGTCATAGTTACGATTTTAATTTCTTTATTAGTATCTTCTGCTAAAACCTTTCTTAAATCATCAGGGTTAATTGCCTGTCCTGGTTCAACTTCTATTGTCTGAACATCTGCCCCATAGTTTTTAGCTATTTTTGCCCATCTTTGACCAAAGTTACCTATAACTAAAGATAAAACTTTATCATTCGGATTTATTAAATTTGAAAGTGCAGCTTCCATAGCTCCTGTACCGCTTGCTGTAAAAACGAGTACATCATTTTTTGTTCTGAAAAACAATTTTAAATCAGCATATATACCTTCTAAAACTTTTGAAAATTCAGTACTTCTGTGACCTATCGGATGTTTTGCCATTTCAAGCAAAACTCTTTCGGGTACAGGTGTTGGTCCAGGTATCATTAAAAAAGTTTTATCTTTCATAAATCTTCTCCCTCTATCTACTCCTATATAGATTATTTAAACATCTACAAATTTAAATGTATAGATAATTTATTACAATTATTAAGAATCTTAATTTTTTAGTCAATTTTAATTTATAAAATGTTTTTTTAATAATGTAAGGTAAGTTATAGGATGACTATATGATTGGTGCTGAATTCGCAAGTGGAATATTCTTTTTAAGAAACGTTGATAAGGCAGCTAAAGGTAATCCTGTTAGAGCAGGCGTTGCTGCATGTAATGGCACAAAAGTATTAAATTCAATCTATAAAACATCTGCCATGAATACAGCAGCAAGTGTTGCTGGAAAAGTTGTTAATCCTCTTATTGTTGCGTCTGGTGTTTATAGTGTTATTAAATCTGATGATAAAGTTAAAACTGCCGTAAAAGAAGGTCTTGGAATTAGCGGTATGTTTTTCTTAGAAAAGCAGATGAAATCAGGTAAATTAGGCCAGCAGGTTAGTAAAGGCGCCAAATGGGTAATGGAGAAACTCTCTAAAAATGCTAAAACACAGAGTATAGGTGCTAAAATACTTTGTGGTCTTGCTTTTGTTGGTGCTTCAATTGCCGGTTATGATATTGCATCAAAGGCTGGTGAATCTGCTGTTGATATTCTCAGAAAACATAAAGCTCAAAAGCAAAATTATGATAATGCTCTTGCAACAGAGTCTCGTGCTTTAAATGCAAACGGATAGTTAAAGAAACATAGCCAGAACCATTAGAAGTATTCCGCCAATTTGTGAAAATGTGGCAACATTTCTCATTGTTTTATTATTGTCATAAATATGAGAATTTTGTTGAGCCACATTAACCGTCATTAATCTTTCTGCTCTTGTTTGAGCATTATCTTGCGGAAATGTTTTGCCAAGCATATTTTGTTCTAGTCTGTTAAGTCTTTGTCCTATTGATTCATTAAGGTATACATTGTTAAATTGTGATCTTTCAAGTGTTGCGAGTTGTGTTGAAAGATTATTTTCGTCATATGTGCCTGATTCGTTGGTATTTGAGTATTTGCTGTATTTTTGGGTATTCTTTTGCAGTTGTTGTGGATAGGGCAAATATGAAGAATCTTGTTTTGCGACATTTGTTGTATTGTCATATAAAAGCGCATTGGAAAGTCTTTCAACTCTTGAATTTAATACGTCGTTATTTGTCCTATTAAATACTTTAGTTTCTAATCTGTCTAATCTTTTATAAATATTTTCTGATTTATATGTCTTTTTGAAAACTTTTTCTTCCATTTTATCTACTATTGGGTAATCTACAGTAGAATCTTCTGCAACATAGTTTTCTTTTGGCATTTGTTGTTCAGAAGAAGCCTGTTGAGGTAATGGAATATTAATATTATCTTTTAATGTATCCTGTTTTTTTTGTTCTCTTTTTGTTTCAAATGTTGTCCCTGTATCTTGAGAGATTTTTTTGATTCTGTTTTCAACAGTTCCCTTTTGTTCGTTTCCATAAAGAACTTTTTCAATTCTTTGAAGTCTTTGTATATCTGTTTCATTTGAATAATCAAGTCCAAAGAAATTATTTTCAATCTGTGTAAGCTGGTTAGAATGATTTACTGCACTAATTGCTGTTGCAGTTAAAAATAAAAAAATTAATAATAGTTTTAATATTCCTTTTCTCATAAATTCTTTCATTATTTAATTATATAGAATTTATATAAATCATTTTTGCAACGAATCCAATTGCCCAACTTATTGCAAAAAAGGTACCTATAAATGGAAGCAACATTAACATAAAAGATCTTGCTATTGATATATTATAGGATTTTTTAATTGCATGTGTGTATAAGATTATTATCCAAATATACAAAAACATTTCCGCAATTACTCCAATTGTGTACCCTAACTCACCGGACTGTTTTAAGACATTCAGCGGTGCAAAAAATATATATGGAATCATTGCAAATGATGTGTTAAATAATATATTATTTAATCCGCATTCTTTTGAGAAAATTTTTGCTATATACTCTAAAAACAGCCCTGTTAAAGTCCAAGCTATTAAAATAAGAATTATTTTAGATATAAGTAAAAAAACAGTGTATATGTCGTTCATTATGGCACCACTTGCTATAGCATTACCGATAATGTTAAATATACTAACCCATATAACAGTCCCTACAGCTTGTCTTATTGATACTGTTATATCTTTCCTCTCGAAAAATTCAATCGGATTAAATATTACGTCATAAATATTTTCAAAATATTCTTTATGTGTTATTCCCATAGATATAATGGCCTCTTAGATAATCTCATACTGACGGGAAGATAATTTGACATGTTAATGTTTCTATCAAATATTGATTCCGTTAAACCGAACAGATATTCGTTAAGATTCGATTTTTTATTGTAGTTAACCAGTTTTACTAAAGATTTTGTTTTGTATTTATCCTTAACCATTGATTGCATTACTTCTTCGGCCTTATTTATTCCGCCAAGAATATCAATTAAACCATATTCTTTAGCCTGTCGTCCGGAAAATATTCTGCCGTCGGCAATTTCTCTTAGTGTAGCTTCATCTAAATCGGCTTTTTCTGCACTGTATGAGTCTGTTCTGTTGACTCTACCGTTTACGATGGCTGTTATAAATTGTTCATAAGAATCATTGATAATATCTTGAAGTAGACCTCTTTCATCATCAGTCATTTCACGGTAGCTGGAACCTATATCCTTAAATTTCCCGCTTTTAATGACATTAGAATTGATTAAAAGTTTTTCATTCATAAGTTTATGGAAATCAAATGTTGAGAATATAACACCTATACTGCCTGTCAGTGAACCTTCTTGTGCAATAATTCTGTCTGCTGCGCAGGCAATATAATATCCTCCGCTCGCTGCCATATCCTCAATGAGAACAATTACCGGTTTGATTTTCTTTAAACGCATAACTTCTTCATTGATGCTCTGGCTCATTGCAACTGTGCCACCCGGAGAATTGATTCTTAAAATAATTCCTTTAATGTCTTTATCTTCAATTGCATTCCTGAGAGATTTTAGTGCATTAGATGCTGAATTATCTATCGAAAATAATTCTGACCTCTCTGAATTTTCAATTACTCCGACTAAATCAATTACCCCGATTTTCATTTCTGATGATATGATTTTTTTTGCTTTTCCGTTCTTATTTCCTGAAGCAACAAAATTGTCTTTGTTGTTATAAGAATTGATTATACCAATACCTAAACAAAGGAAACATAGTGTTATTGTTGCTATTGCAAGTACATTTTTCATTTTAATTCCTTACTCTGTTTCTTTTATACATTCTTCTAATGCATTTAACATTGTTTCTTTGTAACTGAGAGCAGTTTCCTTTTTATCTGCCTCAAATCTTAAAGTAAATACAGGTTCTGTATTACTTTGTCTGATAAGTGCAAAACCATTATTAAATACAATTCTGAGTCCGTCAATAGTTATTATGTCTTTAATCTCAAAGGCAAATTTTATTTCATTATTTTTGATTTTATCTCTTAAGCTATTTAATACTGCAGTTTTCAATTCGTTCGGGCATTTATATCTGACTTCAGATGTTGTGTAAACTTTATCAAATGGTTTTAATAACTGCGATATTTTAAAGCTATTGTCTGAAATTTTATTTTTGGCAATGATTTCTATTATTCTGCAACCTGCATATATAGCGTCATCAAAGCCGTAGTATCTGTCTTTAAAAAACATATGTCCACTCATTTCACCTGCTAGAATGGCATTTGTTTCTTTCATCTTGGCTTTTATATATCCATGACCGGTTTTGCACATTACTGCATTTCCACCCTGTTCGTTTATTGAATCGAATAATACCTGCGAACATTTTACTTCTGAAACAATTGCAGGCTTTTCTCCTCTCTTAACAAGTTCAGGAACAATATCTGATGCGTAAATATAAAGAAGTCTGTCTCCTGTCAGATAGTTACCCTCGTTATCAATAACACCGATTCTGTCTGAATCACCATCAAATGCAATGCCTATATCTGCTTTATTTTCTAATACAGCTTTTTTGAGTGCATCAAGGGTTGATTCATCACTTGGGTTTGGGTGGTGATTAGGGAAGTTCCCGTCCGGCTCGGAGAAAAGTTCAATTACTTCACAACCGAGTTCTCGGTATAAATCAGGTGCTACAATTCCTGCAGTAGCATTTGCACTGTCAACTACAACTTTTATACCGTACCCGCATTGCTGAAAATATTTTGCGGTGTTTTCTTTATAGAGTTTTATAATATCAAATTCGATACAGTCTCCATGTGCTGTATATTTGTTTTTACCGTTAATTTCATCTATTGTCAGCTCTTTGACATATTGTATGTCTTTTTCTGTTAAACTTGCATGATTGCAGGTCATTTTTAAACCGTTATATTCTGATGGGTTATGACTTGCCGTAATCATTAATGATGCATTGATTTTTGTTTCTTTATTTTTATATGGAACTTTAATATATTCACTGTAATATGCCAATGGCGTAGGTGTCATACCTAAATCAACTACATTAGCTCCTGCGTGTTGAACACCTTTTAAAACTACACTCATTAATGATGGTGAATGAAGTCTTGTATCTCGTGCTATTGAAATAAATATATCTTTTGATTCAAGATTTAATTTTTCGGAAACGAATTTAACAAAAGCTCTGCCTATATAATAGAACAATTCTTCTGTAATGTCTTCAGAATATATTCCTCTTATGTCATTTTTACCGAATGCAGTTAATTTGT
>JAEEGL017184721.1_pt1 | contig 18956 bp, 13 predicted proteins | sample 9134231 | NCBI WGS metagenome assembly JAEEGL01 (sample SAMN16246548, study PRJNA631951) | gut metagenome | biome: gut microbiome; feature: rumen; material: fiber-attached | host: Bos | place: Iran: Karaj | collected 2018-10 | reverse complement strand
GTTTTTACCACAGGCATGACCGGTTACATAGAAACCCTTACAGACCCAAGTTATTACGGTCAGATTGTAACCCAGACCTTTCCGCTCATTGGAAACTACGGTGTGGAAAGTCCAGATGCAGAAAGCAGAAAATCTTATGTGCGGGGCTATGTGGTAAGAGAACTCTGCGACCTGCCCAGTAACTTTCGCTGTGAAGGAAAACTCGACGACTTTTTAAAGAAAGAAAACATCACCGGCATTTGTGGAATAGACACAAGGGCCCTTACAAAAAAACTTCGTGAATCCGGTGTGATGAACGGAATGATTGTAAGCGGAGAAGAAAAAAATATTCTGGAAAAGAAAGACTGTTATCTGGAAGAAATCCGTTCTTACAAAATAAAAGAAGCAGTAGAAAGCGTGCAGGAAGAAAATCTTTCTTCAGAAAAAGAGAGAGAAGTTCCTGAAGAAAAAAAACAGCTCCGTGTAGTGCTCCTGGATTTTGGTGCAAAAAGAAATATCCAGCGGGAATTAGAAAAGCGGGGTGTAAAAGTAAGTGTGCTTCCTTACAACACAAGTGCAGAAAAAATAATTTCCCTTTGCCCTGACGGAATCATGCTCAGTAACGGTCCGGGAGACCCTGCAGATAATGTTGGTGTAATTGAAGAAATAAAAAAACTCTGCGACTGGAACAAATCCTGCCTCGAAATGACCACCCCACACAATCCCATTCCCATCTTCGGAATCTGTCTTGGCCACCAGATGCTGGCTCTTGCAAGAGGAGCAAAAACCTGCCGCTTAAAATACGGACATAGGGGCGGAAATCATCCTGTTAAGGATTTAAAGAGCGGAAGGGTTTTTATTACAAGTCAGAATCACGGTTACGCAGTAGAAAGCAAAAGTCTCCCTTCCTTTGCAAAAGAATCTTTTGTAAACTGCAACGACGGAACCTGCGAAGGGGTTACCTATGAGGACATTCCGGCCTTTAGCGTTCAGTTTCACCCGGAAGCCTGCGGTGGTCCCCACGACACAAACTTTCTCTTTGACAGATTTATTGAGCTGATGAAAAATTATTTCCCTGAATAGTAGTCCAGCACTTTTCTTGCAAACTGATAGGCATTTTTGATGTCAGTGTAAGTTTCAAAATACTGTTTGCGGTAGACCATGCGTCCGTCAAAAAAGTCTTTCATTTCCTGCAGGGTTATTTCTTTTATTTTGGGTGAAGAAATAAGTTTTGTGTAGACAGAAAGCATGACTGCAAAATCATTCAGCAGAGGAACTTTCATGCAGCTGGCAATTGTTCCGTTTCCAACTCCAATGTTTCCTCCCAAAAGTTCAAAGTTCGTCTCCAGATCTGATTTAAAACCCTGAACCGGTTTGAAAGAAGAAAGTATGCAGACATTATGGGCACAGGCATTGCGGATTCGGCGCACGGATTCAAAGTGTTTTGTGTATTCACATTGCAGTCTCATGTAGTCGTAATAGTAAGCGTAGAAACTTATGAAGTCTGAAAAATTAAGCATCTCAACTAAGTTCCATACTGCAGGGGCTGCAAGATATCTGTCAAAGGAGTTTTCTCCGTAACTGGAAATTTTACAAAACTGAGTCAGACTGTCTTTGGTTTTTAAGTGGGATTCAAGAAATTTTTCTACCACTTCATAACCGTCATCAACGGGATTGTTCTGACACTCATTTACAAGTTTTACTTTAAGATAGTGTTCCAAATCTATGGTCATTTTTAAAAGGAGTTTTCTCAGAAACATATCAATGGTAGAAAGTTCAACCAGATGCCCGAAATCCAGTCCTATGTATTTTCCTTTTTTTGTCTGTTCGCTGCAGGTTGCGCAGTACTGTTTCAGGCGGAAAAAGAAATTATTTTTTTTCAAAAAGGATTCTGCTTTTTCTTCATCCATCAGATTAAAAGTAATTCCCAGTTCGTTTTTACAATAGTCAATAATCTGTGGCACCGTAAGTTTAGGCGCTTTTGCAGGTGCGGAATCTTTTTTTGACATAGTCTTCTCCTTGTGAAAATATTATAACATGAGATTTTACATAAAGAAAGATGGAAGGAATTTTATCTTGCTTTACAAAGCTTTTAAAATTCGATATATTGTTTTAAGTCAATGGCGACATTATCCCCAGGGATAGTGGCGCCATTTTTTTTTGCTCAAACGGACAGAAGGTAAGTTTCAAAAAAACTTAGGGAGTAAGAAAAATGCCCTTAAACAAAGATATTCACAAAGTAATGATTATTGGAAGCGGACCTATTGTAATTGGTCAGGCTGCGGAATTTGATTATGCAGGAAACCAGGCATGCAAGGCGTTAAAGTCTCTTGGACTGGAAGTGTGTCTTGTAAACTCAAACCCCGCAACCCTTATGACAGACCATGCAATGGCAGATGAGATTTATCTTGAACCACTCACTCTCCCTACCCTGCAGAGAATTATTGAAAAAGAAAAACCAGATTCCCTGCTTTCAACACTTGGCGGTCAGACTGGTTTAACCCTAAGCATGGAACTTGCAAAATCTGGTTTTCTTGAAAGTCATAACGTTAAACTTTTGGGTGCCCGTCCCCTTACGATTGATAAAGCCGAAGACAGACAGATGTTTAAGGATACCATGGAGTCAATCGGTGAACCCTGCATTCCTTCAAAGGTGGTAACAACTTATGAAGATGCACTGGACTTTGCCAAAAATGTAATCGGTCTTCCGGCAATCATAAGACCCGCTTTTACCCTGGGTGGAACAGGCGGCGGTATTGCAAACACATGGGCAGAGTTTGATGAGATCTGTCACAACGGTCTCCATCGTTCTCCAATCCATCAGGTGCTGGTGGAAAAATGCATCAGCGGCTGGAAGGAAGTTGAGTTTGAGGTGATGCGGGACAGTATGGGAAATGTAATTACTGTCTGTTCCATGGAAAACTTTGACCCTGTGGGAGTGCATACCGGTGACAGTATAGTGATTGCACCAACGGTTACTCTTTCTGACAAAGAATACCAGATGCTGCGTTCTGCTGCGTTAAACATTATTTCTGCCCTTGAGATTGAAGGCGGCTGTAACTGCCAGTTTGCATTAAACCCTGATTCCTTTGAGTATGCGGTTATAGAAGTGAATCCCCGTGTTTCCCGTTCCTCTGCACTTGCAAGTAAAGCAACCGGTTATCCCATTGCAAAAGTGGCGGCCCTCATTGCAGTTGGTTTTACCCTGGATGAGATTCCAAACTTTGTGACAAAAAAAACAAAAGCCTGTTTTGAACCTGTCCTTGATTACGTGGTTGTAAAAATGCCAAAGTTCCCCTTTGACAAATTTGTGTATGCAAGCAGAAAACTTGGAACACAGATGAAAGCAACCGGCGAAGTTATGGCAATTGGACAGAACTTTGAAGAAGCAATCCTAAAGGCCGTGCGTGGTGCAGAACTGGGTGTAAAGGATTTGAACCTTCCGCTTTTTGAAAAAGAGTTTGACGAAAAAATCTGCGAGCGGGTAGGGCAGTGTACAGACCAGAGAATCTTTGCCATTTACCAGGCTTTAAAAAGAAAACTTCTTTCTGTGGAAGAAATTCACGACATTACAAAAATTGACAAATGGTTCCTCTGGAAACTGGAAAACATTTGCAGCATGGAAAAAGAGAAGGGGGACCTTCTTTACCCGCCCAGTTCATTTAAAATGGTTGACACCTGTGCAGGCGAGTTTGACGCAGAAACTCCCTACTTTTATTCCACCAGCTCTGGCGAAAACGAAGCAGAAAAATTTCTTAAGGAAATCCATTCAAATCAGTCTTCAGAAAAAACAAACAAAGGAACAATTGTTGTTTTAGGTTCTGGTCCAATCCGCATTGGTCAGGGAATTGAGTTTGACTACTCTTCGGTGCAGTGTATATGGGCACTAAAAAAACTGGGCTACGAAGTTGCAATCATAAACAACAACCCCGAAACCGTTTCTACCGATTTTGATATTGCAGACAGACTTTATTTTGAACCCCTCACTCCGGAAGATGTGATGAACGTGCTCCGGGTGGAAAAACCGCTTGGTGTTGTGGTTGCCTTTGGCGGTGGAACTGCAATTAAACTTGCAAAGTTTCTTGACCAAAAGGGAGTGCGCATTTTAGGCACCAGTGCAGATGCAATTGACCTTGCAGAAGACCGTGAACGTTTTGAAGAATTGTGTGACCGGCTGCAGGTGAACAGACCAAAGGGCCTTACTGTTTTTACAGAAGTGGAAGCGCTTGAAGCGGCCGTTAAATTGGGCTACCCGGTACTCATGCGTCCAAGTTATGTTCTTGGCGGACAGAATATGATTATTGCCCGCAACAGTGCTGACATAAAAGAATACATGAAAATCATCCTTGCCCAGAAAATAGAAAATCCAATTCTTATTGACAAATATATGGAAGGAACTGAACTTGAAATTGACTGCATCTGTGACGGAGAGGATGTTCTTATTCCAGGCATCATGGAGCATGTGGAACGTACAGGCATTCATTCAGGAGATTCTATTGCAGTGTATCCACCCTGGAACTTTACTCAGGAAATGATTGACGAAGTTGTAAAAAAATCTACAGCAATGGCACTTGCATTAGGAACAAAAGGTCTGGTAAACATTCAGTGGCTTTTCTACCAGGGGCAGCTTAATATTATTGAAGCAAACCCCCGTTCAAGCCGCACTGTTCCCTATCTTTCTAAAGTAACCGGCATTCCCATGGTGCTTCTTGCCACCCGTGCAATGCTTGGTGAAAAAGTTCGTGACATGGGTTACGGTACCGGTCTTTACCCTGCAAGAAAATATTATGCAGTAAAAGTTCCCGTTTTTAGTTTTGAAAAACTTATGAATGTGGACACTCACCTTGGGCCTGAAATGAAAAGTACAGGAGAAGTTTTGGGAATTGCCCCTACAAGAGATGAAGCAATCTTTAAGGGAATGTCTGCAGCAGGCTGGAAAATGATTCATCCTAAAAAAGACCAGGGAGTTTTATTCAGTGTGCGGCAGTCAGACCTTCCGGAACTTCCTGCTCTTGCAAAGAAATTTTCTGACATGGGCTTTACCCTTTATGCAACAAGTGGAAACGCCTCTACCATTGAACGCAGCGGCATGACGGTAACTCACGTTGCAAAAGTGCATGAAGACTACCACAATAATGTGATGACTCTTTTGGAAAGCGGAAAAGTTTGTTACGTAGTTTCTACTTCTGCCAAAGGAAGAGACCCTGTTGCAGAAAGCGTTAAACTCCGCCGTCTTGCAGTAGAACACGACATAGACTGCCTTACATCAATTGATACTGCCAATGCCCTTGCAGACTGTCTCTCTGGAAAATACACGCTTGAGAATGTAAGTCTTGTGGATATCAACCACTGTGAAATGTAGGACAGGGGAATATGGAAAAAATAATTTCTGAACTTGAAGGAACAAGAGAAAAAGAAATACTTGTCCGTACTGAGGAACTTTATGAAAAAATAAAAGTAAAGCAGGAGGAGTGGTATAAAAAATCTTCCTTTACCTGTCCGGAAAACTGCGGTGAGTGCTGCAGAAACTTTGAACCGGATCTTCTGGAATGCGAAGCAGTTTATATGGCAGCCTGGCTTTTGGAAAATGATGCGGAAACTGCAGAAAAAGTTGCAGAGGGAAATTTTCCTTATCCAGAAAATAAAGGCTGCCCTTTCTGGAAAGAAGAGGCTTCCTATCACTGCACAATCTATGGAGGCCGTTCCTTTATATGCAGGTTCTTTGGTGCCTGCGGTTCAAGATCAAAAACTGGAGACTTAGCCTTTAAGCCCTGTAAGTTTTACCCTGCAGAAAAACTTGCCGCTTACAAAATACCCCTTTACCACAAACAGTACAGCGAAGAAGAAATGAAAAAAATATTCCCGGTCCTTCCTCCTGTAACAACAGATATTATGGAAGAAGCCCTGTCCTTAAACCCCGGCAAGACAAACACAGTAATGCTCCGAAAAATTTTACCAGAGACAATCAGACGTTTACAGTGGCTTTGTATAATGAACGCTACTGTATGAGTCTGCTTGAAAAAAATCAGAAAAAATGGTATTATACATTTAACGGCAAAGAGGTCGTAGGAAATCTTCAGGGTGGGTTTTGCCCGGAAGTTTTTCTACGGCCTTTTTTATTTGAGAGGTAAGCAATGTATACAAAAGAAGAAGTTCTGGATTTTGTAAAAGAAGAAGACGTAAAATTTATCCGCCTTGCATTTTTTGATGTATCAGGCAAACAGAAAAACATTTCCATCATGCCGACAGAATTAGAAAGAGCTTTTGAAGAAGGCATTGCCTTTGACGCTTCCGCAGTGGCAGGTTTTGAAGGACCAGAAAGTTCAGATTTGTTTTTAATTCCTGACCCTTCCACCCTTGCCATTATTCCATGGCGCCCCATGACAGGAAAAGTTGTCCGCATGTTCTGCAACATTTATAGACCTGACGGAAAAGCCTACGAAAAAGACAGCCGCGCCCTTTTAAAAAATGCCTGTAAAAAATTAAACGAAGAGTGCGGAATAGAACTCATGGTAGGAACAGAAATTGAGTTTTATCTTTTCAAGTTAGACGAAAAAGGTGAGCCCACAAAAATTCCATTTGACAACGCAAGTTATATGGACATTGCTCCCTTGGACCACGGAGAGAATATCCGCAGAGACATTTGTTTTACCCTGGAACAGATGGGCTTTACACCGGAAGCAAGTCACCACGAAGAAGGACCGGGGCAGAATGAAATTGACTTCCACTATTCAGATGCCCTTACTGCCGCAGACAATGTTGAAACATTTAAATGGATTGTAAACACAAAAGCCGCAAGTAATGGACTTTACGCAGATTTTTCTCCCAAGCCCTTAGCAGGAGAAGCCGGTAACGGAATGCACATCAACATTTCTTACAGAAATACTTCTGGCAAAAAGGATGAGTCAGAAAAAGAAACCCTTAAATACATTCTTGCAGGAATCTATGCCCACATTGAAGAGATTACTTCTTTCCTGAATCCAACAGAAAATTCCTACAAAAGACTTGGAGCCTCAAAAGCGACAAAATATTTAAGCTGGGGAAAACAAAACCGTTCTGCCTTAATCCGTATTCCTGCTTCAAAAAATCACTGCCGCCTGGAAGTTCGTTCTCCAGATCCAGAGTGCAATCCCTACATTGCCCTTACATTTATGATTTATGCAGCCATTGACGGAATAAAAAATAAACTCCCCTTACCTGAAGCAACGGAAGAAAATCTTTTTGACAATAAAACTGCATCTCGCCTGGGACTTAAAACCCTTCCCCAGTCACTGGAAGAAGCAAAGGAACTTGCCGCCAAAAGCCAGTTTGTAAAATCTGTTTTAGGAAAGATGAGTATATAGAATGCAGTCAGACAGCCACAGCGTACTATTAGTTTCGCATGACAGTAAATTAATTTCTCAAATACAGCTTTTTCTTGTACCGCCCTTGTTTGAGCTGACGGTAAGTAAAGATTTTAATGATGCAAGAAGAATTTCAGGTGAACGTTTTTTTAACATCATCATCGTAGATTCCGGTGACGGTTACGATACGGATTTTGCCGTTAATCTTTCTGATTCCTATTCAACAGTTTTACTTCTCGTTCCCAGTGAACACTTTGATGAAATATCCTATCGGGTAGAAGGTTATGGAATCCTTACTTTAATAAAACCCTTTGAACCCTTTTATTTTTACAACATGATTAAAGTTGCCATAGCAGTTCAGTACAAGGTGCAGACTCTATCAAGTCAGACGGTAAAACTAAAAACAAAGATGGAAGAAATACGTCTTGTAAACAGGGCAAAACTTCTTTTAATAGAAAAGCAGGGAATGTCAGAACATGAAGCCCACCACTATCTGGAAAAAGAAGCCATGGACAGGGGCCTCAAAAGAATAGTGGTGGCAGAAAATGTCATCCGTCTTTACGAGGATTAGAACATCATTTTTTACACGGGGTATTTTCCGGAAAAGCAGCCTTCGCACCAGCCGTAATTTTTTCTTTCATCACTGCAGGTGGACTTTAATGCCTTTATCATTCCCTCTAGTGAAATAAAGGCCAGTGAGTCAGCTCCAATCTCGCGGCAGATTTCTTTAACTTCGTGACTGCTTGAAATGAGTTCGTTTTTACTCGGGGTGTCTATTCCCAGATGGCAGGGAAACTTTACCGGCGGTGAACTAACCATAAAGTGAACTTCCCTTGCACCTGCCCTTCTTAACATTTCTACAAGACGGCGACTTGTTGTTCCGCGTACAATTGAGTCATCAATTACAATAACTCTTTTTCCTTCAACGTCACTTTTAATTGCATTGAGTTTTACAAAGACCATGTTCTCCCTTTCTTTTTGTGTGGGAGCAATAAAGGTTCTTCCAATGTATTTGTTTTTTATAATGCCCGTTACATAGGGGATGCCGCTTGCCCTGGAATAACCTAAGGCTGCTCCAATGCCACTGTCCGGCACTCCCATTACAACATCTGCATCTACGGTTTTTTCTTTTGCAAGTTCTTCGCCCATTTTGTATCTTGCATTTTGCACGGGAATTCCGTCTATTACGCTGTCGGGGCGTGCAAAGTAAACATATTCAAAGATACAGGTTTCTTTTTTTTCTTCTGCAAATTTAATTGAACGAAGTCCGTCTTTTGTAATTACAACAATTTCACCAGGTTCAATGTCCCTCAAGAATTTTCCGTTTACAGAATCAATTGCGCAGGATTCAGATGCAAGAATGTACTTAGAATCCCCCAGACTTCCAAGACACAGGGGTCTTATTCCATTAGGGTCACGTACTCCAATGAGCATGTGTTCGGTCATAATGCAGAGGGCAAAAGAACCCCTGATTATTTTCATTGCATCAAGCACGGCAGAAATAAAAATTTCTTCACTGTCATATTCTGGAGAAGAACTTCCTAACTTACCGCCTTTTTCAATAAACTTTCTTACGATGAGTTTTAAAATGACTTCACTGTCGCTGTTACTTGAAAAAGTGCTTCCTCCGTCTTCAAGCATTTCCCTGAGTGCCTGATGGTTTACCAGCTGACCGTTGTGGGCAAGTGCAATGGAACCGTTTTTGAAAGTGTTTAAAAAAGGCTGTGCATTTTCTATTGTCCGTCCGCCGGCAGTTGCATAGCGCACGTGGGCAACAGAAATGTCTCCCTTAAGTTTTTCAAAATCAGCCTGATTAAAAACTTCGCCTACAAGACCCATATTTTTTTTCAGAATGATTTTATTTTTTAATTCCCCTTCTGCCTTTGTGTCGTAAACTGCAATACCTGCGCTTTCCTGTCCTCGGTGCTGAAGGGAAGTGAGTGCAAAGTAAGAAAGACTTGCCGCATTCTCTGCGCCAAAAATTCCTGCAACCCCGCACTCATCATGAAGTTTGTCTTCGTACATTTATTTGTCCCTGCTCAAAAGGTATTCATCGATCTGCCGGGCACATTCTCTTCCTTCTGCAATGGCCCATACCACAAGGGACTGTCCCCGTCTCATGTCTCCTGCAGAAAAGATTTTTTCTACGCTGGTAGCATAACCTTCAGGGGTTGAATCAGTTTTTACTGTTCCCCTTTCACCAAGTTCAACTCCAAAAGCATCTGCCGTGTATTCTTCACAGCCGGTAAATCCTGCCGCAACAAGAAGAAGGTCACAGGGTAAAGTTTTTTCTGTACCTGCTCTTTCCACAAGACTTCTTTTTCCGTCTATGTTCTTGAACTCAACTTCCACAGTGCGCACAGCAGTAATATGTCCATCCTGACTTATTACTTCCTTTACAGTACTTTCATAAACCCGGGGATCTTTACCAAACTTTGCAATGCTCTCTTCTGCACCGTAATCAACTTTAAGAACTTTAGGCCACTCCGGCCAGGGGTTGTCAGAGGAACGTTCTTTGGGCGGACAGGGCATCATCTCTATCTGGGTAACGCTTGCCGCACCAAGTCGGATAGAAGAACCGCAGCAGTCATTTCCTGTGTCTCCGCCTCCAACAATCACAACGTGTTTTCCTTCGACATTTATTCCGTGTCTCTCTTTTAACATCTGTGCGATCTGACTGTTTGCTGCTTCCATTCCGATTGTAGAAAGGGCCTCTCCGGTTGCAATCACGCACTTTGTAACTGCCGTAAGAAAATCTACTGCAAACAAAAGTCCTGCTTCATTTTTTTTCTCGCTCAGCTTTTCTATTCCCTTTGCATTCAGGGCACGGGCTTTTTTTGCACCACAGCAGAGGGCTACGGCATCGTAATGCTTAAGAATGTGTTCTGCAGAAATTGAACGTCCTACATCAGCGTTAAAAACAAATTCAACGCCTTCTTCTTTCATGAGCTTTATGCGGCGCTCAATAATTCTTTTTTCAAGCTTCATGTTGGGAATGCCGTACATCAGAAGTCCGCCAGCTTTATCTTCCCTTTCATAAACACTAACACTGTGGCCCCTTCTGTTAAGCCAGTCAGCAGCGGCAAGTCCACTTGGACCTGAACCGATTACTGCAATTTTTTTTCCGCTTCTTTTTGCAGGAGGGGTGGCTTTCATGTAACCGCTTTCAAAGGCTTTTTCAATAATAAAAAGTTCATTGTCGTGAACGGTAACAGCCCCTGTGTTTACAACAGGACTTCCGCAGTTGCAGGCTTTTTCGCAGAGGGCAGGACAAACACGGCCTGTAAACTCAGGAAAACTTGAAGTCTTTAAAAGCCTCCATGCCGCCATGTCAAACTGACCGTTGTAAAGGGCATCGTTCCATTCAGGAATGTAGTTGTGTAAGGGGCAGCCTGTTACCATTCCCTTTAACTTAAGTGCAGACTGACACATAGGAACACCGCAGTTCATGCAGCGGGCCGCCTGTTCACGCCTGTCTTTTTCGTTAAGCTTTGGATGAAACTCGCGGAAGTTTTTTATTCTCTCAAGGGGAGGAAGATTTTTATTTTCAATTCTTTCGTAATCTAAAAATCCTGTTGGTTTTGCCATTTTAGTCTCCTTTACCTAAGCCGTACATTTTTTGAAGGCCGCAAGAACTGCATCGTCAAGGGCTTTACCGGAATCTTCTTCTGCATAAATCTCAGTCATTATGCGGAGGTAGTCATTGGGGATTATTTTCTTGAAGCACTTTTTGTAATGTTCCCAGTCAGAGAGAATTTCTTTTCCCCTCTGGCTTTCTGTTTCCTTCACATGCTCTTCAATAAGTGAACGGAGATTTTCTTCATCACTCTTACCCTGCAGGGTTGTTACTTCATCCTCAAGTGAATACATTTTTACAAGTTCGTGGTTAAGCCTTTTGTAAAGGTCATGGTTTTCATCTAGCACATAGGCAATTCCACCACTCATTCCTGCACAGAGATTTTTTCCCGTTCTGCCAAGAATGACTGCAACTCCGCCTGTCATGTATTCAAGTCCGTGATCACCGCAGCCTTCTGCAACAACTGCTGCACCTGAGTTTCTTACACAGAATCTTTCTCCTGCTACGCCGTTAATGAATGCACTGCCGCTTGTTGCACCAAAGAGGGCAACGTTTCCCGTGATGATGTTTTCTTCGGCATTGCCATTAAAGTTTTCTGCTTTTTTCAAAACAATTTTTCCGCCGCTTAAACCTTTACCAAGAGCATCGTTTGCATCGCCTGTTAAACGAAGGGTGAGTCCCTTTGGAATAAAGGCACCAAAACTTTGTCCTGCTCCTCCAGTAAAGTTTACGCAGAAAGTATCATCCTTAAGTGTGTTTCCATACTGCTTTTGAATTTCACTTCCGAGAATTGTTCCCGCTGTTCTGTCTGTGGACTGGATTGAAATACCTGACTTGTCTTTCTGTCCCTGTTTAAGGTTTTCTTTTTCAAACATAGGCAGAAGAACTTTTTCGTCAATTGTTTTTTCAAGACCAAAGTTAAAGAGTGAACGGTCTTTTTTCCAGCCTGCATCTTTTTCTGAAGCAAGCAGACGGCTCAAATCCACAAGGTCTGACCGCTTAAAGCCCTGTTTGTTTTTAAGTTTAAGGAGATCTGTTCTTCCGCACATTTCTTCTACGGAATGAACTCCAAGTTTTGCCATAATCTCCCGCATTTCTTCTGCAATGAACTTCATGAAGTTTTCCACATACTCAGGTTTGCCGGGGAACTTTGCACGAAGTTTTTCATTCTGGGTTGCAACTCCAAAGGGGCAGGTGTCCAGCTGGCAGACCCGCATCATGGAACAGCCCATTGCAATAAGTGGTGCCGTTGCAAAACCAAATTCTTCTGCTCCCAAAAGACAGGCAATGGAAACGTCCCGACCGCTCATGAGTTTTCCGTCTGTTTCAATTACAACCCTTCCGCGCAGACCGTTTTGAATAAGTGTCTGGTGAGTTTCTGCAAGACCAAGTTCCCAGGGTAATCCTGCATGATGAATGGAAGAAATCGGAGCCGCTCCTGTTCCGCCGTCATGTCCGCTTATGAGAATTACCTGTGCACCTGCTTTTGCAACACCTGAGGCAATTGTTCCAACTCCTGCTTCGCTTACTAACTTTACAGAAATCCGTGCTGCCCTGTTTGCATTTTTTAAATCGTAAATGAGCTGGGCCAAATCTTCTATAGAATAAATGTCGTGGTGGGGTGGGGGAGAAATAAGTGCTACACCGGGAGTTGCATAGCGGGTCTTTGCAATCCAGGGGTAAACTTTTTTTCCGGGCAGGTGTCCGCCTTCTCCGGGTTTTGCTCCCTGTGCCATTTTAATCTGAATTTCTTTTGCACTCAAAAGATATTCTTCCGTTACACCAAATCTTCCTGAAGCAACCTGTTTGATTGCAGAATTATATTCTGTTCCAAGCCTCTCGGGTTTTTCTCCGCCTTCTCCAGAGTTTGATTTTCCATGCAGGTGATTCATTGCCGCTGCCATGCACTTGTGTGCTTCTTCGCTGATTGAACCGTAAGACATTGCACCGGTTTTAAATCTCTGAACAATAGACTCTACGCTTTCTACTTCGTCCAGGGGAATGGAAACTGCTTTTTCAAAATCAAAGTCCAGCATTGCCCGGAGGGTGTGGGGATGAGCATTGTCGTCAACAAGAGCGGTGTATTCCTTAAAGCGTTTGTAGTCTCCGTTACGGGTAGCCTGCTGAAGGGCAACAATTGTTTCCGGGTTGTAAAGATGACTTTCTGCCTGAGGTCCGCGGCGGAACTTATGTTTACCCACAGAATCAAGATGTGTATTTACTGTAAGCCCGTCCGGATCAAAGCCCTGACTGTGATGGTAGAGAACATCTTCTTCAATTTCCTTAAGTGTAATTCCTCCAACGCGGCTTACTGTATTTGTAAAGTATTTGTCTATTACTTCCTTTGCAATTCCAACTGCTTCAAAAATCTGTGCAGACTGGTAAGACTGAATTGTGCTTATTCCCATCTTTGCAGCAATCTTTACAATGCCGTTTATGATTCCCTTGTTGTAGTCATCAATTGCAGTATGATAGTCCTTGTCAAGAATTTTCTGGTCAATAAGTTCTGCAATGGCTTCGTGTGCAAGATAGGGGTTCACGGCTCTTGCTCCGTAACCCAGACACATGGCTGCCTGATGCACGTCACGAACTTCTGCACTCTCAAGAATTACAGAAACTGCAGTTCTCTTTTTTGTTCGTACAAGATACTGTTCCACTGCACTCACTGCAAGAATGGCGGGAATGGCTGCATGTTTTTCGTCTACTCCGCGGTCACTTAAAATGATTATGTTGTAACCCTCTGCGTAGGCTTTGTCGATCTGGGTAAAAAGATTTTCCAGTGCTGCTTTAAGCCTGTCATGTTTTTGTTCATTTATATCAAAGAGAATGGAAACTGTTTTTGCCTTTAGTCCGCTCTGATTTAAGGCTGCAATTTTAATAAGGTCCGTTCCCGTTAAAATAGGATTGTTAATTTCAAGCACGCGGCAGTTTTTAGCCTCTGCTTCCAGAAGGTTTCCGTCTTTTCCAAGATAAACTGTTGTGTCGGTAACAATCTTTTCACGCAGACTGTCAATCGGAGGATTTGTTACCTGTGCAAAGAGCTGCTTAAAGTAAGAGAAGAGGGAGGGATGTTTTTCACTCATCACTGCAAGAGGGGTATCTACTCCCATGCTTGCGGTAGGTTCAACGCCGTTTTTTGCCATGGGAAGAATCATCTCGTTAACGTCTTCGTAGTTCCAGCCAAAAGCCCGGTAGAGAATGTTTCTTTCTTCCTGACTGCTGACTGGAATTTTCTTGTTTGGAATTTTTAAGTCTGCAAGATGAGTCAGGTTCATATCCAGCCACTCCCCGTAAGGATGGGCACCTGCATAAAGACTCTTGCACTCCTGGTCAGAAATAATTTTTTTCTGCACTGTGTCTACAAGAAGAATGCGTCCGGGCTGCAGACGGGATTTTACTTTTATGTTTTCTTCAGGAATGTCCAGAACACCAACTTCACTGGAAAGAATGAGCATGTTGTCTTTTGTAATATAGTAGCGGCTTGGTCTGAGGCCATTTCTGTCAAGCGTTGCACCAAGAATATCTCCGTAGCTGAAAAGAATTGCGGCAGGTCCATCACAGCTTTCCATCATGGTTGCCCAGTCATGGTAAAAATCTTTTTTCTTCTGATCCATGCTTCCGTCATGTTTCCATGGCTCTGGAATACAGGTCATAACTGCAAGCGGAAGACTCATTCCGTTCATGAGAAGGAACTCAAGCGTGTTGTCCAGCATTGCAGAGTCACTTCCGTTTGTGTCTACCGCAGGAAGAATTTTTTTCATGTCACAGTCAGAAAACTTTTTTGAAGAAAGGGTTTCTTCTCTGGCAAGCATCCTGTCTACATTTCCGCGGATTGTATTTATTTCTCCGTTGTGGGCAATGAATCTGTTTGGGTGAGCCCTTTCCCAGGAAGGCTGTGTGTTTGTGGAAAATCTTGAGTGAACGATTGCAAGTGCAGACTCATATTTGGGTGACTGAAGGTCGCTGTAAAAAGTGCGGAGTTCGTGCACAAGGAACATGCCTTTGTAAACAATTGTTCTGGAAGAAAGGGAGCAGACATAAGTTTTTGAAGTGGAAGACTGTGTGGAACCTTTTTCAAATTCCCTGCGAAGAACATATAGTTTTCTGTCAAAGTCAATTCCCTTTTCACAAGCTTCTGGTTTTGCAATAAAAGCCTGCCAGATCTGCGGCATACAGTCCCGTGCTTTTTTTCCAAGTACGCTTTCGTTTACAGGAACTTTTCTCCAGCCCAGAAATTTTAAGTTTTCAGAAGAGACAGTTTTTTCAAAACGCTCTTTTTCTTCATTACATCCCTGCTGGGGAAAGAAAAACATTCCCACTCCGTAATCCCGCATACTGCCTAGTGATTGGCAAACAGAACCGTCACTTAAAGCAATTTCATTTTTCTTACAGGCTTCTTCAAAAAAGTCATGACAGGTTTGAAGGAGAATTCCCACTCCGTCTCCGGTTTCTCCGGAAGCATCTTTTCCTGCCCTGTGTTCAAGTTTTTCTACAATGCAGAGGGCATTATCTACAATGCCATGGGAAGCACTTCCGTCAATGTTTACCACTGCACCAATGCCGCAGTTATCATGTTCAAAAGAAGGTTCGTAAAGTGTTCTCTTCATCATTCACCACCTGTGAAGTAATTGCATTTTAATTTACCAGAATCTTTACAGACGAAAAAAAAGCCGCAGGTACAAGCATTCACTTGCACTTGCGGCTTCCTCACCGTCTTTGAGATTGGGCTAAAAAACAAAAAGGCCGTAGACACTGCTTCTTTAAAAACAAGAAACATTATCTACGACCTCTTTGCCGTTTCAGTTACTTTATAAATATTAGGAACAAATGTCAAGAGCGGTTTTTCATCCACAATAAGTCAATGTTGGAATTTTATGTAAACATGAGAATTGTTAAGGAAAATGGTACGCAAAAAAAGAAATCAATAGACGAAAAGTATAATTATCTGTTATACTTCTTTTGACAAAATAAATTGGAGAAAAAAATGAAAAAGATTTTGTTTGCAATGTGTGCCCTGGTTGTAACTGGCGCCCTGTTTTTTTCCTGCACGGGAAAAGATTCACAGGCTGCTTCTTCATCCGGGACAAAACAGGAATCTGCAATGGTTCAAAAAAGTGCATCCAGCAGAGTCATCTATTCCGGATGGATTTTGTATGAAGAGCGTGATGACGGAAAAATGTATGCCGTTAACGAAGCAGAAACTGGAGACGGAATAAAAATCTATCTGAATGAAGATGATTCAGTTGAGCAGAAAAATGCAGTCCGTCATTTACAGAGCGGTAAAGAAGAAGCCTTTGATTTTATCCGTGTTCAGTATGAGGAAAAAGATAATTGGACTCGTGACATTTTTGTAAGTGCACCTGAAGTTGAACTTTCATGGGTTATGACAGAAGACGCCTTTGCATATTCTTCTCCGGATATTGCAAGCATTACTGGAACCCAGGTAGACGAAGGTACTTTTATTGCAGCCGCTGACGGACAGATCGAAGGCACAAACGGTTTTTATAAAGTAGTAATTTACAACGGAAGACCTTTCGGAAAAGAAATCTACCTTCAGAAAGATACTTTTTCATACAAACCCATGATAAAGGAAAGTGCCCGCTTCTTTTCAAAAGTAAAAGCCGACACAGATCCTGAAGTTCTTGAAGAAGTCATTTTGAAATTTGTAGATATTCTTTCTGAATCAGATTCTGATGAAAAAGATTATTTTGTCAGAAAGTTTTTTGCTATGGCAGAAAAGACTGCGGTTACAGAAAAAACTGTGGAAGCAGTAAAAACTTTTGCCGGAGAATCTAATCTCAGTGTTTCTGAATAAGGGAGAATAAAATGAAAAAAATATTCACATATACTTTACTTGCACTTTTTGCAGTTAATGCTTTTGCAAATACAGATGGTTTTATGCTCCGCCCGAACGGACCACTCCGCGAAGACAAGGGTAACGGCGGCGTTGAATGGGCAGTGGCAGTGCCTGCGGGAACCATGCTTGTGGTTGAGGATGAAAACCCGGTTCTGCTCACAATGATTACCGAAAAAGACCGTTTTGAAAACATTAAGTTCTACAAGGTGAGCTACGACAAAAAAACTTATTATGCCAGGGAAAGCGAAGTTGCTCTTGGAAACTCTGCAACAGTTATTCTCTCTGACACAACTCTTTTTGCCAAGCCTTCAATTTCTGCTTTCATAAACGGAAAGATTGAACAGGCTTCAATTATTGTTTCTGGTAATAAGACAGACAAAAACGGCTGTTCATTTACGGAGATTCAGTACTGGTCAGATAGCGGGAACGAAATCAGAAAGCGCTATGTTTTTTCTGAAAAAGTGAGCAAGAATAAAAATGACCTTGATGCCGTCCGCGTGGTGGATACTGCTGTTGCCCTCAGAAATAAAGATGCGGCAAAAGAAAAGGCAATGAAAGAGGAACTTTTTAAGAATGCAAAAAAAATCCCTGCCAGCCAGGAAATCTTAAACTACATTCAGTCAGAGTATGATAAACTTTACGGCGAGATTGAAGTGGAACCTTTCTATGCTGCAATTTTTTCAGATGACGGGGCAAACATCAATGTGCGAAAGTCACCGGTAAGCGGAGAAGTTGCAGGACAGCTCAGTGACGGAAGAGAAGTTCTTGTTTTTAAGAAAAGTGCAGAGACCTCAACAATTGAGGGTACTACTGACTGCTGGTATTTTATAAATGAACTTGCCGCTATGTCAGATGATGCTCTTGAAGGCTGGGTCTTTGGAAAATACATTAAGTTTGAAATGACAGAAAAAGATGCAAGGGTACAGGCAGAAGGTCTAACCGAAGCTTCCTTTGAAGATGCTGTTGAACATTAAAAAAATAAATGACAGGAAAAGGACTGTGGGTTTGTACGGCTATAGTCTTTTTCCTGCCGTGAAGATTAAATTTGTAGAATTACTTTGTAAGTTTCTTTTAATTTTTCAAGCGAAGAGGCGGCGTTTGCAGGACTGGTGCTTGGAAGGCATTCAACGGTCAGTTTATATAAGCCGTCATAATTTTTTTCGCAGTGTTTTTTCCATAGACTATAGGCGGTTTTTCCCGTGCAGAAAATATGTTTGATTTTTGAATGACTTAAGATTTCGTTAAAGTCGTTTGGGATTGCATTTTTAATTGAAGAATCAGCCGCTCCTGAAATTTCACAGCTTGCAAGTACGTCCCAGAGGGCAAGGTGATGGCTCAGGAGAAAACTTCGTCTTTCAGAAATTGCAGCAATTCTGTCAGGTGAATTATTCGGGTGAATGAGTTCTTCTCCAAAAACAGCAGGCACTACTTTCCAGAATCTGTTTTGAGGATGCATGTAATAAAACCCTGCTTCCCTGCTTTTAGGTGAAGGCATTGTCCCAAGAATTAAAATCCTGCTTTCTGAGTTCCACACCGGTGCAATCTGATGAACTATTGTTTCTGATTCTGAGTTTTCTGTCATACCTGTTTTTACAATAGCATATATTTTGGGTTTTGTAAAAAAATATATTGACAAAAATTTCTCTTCACGCTATAAGTAAAGCATCAGAGACAAAGAGGTCACAGGAAAAAGAATTCTTGTGGCCTTTTTTTATTGCTGAATTTTAATCGGTATAATAAACGGCAAAGGCGCTGAAGTTTTAGACTGGTGTACAACGGTCTGGGGTTTCGGCGCCTTTTGTTTTTTATTGTATAGGGGGTATTCGCAACGAGCGCAGATGCGCGAAGTTTCCGGCGAGACTTCCCCTTCCTAAATAAAATATTTAAGGAGTAAACAATGGAAGAAGTAACAGCAATTTTTGGTGAAAATGTTTTCAACGAAACTGTAATGAAATCCCGTTTGCCAAAAGAGACTTTCAAGCAGCTGATGAAAACAATTCAGGGCGGAGAAAAACTTGATCCTGCCGTTGCAACTGTGGTTGCAAATGCAATGAAGGACTGGGCGGTAGAAAAAGGTGCCACTCATTTTACACACTGGTTCCAGCCACTCACTGGCATTACTGCAGAAAAGCATGACAGTTTTATTCAGCCCATAGACGGCGGCAAAGTGATTATGGAGTTCAGCGGATAAGAACTTGTT
>JAEEGL012776363.1_pt1 | contig 18956 bp, 16 predicted proteins | sample 9134231 | NCBI WGS metagenome assembly JAEEGL01 (sample SAMN16246548, study PRJNA631951) | gut metagenome | biome: gut microbiome; feature: rumen; material: fiber-attached | host: Bos | place: Iran: Karaj | collected 2018-10 | reverse complement strand
TTTATTTAGCAATTGTTGCGTGCTTTAGAAACCCTTTCAGCCTTCAAGTTTTCTTTCCATAACTTGAAGTGAAAAGTATTACCTCCACTTAGAAAGATCTTTTCTAAAGCTAGCAATCCCTTAAACCGGCGGACCCAAAGTGTGTGAGGTGGGTCACGCCTCCGGTTCGTCCGGATGCCTTAGGAGGTGTGTTTAAGGGCCAAATAGCCCCAGGTGATGCCCACCCTTACCTGGGGCTTTTTGGTGCTTTTTATTTTTCTAATAATTCTTCTTTATAAGTCTTGCCGGTCGTGTAATTAATGGCTTGGACGTGCGGCATCGAATCGAGCAGGGCAATAATCGCCTTGTCGGTTTCAGGGTTCTGCATTGATGCTTTTTTCTTATTCTTGTGGGACTCCACGTGCGCATGCTGATAGACAATTCTCGTAATACCGGCCTGCAATAAGAAGCGCAGACAATCTACGCACGGCGCGTAAGTCGAATAGCAAGTACAGCCCGCCAAATCACGATGCGCGAAGATAATGGCATTGATTTCGCTATGCATCGAAAAATGATATTTCATCGGACGTTCAGTTAGCGTCAACTTCGACTCATCCGCCCCCTGGATTAGGCCATTATAACCAAAAGAGACTGGCCGCTTTTTCCCGTCTACAATGACTGTGCCAACCTTGGTCGAAGGATCCTTCGAACGCAGCGCTACGGTCTCAGCGATTTTTAAGAAATATTCATCCCAATCCATTTTATACACTCCCTTATTACAACTAATATACCATGGCAGGGGAAGACTTATGATTTTTTTAAAAATTAGCACTCGGGGCTTGACAGTGCTAATTATAAGCGCTATACTGGGATTATACGAAGCCACCAGAGGCAGAAGTAAGATTAGATAAATCATAGGACTCTGATGCTGGCTCCGTCTTAACAACTATTTAATCAAAGAAAGGACAATAATATGCGATTCCCAATCGACAATCTTTTTGACGAAATGTTTAGTGGATTCGGCGATGATTTCTTTGACGATCCATTTGACACTCCACGCCTACCAGGAGGCGAACGCGGGTTAATGCGCCCTCCAAAAACCCACGGCCTCATGCGTACCGACGTTAATGAAACCGACTCTGCCTATGAACTCGCCATCGAGCTCCCAGGCCTCAAGAAAGACGACATCAAAGTTAAGCTCGATAATGGCATCCTCACGGTTAGCACCGAGATGAACGAGGAAAAAGAAGAGCGCGAAACCCCAGATGGCAAGCCACGCAAGAACGGTAAAGTCATCCGTCGCGAGCGTCATTATGGCTCCATGAGCCGCAGCTGGTATGTTGGCGATGATGTTAAACAAGAGGACATCAAAGCTAAATACGACAACGGCATCCTCAACCTCACCGTGCCAAAAGCTGAGCCAAAGCCTGAGCTCACTGATGACCAAAAATACATCGCTATCGAAGGTTAACTCCTTTCCTTCATAGCCCCGTCAAAGATTAGATATCCGCCAGCGTAGCACTGGCGGATATTATTTGCGCGCATATAATAATATATATGGGATTAGACAAGAACAAAGTCATACTAGAAAAACATAACGCCAAGTGGGCAGAAATGTTCCGCGCGGAAGAGAAGGAGCTACGCAAAATCTTTGGCGACCTCGCGCTCAGCATCGAGCACGTCGGCTCAACTTCCATCCCGGGCATTATGGCTAAACCACTCGTCGACATCCAAGTCGGGCTACGTCAACTTTCCGATTTCGAAAAAGTACGTGCCAAGTTCGAGAAAGAACCTTATTCCGTTAAACCCGATCCAAGTCCAGATGAACAGCTCGTGCGCAAAGGCCCAGAAGAGAATCGCATTTTCTTGATTCACATTACTTCTGTTGATAGCGACCGTTTCAAAAACACCTTATTCTTCCGCGATTATATGCGCTCGCATCCAGACAAAGCCCGCGAATATGAAGCGCTCAAAAAAGAGCTCGCCGTCAAATATGCCGACGACCGCCCGATGTATACCGCATCAAAAAACGATTTTATTCAATCAATTCTCAAAGAAGCCCAGAAATAATTACTGTTTTGTAGGATAAAGCTTCATATTGCTATCTAGCAGTCCAGCTTTTGCCTTGGCGCTATCTAGGGCAATTTTGTCATACTTCTTCTTCGGCACTAGACCCCAGTCGCCCAGCACTTCTTCGATGCGCTCGAGCACGTCCTGTTCGCTACCTACGCCGTTTACATAACCAATCAACACGCCGTTCATACTCAGTGTGCGAATCATGCCAGTCACCGTACGATCATAATAATCTTCGCGACGCTCAATCGCTGCACGTGTATCATCCACGCGTTTACGCGCAACCAGGCGCTGCCAAATCTGCCCACGCGGCACCTGCAGTACAATCGCGCCCTTCAGGTCCTTAATCGTGCCGTTATCGATCATCCATTTCACCTGATTGTGGTCAAAAGGGAAGCCGTCAAGAATAACTTCATGCGGAGATTCTGTCTCTAACCGGAAAAGTGGCGTGCCATCTATAGTCGACGTCCACATTCTTCGCGTGCGCGGTTGTTTCGCTCTAGAGATAATGCCTTGGACGGCTGCTGCGGCTTTTTTGTCATCGACCGACATGCCTCTAGTTAGAGCCAATGTAATCTCTGGATCGTGCATATTTAATAATACTGACCGCACATCAATCCATTTCCAGCCATATTTTTTGGCCAGTAATTCACCTTGAACACTCTTACCTGCACCAGGCGCACCAAAAAGCGTAATCATACTTCAATTCTAGCACACGATTTTTTCGCACTTATGCTTTCTTGTCAAATTTTGTATGATATTATATAGCACATGAGCAAAAATTTAGTTATTGTAGAGTCTCCTGCTAAAGCACACACTATCGAGAAATACCTCGGTAAAGATTTTACTGTACTAGCTTCCGTCGGCCACATTCGTAAAGATACCAAGGTCGACAAAAATACTTTCGACGTTACCTATGAAATCGATCCGGAGCACAAAAGCGTAATCGCGGATCTAAAAAAAGCTGCTGCTTCTGCCGACAAAATCTGGCTCGCAACGGATGAGGACCGCGAAGGAGAGGCCATCTCTTGGCACCTTTGCGAAGTTCTAAAGTTACCGAAGAATACCGCTCGCATTACTTTCCACGAAATCACCAAAACCGCTCTTGAAGAAGCCATCAAAAATCCCCGCACTGTAGATATGGATATGGTTTCCAGCCAGCAAGCCCGCCAAACGCTCGATATGCTCGTCGGCTTTGACCTTTCCGGTATTGTCCGCAAAAAAGTCCCAGGTGCCGTTTCTGCCGGCCGCGTCCAGAGCCCAGCCCTTCGCCTTATCGTTGAACGCGAACAAGCCATCGAGAAATTCGCCAGTAAATATACTTATAAAGTTTCCGGCGATTTTGGCTTCGACGCCAAGCTTGATCATGAATTTGATTCCGAAACTGAAGCCGAGAAGTTCCTCAAGCAGCTCATCGGCGCAAATTACACCGTTTCTGCCGTCGAGAATACTCCAGGCGAGCGCAAGCCGCAGCCACCATTCACGACCGCTTCTATGCAAATTGAGGCCAACAGCAAGCTTGGCTTTTCAACCCGCACCACCATGCAGGCCGCTCAGTCACTTTACCAAGCCGGTCTTATTACATATCATCGTACGGATAGCCTAAATCTCAGCAAACAAGCTATTGCCCATATGGCTAGCTTCGTCGAAGAAAAATACGGCAAAAAGTACGTCAAAGTTCGCAATTTTAAGACCAAATCTGCCGGCGCACAGGAAGCCCACGAGGCCATTCGCCCAACCGATATCAAACGCGAAACCGCCGGAAAGAACGAATACGAAAAGCGTCTTTACGCCTTAATCCGCGCTCGCGCACTTGCCACCCAGATGGCAGACGCAAAAGTCGAGACAACAACCATCACTATTGATACGCCTACGCCACATCATTTCATTGGCAAGGGTGAAGTTATTACCTTTGATGGTTTTCTAAAAGTTTACGGCCGCGTCAAAGAAACCGAGTTGCCAAAGCTTAGCGTCGGCGACGCCGTTTCTGCTAAAACCATCATTGCGCATCAAACCTATGCCAAACCACAAGCTCGCTACACCGAAGGTTCACTCGTTAAGAAACTCGAAGAGCTCGGCATTGGTCGCCCAAGCACTTATGCCACTATTATGACCGCCATTCAGGCACGTGGTTACGTCGTTAAAGGTGATTCCGACGGGGAAGAGCGCCAAGTTTCCGAACTTAAACTCGAAAATGATCAAATCACCAAAGAATCCGTCACCGAAAAATACGGCGCCAACAAGGGCAAACTCATGCCGACTCCAATTGGTGAATTAATTTCCGCATTCCTAACCGACAACTTCAAGAATATCGTCGACTACAAATTTACCGCCAATATCGAAAAAGACCTCGATCTTATCGCCGAAGCCAAGCTCGACCGCGTCAAGATGCTTCGCGATTTCTATGGCCCATTCAATAATGAAGTTCTCGCAAGCGAGGGTATCGAACGCTACAACAACTCACGTCTACTTGGTCATGATCCAAAAACCGGCAAAGCTATTTATGCCAAAGTCGGCAAGAACGGTGGTTTCATCCAGCTCGGCGAGAACGAAAAAGAAACTGGCGAAAAACCACGCTTCGCGCCACTACCAAAGCGCAAGAGCGTCAAGACCGTCACACTCGATCAGGCCTTAAAGCAGTTAGCCTTGCCTCAACTCCCGCGCGACCTCGGCAAAGCAGCCGATGGCGCCGATATTATTGCCGCCGCAGGCCCATTTGGCCCATACCTCAAAGCTGGCAAATATAATATTCCGCTCAAAGATTTTGATCCATATACCATTACGCTCGATGAAGCAATTCCGCTCTACGAAGCTAAACGCGATTCTTACATTGCCGACTGGGGTGAAATCCAGATCATTAACGGCGCCTATGGACCATATGTCAAAGGTCCGGGCCGCCGCAACTTTGTCCGCATTCCTAAAGACGTCGATCCAAAGACCGTCACCAAAGAGCAGGCCGAAGAATATCTCGCTAATAAGCCAAAGAAAACTCGTCGCCCAGCCAAACGCCGCGCCGCCGCAAAGAAAGCTACTGCCAAGAAAAAGTAGTATAGTAAAAGCATATGGAAGACGCAGAAACGCGTAAAGAAGTCGGTGGACTTGTTATAATTACGGCCGCTACGCTTGCGATTATTGTGATTATCGTCATAGCTGGCGCATTACTTTTTCGCTCCAATCTCACCTTCGACTATCGCGCCGTCGATGCAGTCATTCCGAAATACGAGGAAGGGCAAATTAGCGACACGCGCCTAGATATCGTCAAAATCGTTGAACAAGAATATCGCAATCCGCGTAGCGCCCTTGAATATTCTGATGGCATCGAAGAACCGTGGTGCGCCGATTTCGTATCTTGGGTCTACAATTCTGCTGGACATAAATTCAAAAATCCCGCCAGCGGCGGCTGGCGCATTCCAGGCGTCCACACGCTCAAAGAATATTTCGAAGAAGAGAATCGCTGGCACGAAAAATCATCCGGCAGTATCCCACAGCCAGGCGACGTAATTATTTATGATGGCGGCATTTTCGGCACGCATGCCAACGTTGTTGTATCCGTCTACTATGATGAACTTACAACAGTTGGCGGCAACGAAAACGGCAAAATCATGATGCACCGCGTCGATTACAACGATAATCGCTACAGCATTCAGGGCTACGGCTCCGCCGAATAATAAGTCAAGCGACATCAAACGAAATCATTATTCCCGCAAGTGCAGGCAAAGCTCATATCGGCACCAAGCCAGACAATAATGCCGATACGGACGCAATAGAAAATAGTGAGCCAACCGAGAAGCGGGACACTATTTTAATCGACGAAGATACGCGAAAAAACACAAGCACTATTGATTTTTAAGCGTATCTATGATATAATATAGATATGGACTAATTTCAGCAGTCAGAAGGAGGTGTTATGCGTGCCGAGAATCGATCCCAAAGATGCTGCGTCATATCAAGCGGAAACCCGCGACCAGTGGCTCGACCGAATTAGGAGAGAAACCGAAGAGGACTCGCGGCGTATCGATGAAGAGTTCAAGGCAGCCGTCTGGAGTACCGATATCCTCAAAGAGCCCAAAAAACTCAGAAAGCTTAGGGAAGATTACCGCAAAGCACAGGAAGCTATTACTGGTAGACTTGTTGACAGGTTCGTCCATGGCCCGGATTAATCCGGGCTTTTTCTTACCTCGTAACAGGGGTGAAAACGCCATAATTCCGTCTATGCTTAAAGTTTTATAATATTTTTTATGGACAATGCCAAAAATGTGGTAAAATAAGTCTTAAGTGAAAGAAATTTTACTTGTTGACAACATCATGCAATGATGTTACTATATTTAAAAGTTAAGATATAAACCCTAACCACGGAGAAGTAAGGAAATACAGCAGCATGAATAATGCGGAAACGATTACTAAGGCTATTAAAAACAGCCTGAACATCATCGAACAAGAACGTGAGCGAGAAATCATCTCGCGTAGGTTTGGACTCGACGGTCATAAAGAAACACTAGAACAGATCGGTGAAATGTTATCGATCACTCGTGAACGCGTTCGCCAACTCGAGAAGGCGATTCTTATCCGTCTCCGCATCGCAGCAGAAGAGGGTAGAATAGCGGATTTGGCTCCAGCCGAAAAACTCATCATCCGCAACTTAACTGAAATGGGACGCGTCGCTCGTGCGAGCGATCTCGCTAAGAAAATCCTTGGCCGCGAAGCTACCGCAGCCGATAAGGCCAACTTTAGCTTCCTCGGTGAAATTTCTCCAGTCTTAACTATTGTTACTGAAAACGATAAATATCATAACGCCATTGGTATTGCTGAATATGGCGACGAAAAAGCTCTGCGCACGAAAGTCGACGAGATTGTTTCGCTCGTCAAAGCCAACAAGAAGCCAATTAGCATTGATGAGCTCGACGAAAAGCTCAACTATGAGCACCCAAGCCACATCGAAGCTGTTGCTCGCATCAGCAAGCTCCTTTCGACCCTCAATGGTCAATGGGGTCTCACCAAGTGGCCAACTGTTAACCCAAAGAATATCCGCGACAAAATCTATGTCGTTCTTGAAGAACACAAAGAGCCAATGCACTTTGGCGACATTGCTAAGGCCATCAGCGCTTCCGACTTCAAACGCAAGAATGTCACTGTCCAGGCTATCCACAACGAGCTCATTAAAGATTCCCGCTTTGTCCTAATCGGCCGCGGCATCTATGCACTCGACAGCTGGGGCTACCAGAAGGGAACTGTTTCCGATATCATCACTAAGATTCTCAAGAAAGCCGGCGACGAAGGTCTTTCCCGCAAAGAAATCGTCAAGCAGGTGCTCAAAGAACGCAAAGTTAAGGAAACTACCGTTCTCTTGAATCTCCAAAACAAGAAACTCTTTACCAAGATTGGTAAAGACAACTACAAACTTGCAGCCTAAACCAAAATACCCCCTAAACGGGGGTATTTTTTATGTCTGATTTTTCAGAATATTCTTCGCTAACTTATCAACATCATGCCGAATCAACGCCCGCTGATGCGCAATCGGATCTTTCTTGGAATTATTTTGCCAAATTGTCTTCGACAGCAAATCAACACCACGTCGCGCATAACGTCGCTTGGCCTTGCTAGATAGCACCGGATGCTCACCCTCTAGGGCATAGCGGGCGACAATCTCATTGTTTGGATAATTCGAATTATATAGCACCTCGTCTAGGAATTCGCATCCCGCCAAACGCTCTAACTCGTCCGCAAAATCCACCACCGTAAAATCTTTCGTGTGACGTTCTTGATTCATCAAATTGCAAACGTACAGCTTCTTCGCACGTGACTCGGCCAAAGCTCGTCCAATGCCTGGGACTACCAGCGAAGCACCAAGACTTTCGTACAGACCGCCCGGAGCAATCACGATCAAATCTGCTTCCTGAATTGCCTCCAGTGCCACCGGATTCGGCGTCGGAGTCGGGTCCAACCAAACCTTTGGACGGGCATGCCGAAAATCCGCCTCCCGAATTTCGCGTTCATGACGAATTACTCGTTCGCCGTCATCCGCCACCAGTGTTACCTGATCAAGCGTAATTGGGACCACACGATGTCCACCCGTATCTAGCAGCTTACTCGCCGTATCGACCGCATCCGCAAAGCTGCCAGTCGTCTTTTGTAGGGCAGTTAAGAACAAATTCCCGAAAGAATGACCAGCTAACGATCCTTCATCAAAACGATAGTTAAACAAATCCCGTAATTTTGGCGAATTCGACAATGCCACTAAGCACTGTCGCACATCCCCCGGCGGCAATACGCCCAACTCATCTCTCAGCATGCCGGTCGAACCACCATCATCCGCCATACTTACTAGCACCGTAATGTGTTTACAATACTTCTTTAAACCAGACAAAACCGCAAAGCTGCCGGTTCCGCCCCCTATCACCACCACATTCACTTCGCCGTCCATATGGTTAAAGTTTACCATTTATGGTAAAATATTCGCATGGATTTATTTCGTTTCCTTTTGGCGCCGATCGTCTGGATACCAATCCTAATCATTCTTGTTATCTTGATAGTCCGCAATAAGAACAAGGCTAACCGTCTACGCGTACTAAACGTCGACAGTGTACTTTTGATGCTCGAAATTCCAAAAGACAACGATAAAAAGGAGCTCGCCGCCGAGCAGCTCTTCGCTTCTTTGCATGGTATTTTACGTGACGCTAGCGAGCTCAAAAACTCCGGCGGCGTTCAGGAGCATCTCTCATTCGAAATCGCCTCCACTGGCAACCAAATTCGTTTCTTTGTTTGGGTGCCACGCATTCTGCAATCTTTCGTTGAAGGTCAGATTTACTCACAGTATCCAAGCGTACAGATTTACCGCATGAAAGAAGATTACTGCGACAAACGCTTCGATTATCCAATTTCTTATTCATCCGAAATCACTTTAACTGATAACGAAGCTTTGCCAATCAAGACTTTTGAATCATTCGAAGTTGACCCGCTCGCCGGTATTACTGGTACACTCGCTAAGCTCAACCCGAGCGGCGGCGAAGAGATGTGGATTCAAATTCTAACTCGCCCAATCGCCGATGATTGGCACAAAAAATCCGACCTCTGGATTTCCAATATCAAGGCAGGGAAGAGCGGCTTTGACCTCTTCCATATTGACTGGAAATGGTTCCTCGAAGTGCTCGCGGCACTTTGGCGCCCGCCAGAGGGTGGCACCACTTCGGATGGCAAAGTTGAGCTATCCGAACGCGATAAAACCCGTATTGCTAAAGCAGAAGAGAAGGCCACTAAACTTGGCTACCAGGTTAAGATTCGTCTCGCCTACGTTGGCGACAACGAAATGAACGCCAAGCTTAATATGCAGGCTCTCGTCGGCACCTTCAAGCAGTTCAACTCAACTAACCTTAATGGTTTCAAGATGACCGGAGCAACTTTCGATAAAACCGCACTTGATGCTTACAAGATGCGCCAATTCACCGATGACGGCTTCGTTCTAAATATCTCCGAGCTTGCTTCCGTCTACCATCTTCCACACACCAACGTCGAAACGCCAAACATCGTCTGGGCTTCCAGTAAGACTGCGGAACCACCAGCCAAGCTTCCGATGCTTACCGGCAACCCAAGCTTCGACGAAAACCTCTCCGCCTTTGGTTTAACCGATTTCCGTGGCATCAAACACCAGTTCGGCATGTATCGCCGCGACCGTTCGCGCCACGTCTATATCATTGGTCAGACTGGTTCCGGTAAATCTGGTCTCCTCACACTCTTCGCGCTCAGTGATATTTATCACAACCAAGGTTATTGTATTATCGACCCGCACGGCGACCTCGCTACGGACAACCTCCGCTTCATTCCAGAAAGCCGCATTAAGGACGTCGTCTACTTTAACCCAGCCGACACGCAGTATCCGATGGCCTTTAACCCACTCGAGATCGACGATCCGGCCCGCAAGCCAAATATTTCTTCTGAAGTTATCGGCGTGTTAAAGCGCATGTTCGGCGATTCTTGGGGCCCACGTCTCGAGCACATCTTGCGCTACACCTTGCTTGCTTTGCTCGATCGTCCAGAGGCTACTTTGCTTGATATTTCCCGCATGCTCACGGATAAAGAATTCCGCAAAGAAACTCTTGATTATTGCCAAGACGTCACCGTTCTCCAATTCTGGAAGCACGAGTTCGGTTCCTGGAGCGAAAAACAGGTCACCGAGTCGGTCGCGCCAGTTCTCAACAAGGTCGGCGCCTTTACGGCCAACCCAATCATCCGCAATATTATTGGTCAGCCTAAATCTAGCTTCAATATTCGCAAGATCATGGATGAAGGTAAGATTCTAGTCGTCAACCTTTCTAAAGGTCTAATCGGCGAGGATAACGCCGGCATTCTCGGTGCCTTCTTGGTCACCAAAGTCCAGCTTGCTGCTATGAGCCGTTCGGACATTGAGAACGTCGAGGATCGCCGCCCATTCTATCTCTACGTCGATGAGTTCCAAAACTTCGCCACCGATTCCTTCGCCGTAATTCTATCCGAGGCGCGCAAATACGGCCTCAACCTCACAGTTGCTAACCAGTACGTCTCACAGATGACTGATTCCGTGCGTGACGCCGTCTTCGGCAACGTCGGTACCACTATCTGCTTCCGCGTCTCCGCTGACGATGCGCCAATTCTCTCTAAACAATTCGAGCCAGTATTCGAGGCTCAAGACTTGCTCAGCCTTAACAACCGTCACTTTGTCGTTTCGATGATTATCAACGGCGAAAAGACCCCAGCTTTCTCGGCTACCACATTAAGCATTCCAAAACCGCCTAACGACCTCTTGCCACGCATCGTCAAGTATTCACGCTTAACATATGCTCGCACTCGCGAAGAAGTTGAAAAAGAAATCCGTGAAAACATCGAAGCTGCAGAGAAGTGGAAGAAGAACCTATCTGATTCTGGCCGCGAAGCCGGCGAGCGCGGCGCCAGCGTTACTAGCACTACTCCGGCCTACGAAGCTCCTCGTCCAATCGAAAAGCCAGTTTACAAGTTTACCCCTACCCCGCAGCAAGACTTCCGCAAGCAAAAGATTTCACCTAACCAAGCTCAGGGCGAAGCCCAATCTGGTAACAGTTTGAAGGATCTCGCCGCCCTCGTGAAAGAGCGCAACAAAAAGCTCCAAGAAGAGAGCCCAAATATTATCACTTACGAAGACGAGCAGGAAGAAGAGCAGAAGGCCGCCGAAGCTGCCGCCGAGAACGTCGACAACAGCGTCGAAGAAATGCAAAGCGCTCGCCCAATTATCACATCCGCTGATTTAAACGGCGCCAATATTCCAATCGAGCACAACGGCCAACAAAACAATCGCAAAAAGAAGAATCGTAATCGTAACCGAAACCGCAACAAAAACCGCTCCTAGCGCGTTTTAGAGGCCTTAGAAAGCAAAAAGTAACCCCGCGTCATACGGAGTTACTTTTTTGAGAGAGTTTTAGTAATTTGACTAATTATCGACGGGTGAATTTCTTACGATTTAACACCCCAATCGCAACACTACAGACACCAATCAGTGAGGCTATTATTTGTACTGCTTCCATGTTTTGGTCTCCTGTTTGCGCTTATTATCTGCGCACTAGCATCTTGCGTGCTACTACACCAGCGATAGCAATGATTGCGCCACCAATCATGACGAAGGCGCTCATTTCATCAAGAGTCTTTGGGTTAGCGACATTATCAGTAACATCGACTGGTTCAGGATCTCCGCTACCGCTAACATCGAGACGGATTTGAATACCGTTCATACTACCATCTACGTCATAGTTTTCGTTAGATGTCGTTGAGCCGCCCACTACTACGACCGAACCGTCATCCAAAGTGGCTGAGCTAGAAATCATTTCGTCATCTTCGAACTGATACGAGAACGCTTCTTCGAGATTATTGTCGTATCTAACAAGCTCTTTGGTTTCTCTGTTGTAAATCACGAAACCAGGCATCACTGTAGCTACGCCATCGAAAATAGCGCGTTCTTGATCTTCATTAAAATCAAGCTCGGCGACAATTTCGCCTTGGGGACTAATGCTAATAAGGCTAAAATCAGGCATTTTGGCGCTTGGATCATCGTCGATAACCTTGAAAGCTAGCAAATTACCGTCAGCGTCATTCGATACTACATAATAGGAAAAGCCCGAATCATCAGGGATGGTCTTGAGAATAGGCGTAACTGTGGCAAGATCTTTCGAAATTTTAACTATTCCAGCTTCGCCGGTATCGTAATCATAATAATTCGCGAATATTTCACCATTCATTAAGAAGTAGCCATTTACCTCATTAGAGCTGTACTCAACATCCTCGTCTTCTTTTGGTATGCAAGCTAGCTCTTCGCCGTCTAATCCATATTTGCATATACCCGAGTATCCATATGAGACGAAAATGGTTCCATCGCGGTCTATTTTCGCCGAACTTGCAGAGTCATTTATTTCTGATTCTATTGGCTGTTTTTCTGTGCCAGTTTTATCAACAATCAAAACTACGCCCTCAGACGTCACTAATCGATAGTCCGTTGGCGTCTCGCCTACTGCTAATAATTTATCACCATTATCAAATGGGGTTATCCACTCGCGAGTACCATCTTTTTTAAACTTAGCGACGTAATTTGCGCAGCTAATATTGTAATAGTATTCATCACTAATTGCTTTCGTAGAACCATTAAGCTTTGACCCGCTATTACTGCAAAACGCCGCTACACTAAAGCCTTCCGAATAGTAATAATCTATGCATTCCTGTGCTGGCACCAATTCTGGTTCCGGTTCGGACAATGAATCATCGTCTAATTCGTCGTCATCACCCATAATTTTGCCCTCCACGCCACCCCAATCATCGGCATTATATCTCTCACAAACGACCATTTGGCCGCCAACTACGTAGCCACCATCCGCCGTCGCCTCAACGACGCGGTTTATGGTATCGCTTTCGCCAACTCGCCCTATGCTATTTGCGTAATCTAATGGATTACCGGATGACGCAACGGCGCCCATAGCCGGCAAAAACGCCGCCATTAACACAGCAGCGGTGCTTTTTAAAACTCTCTTCATTTTTGTTTTGTCCTTTTTATTTTGACCTAAAGACACCATCATTTAAGCATAACCATCAAAAAATGTCAACAATTTTTTGACATTTTATATCAAAAATGGCATAATTACAGGGAATCGCGCGAGCGATATCATTGCTCTTTAGGAGGTGAGAAATATATGGATCGCAATTTTCAGATTTTAACTGATAGCACTTGCGACCTGCCCGAATCATGGCTCGCCGAACGTCCATACATCACCGTCTTGGATGTCCCGGTAATTGTTACGAAAGGAGACGAGAGATACGAGTTGAACAATCTTCGGCCGACTGATTTTTACCAAGCCGAAAAATATGTCGAAAGAGGTTTTCGCACAACCACGAGTCAGCCGCTGATGTATATGCCAGATATGGAATGTCTGAACATTCCGGAAGAAGGTAGAATCATCAGTACAGAAGAGGCTGTCCGCCGCAATGTCGCAAAGGGGAAAGACGTCATCTATATCGTCATGAATAGCTCCCTGAGCAGTGCATACGGTTACGCCACTAAGCTCTTTGCGAAGCTTCAAGCAGAACTCAAAGCAAGCGGCAGAAAAACTCTCTGCGTCGACAGCCAGTGTATGTCTACTGGCCTCGCCATGCTCATGATGGACGTCGCGAAAGGCGTCGAAGATGGCACCCTGCAAGACGTGCAGCAAATCGCCGAATTCGTTAAAAAGACACGCGGCCACATCGCCCATTTCTTCACTTGGGAAGAACTCAGCTACATTCGGAAAAGCGGCCGCGTCAAATCATCTGAGGCATTCATTGGCTCCATTCTTGGTTTCCGGCTGGTCTGCTCCGCACAGTATCGCGGCGAAGAGCGAGATCTGCTACATGTTACTCCCAGCCACACCGCCACCATCAAGGTTCGTGGCATCGGCAGATGGGCGGACGTCGTCGGCATGTATATGAAACGGCATATTACCGACACTTCTGGCCCCGTCATTCTCGCGTACAGCAACAACAAGGAAAGCGCCAAAAAAATCCATAATCGCCTGTTAAGCTTCCTGCCTAATGCGAATTACTTGATGGGCGAAGAATGGCGCTGTGGCGCCGGCATTCAGGCCCACGGTGGCCCCACATCAATCCATATCAATTTCCACACCGATGTCTGCGGAAAATATGACGAAACCGTCAAAGAAATTGAGGATATCGTTCGCTCCTTCCGCTGGTAACACTAAACCCACCTCTCCCGGTGGGTTTTTCTAATCCAACCAATCAACCGACGTTACAAAGAATATCTCACAACCGGTATTTGTAGTATCGAAAATACTATCCATATGGTCGTTACGCACTAAACTCGAAGTGGCCGTAAACGGTTTTGTAGTATCCTTGTCCGTCACGGTTATACTCACCAAATACCCCTTTAATTCAACGTAATTACCGGCCTTAATGCGCATAATTTTGTCATAAATATCCTTATTAGCAGGGGAGAGGTGATTATTAGATACGAGGTCGAGAATCCCCCGCCCCGATTTCATCTTCCTAAGTTGTTCCCCCGAAATATTGCATGACAATTTGCGTGGACCATTTGTGCAATCTATCGCCCCACGATTTGCCGCAAACTCACCCCAAGCTAAACTCACGTCAACAGGGAAGGACTTTTCGAAAACATCTTTATCGTTGAAATGCTTGGTGTCCACTACCAACCCTTTTATGTCGTAGGAGGCTAAATATTTCATTTCGAGATGGTAATCTGGTCGACCAATGTCTTTCCCGTCAACCACATGCTTTTCTGCACGCTCCTCTTCAGATAAATCAACCTGGATTGGCGCAGGCACGTCTTCGATCGAACGATGCGCATAAATATAATTCGCGAGCCAAAATGCCGACGGTATCGCGATAATAAGAATCAAACCAATCAAAAACGGACGACGGCGCTTTTTCTCGGCTTTCTTTTTGCGAATATCGATATTTTTCTCAACCAACTGGCGCTTGTGCTCGCCAATTTCTTTTAGATCTTGCGAAATTGCTTCGTACCACTTTTCAAATGTAGCTTCATCCATCTTGCCAGCACGCCAATCTTCATTTAGTTTAGCCTGTTGATCAGCCTTACTGATAATCTGGTCCTTAAGCGAATTATATTGCTGCTTAGTGAGATTCTTATTCTCAAGTTCTTTATCTAGCTCATTAAGCATCTCATCTTTCATACATAAACATTATAAAACAAACAACAGAGCAGGGCAAAAATCAACTTCGCACCTCACTGGTTTTACGACATTGAAGAATTTTCGCCAAATTTTCCGCCCTGCCCGCCGCCAGAACGAAAATGGCGCATAGCGTGAAATAATTTTACATTTTTGCGCAACATTTCACGCAAATTGACGGCCAGGGAAGCGCAAATATCGAATTTTTGCCCCCTACCCCTGTTCTGCCCCAATTTTCATCTGTTACTCCCCTATCCTACCCCTGTTAAGTGCAGCCTTACCTCTGTTAGAGCTAAAAAATGCCTCGTGATAAATAGATCGACGCCATAGAACGCGCTATATGAAAATTTAGCAGTAGGACATATATAAATACATGTCGGAAGCGCAAAAAAGCCGTGTAGCGCAAAATAGGGCGCAAATACAAAGAACTAGGCGGGTAGACCATAAAAACATAGCCAGAAGACACGGTTGGACAATCGACTTTTCGCGAAATATCCAATGTCGCACAATGTACCTTTTACGACATATACATATATAAACCCGGCATATATGAACAATCGTCGAACCGAACATACATCAGCGTAGCACTACTAAAATACGATCCAAAATGCACTGCTGGTAAATATATTTTTATCTGTTAAATAATTAAAAACGTCTCCGCACGAAAACCGAACTAAAAACCGCCGATTCTGGCTTAAACACCTTAGAAGCGCTAGCGTCAACCTCAAGATTTGGATCTCACATCATCCAGACTATATGCGCGACCCCTGTAAATTTACATATTATAACATAATTTACTGTTATATTTGCAAATTTTCCGCCCGTGAAATGTCGTTTTTCTTGACTTTTTCACGCTTTCATTTTTTAGTCACTCCCCTACCCCTTCAAAACGTTTTCAAATTAATTCTCGCCCAGTTTTGCTCTACTCTCTTTCCTACACTGTTCGTTTTCGACCGAACAAAAACCGAACATTTGGGGGAACTAATAGGGCAAACCCCCCTTATTTGTAGTAGGCCTTCCCCTCTACTCTCAAATCGACATAGCCTGGCTGCAGTTCTTTCTTTTCCAGATATAATACCATCCGATATAAATCTTCAGCCTGTACGGCGCTATCGCGGTCCAGCGACATCTTATAATACTCTGGACGTCCTACGATAAAAACGTCAACCTCGCGTGCCTTTTGTAACGGCAATACTACATGATCAATCTTCATGTAATAATCCGATACGTCGTCTTCTAGGCGAGCTACAAAGTCTTTCACGCGTCGACTGACGTTTTCACCCAAGTTTTCGTCCACGATTGCCACAGTCGGCTCTAGTGGCGGCGCTGGCGCAATTGCAGCTTCACGTTCTGCAATGATATTGCTGACGTAATTCGTAATCACTACGATTACCAGCACCACAATAATTAATACGCCCACGACCGTCGCAATATTCTTAAAATCACGTCGTTTGCGATCGGCCGCGCGCGCCATTTTGTCTTCACGGTTCTTCTGCGCATCACCGGCATAAGTGCGCCCAACCCGATACGTTTCGTCAAAATCATGACGACGGCGCTCAGGCTGTTTTGGCTCACTTACTGCTCGTTTTCTGCGCAGAAGCTTCATTGTATTAACTATTCCTTAGTACTTCAAGGCCAGGCAATTTTTTGCCAGATAGAAGCTCGAGGCTTGCACCACCGCCAGTTGAAACTAGCGTGAAGTTCAAATCCGGATTCTCGGCTAACACGGTCTCTACGAAACCAGTCGTATCGCCACCACCAACAATCGTTGTGGCATCACTAATACCCATCTCCATTGCAATTGCCAATGAACTATTGGCATAGCGTGGGTCTTCTACCATACCGAGCGTACCGTTCCAGATAATCGTCTTGGCATCATTAATCATCTCGACAATCTTCGCCGCGCAATCTTCGTCGATATCCAGCTTGGCACCTTCTTCATTTTCAATAAACTTATCAGCAACGTAGATCTTTGGATCATCTGAAGTATAACCATCGGCTGCAATCTTACCACCAACCGCAATCTGGTCAGCAATTGGTAAGAATTTCTCAATCATTGGGGTTTTATCTTCAACTTTCGCACCACCAATAATCACAAGCAGTGGATGTTCCGGCTCTACCATCACACCTTCAAGGCTCGAAACCTCTTTCTCTACGAGATAGCCTGCTACGCCTGGCAAAAGACGCGCAATCGCGTCCGTAGAAGCATGTGCGCGGTGAATAACCGCGAAGCCATCCTGAACGAACATTTCTGCACCCGTCGATTCAACAATCGCACGTGCAAAGTCATCGGAGTTGGCTTCCTCTTCTGGTGAAAAGCGCAAATTCTCAAGCATCAAGATGCTGCCTTCTGGCATATTTTCTACCGCTTCTTTAACCTTGTCGCCAACCGTTTCGTCGACGAAATTTACTTCACGTTCCGGTACAAGCTCGGCGAGCTTCTCTGCTACTGGCGCAAGCGAAAACTCCGGCTTCACTTCCCCGTCTGGACGACCGAGATGCGAAATCAAAATAACTTTCTTTGCGCCGCTATTTAACAAATAATCCAACGTTGGAAGGCTCGCGCGGATACGCATATCTTCCGCAACCTGGCCGTCTCTCATTGGTACGTTGTAATCTACGCGTACCAGGACCACCTTCCCTTCTACGTTGACATCCTCTATGGTTTTCTTCCTGAATGCCATATTGCCTCCTATTTTTTACCCTTTTATTAAATCCTGCGAATTTGAATTTGGTTCGTACCACCCGCCGCATCACGCAAGCCTGATACGATTACAGCCGTGAGATAATCCTTCCCTTCCGGCGTCTTAAGATAGCCCTGAAGCTTCAAATCCTGAACAGCATCAATGGCATAGTTTTCATCATATTCACGTACAAAAGCTGAGTTCGCATAAGTTAACGCTAATTGGCCTGCCACACGTGGGTTGCTCGTGACAGATATCATTGGCATATTTGGGCGCTGCGCCGCAATGGCTTCTGCGGTCGCGCCACTCTTTGTCGCGGCAACAATCAAATCTGCATCAATCTGCTCAGCCAAGCTTACGACTGCGCGCGAGATTGCATCATAGTTCTTGAAGTTACCAACTGTTTCTTTGCCAAGTGGCAAAATCTCGGAATGATCCTGCGTATAAAGAATGACTTTCTTCATTTCTTTGACGGTTTCAATCGGGTATTTACCGTTCGCGGTCTCGTCGGAAAGCATCACGGCATCTGCACCAAGTAGTACCGCCGTTGCCACGTCGGAAACTTCCGCACGAGTTGGGCGAGGATTATCGACCATCGAGCTCATCATCTGCGTTGCCACAATCACGAGCTTAGAATACTGGCGGCAAAGCGAGATTAGCTTGCGTTGCACAATTGGCACGATCTCCGCACCCGCCTCGTAGGCGAGGTCGCCACGTGCCACCATGATGCCATCGGTGGCTTTGACAATTGCTTCCATCGTCGCATCATCCTGAACAGCTTTCTTGGTCTCAATCTTCGCAATAATCTGCGCCGTCGAACCGTGTGAAACCATAATCTGACGAAGCTTCTCGATATCTTCTGCGCTCTGAATAAAGCTCATTGCCACGAAATCAAAATCACGACTAGCTCCAAATTCAATATCAGCAAGATCCTTCTCGGTAATAATATCGCCACCCATATCGGTGTCTGGCAAATTAATACCCTTACGGCTCATCACGTAGCCGTCGTTCTCGACTTTAATCTTAATCGCGGTTG
>JAEEGL014656878.1_pt1 | contig 18957 bp, 11 predicted proteins | sample 9134231 | NCBI WGS metagenome assembly JAEEGL01 (sample SAMN16246548, study PRJNA631951) | gut metagenome | biome: gut microbiome; feature: rumen; material: fiber-attached | host: Bos | place: Iran: Karaj | collected 2018-10 | reverse complement strand
ATCCATTATCACTGCCGCTTCATATGTCGCTCCGTATGCTACTGCCTCATCTGCGTTTATGTTCTTGTTTAATGACTTCCCATCAAAAAAGTTTTCTACTATTTCACATATTTTAGGTATTCTAGTTGATCCTCCTACTAATACCACCTCGCTTATTTTATCTTTTGTTATTTTTGCATCTGATAATGATTTCTTTAATGGTTCTATACATTTATTAAATAAATCTTGACACATATTCTCGAAATCACTTCTAGTTATTGTCACACTCAAACTTTCTTCATTTGCTAAATTTTCTATTTCAATATGTGTTTCAATTGTAGTTGATAAATTTCTCTTTGCCTTCTCGCATTCTAATTTTAATCTTCTTTTGGCTTTTTGATTACCTGAAATATCAATACCAGTATTTTCTTTAAATTTCTTTGCGCAGAAATTGACTAATCGATTATCGAAATCCTCTCCTCCTAAATGAGTATCTCCACAAGTAGCTCTGACTTCAAAGACTTCTTCATTTAGAATAAGTATAGAAACATCGAAAGTTCCTCCTCCTAAATCGAACACTAAAATGTATCTTTCATTATTATCTTTATTATTAAGTCCATAAGCAACAGCAGCAGCAGTAGGTTCATTAATGATTCTAAGTACATTTAACCCTGCAATTCTTCCAGCATCTTTTGTAGCTTGTCTTTGACTATCATTGAAATAAGCAGGAACTGTAATAACAGCATCTTTCACATCTTTTTTAAGATATGTACTTGCAATATCTTTCATTTTCATAAGAACCATTGCGGAAATTTCTTCAGCATAAAATTTCTTAGTTTCACCTAAATAGGAAACTACAACAACAGGACGATCAGAATTAGAATCTTTTTCTACTTTGAAAGGCCAGAGTTTAATATCTTCTTGTACTGATTGATCATAAAAACGACGACCTATAAGACGCTTAACGTCGAAAACTGTGTTCTCGTAGTTACGTGTAATGTTATCTTTAGCTGCTTGTCCTATTAAACGCTCTTTATCACCGAATGCTACTACTGATGGAGTAGTTCTACTTCCTAAGTCATTAGGTATTATTACTACTGAACCATTCTCCCATGTTCCCACACATGAGTATGTTGTTCCTAAATCAATCCCTATTAATGGAGTGGTAGACATTTTTTTTTTTAATTTTTTATGTGAGAAAAATAGGATTTATAAGATATTTTTTTTAATTTTTAATTTATCTATTTTATTTAAATTTTCAGAATTTGTTTTATTTATAATATATATTATTTTAATATAAATGAAAACAATTAATGTTAAATTTTCTGGACTTGAGAGGGAAATAAAGTATAATGAAAATTATAGTATGTTTATAAAAGAAATAAAAAAAACTTTCAATTTAAATGATGAAGAATGTTCAAGATTACAATTTGAATTTCTTTGTAAAGCTGGAGGTAATGATTTACCAGTTAAAGTTACAAAAGCAGAAGAATTTGAATTAGTTTCAGATTTAATGACATCAGTAAATTCAATAACAAGTAAAATGTCAATTCTACCACAGAATTCAAATTTTCAAAACCCAATTTTTGAAAACCCAATTAATGAAAACCCAAATTTTGAAAAAGGGAGAAATTTAGAACAAAAAATAATGGAATTAGAATATGAAAAACAAGCATTAAAAAAAAAAATAAAGATACTAAGAGAAGAGAATGAAATGTATGAAAGGAGAGAAAAAAAACAAAGAATAGAAATAAATGAATCAAATAAAATTAAAAATAAAGAAAATAATAAAATGCAAGAAGCAATAAATCGTTTAGAGATAATGGAAAAAACAGAGAGTAAAATACATTATAACATGAATCAAAAAATAGAAAATAAAAATTCTCAAATTCCAAATAATATAAGAATAAAAAATATAGAAAATATAAATAAATTAGATTGTGAATTTTTAGACAGAGATAAGAATTCTATTACAATAGAAGTAGAAAAAAATAAAATAAGTCCTCAAAATCCAATAATATATATGTTTAGAGTTAAAAATATAGGAATGGAACCATGGCCTGATGATACAATATTAAAATGTGAAGTTGATGATAGTGAAATTTATTTTTATTATGTTTCTATTAATGATGAAGATAGTGAAAGTATTGTTTTAGTTGATGGAACTGCTTATCAACAATTTAAAATTAGAGTCTTGTTCAAAAATTACTCTAATATTATTCCTGGAGGTGAATATAAATTAAGAGCTTATTTATTAAGTGATAAATGTGGAAGAATTGGAAAAAATTATGGAAATTTAATAGTTCGTATTTCAAAAAATGATTCTGAAAAAAAAAATGAGCCTTCTTTAAAGGATAATTTTCATGATGATTTTAATTATAATGAAAATGATAAAGATAATAATTATGAAAAAGAATATGATGATGATTATTAAATCTTATAGTTATTTTATTTCATGAAAAATATATTTTTTTATATTTTTGATTTGATTTTTTTTTAATTATTAAATATTTAATATTTTATGACATCAGATTCTACATTCTTATCTTTAAATATCATAATAAAATTATAATATAAATAATTCAACTATATACAAACATATAAAAAAGATGAAAATAAAATTAATAATTTTTTCATTTTTCCTCTTTCAATTCATTTCATCATCTGAAGACAAATATATAGAATTTTCCTTAAAATCTGAATCAGGTCTTATTTTACCAAAGCCTTTTTTTTTAAATTTAACAATAGGAGAAAAAACAATAAAGCCCTTATTATTAATAGGAAGAGGATATAATATATTTACTCCTTCTGATAATTGTGATAATAAATTAATATGTATAGATCCATCAAAAATGAAAAAACTAAATAAAACAATTAATGATATCCTTTTATTTGATATGAAGTTTGGAGGAAATTTATATGAACATGTAATGAAATTAGGTTCATATAATTTAGGGAATTTAACTTTTCTTGCTAATAAAGTTGGTCTTCCTTCTTCTTTTGATTTTCTTGTTTCTATTGGTATTAATAAAATTTTTTCCGGAGTTTTTTCTTTATCTGTTGAAAATTTAAATCAATTAAAAATTAATGGGAAAATAAATAATAATTATATTAGTATATCTGCTGTTAAAAATAATGAAATTAAAGTTATTGTTGGTGGTAAAAAAGATGATAAAAAATATGAAATTGTTGGAAGTTGTAAAATGAATAATTCTCAATTTAATTTAACAAAAGTATATATTGCAAAAAAAGAAGAAATAATAAAAAAGACATATAAAGCAATTTTAGATTTAAATGAATTAATAGAATTATCATTTGCTCTTCCTCCTGAAATTATGTTAGGATCAAAAGAAAAAATAGCAAAAATTGTTGAATTTTTTGGTGATACTTGTAAGAATTATTTAAATCTTGGATTAATTTATCAATGTTCTTCTTCTGAAATTATATATTTTAATGTTGGGGATAAATTATTTGGAATGGATCAATTAATTTTAATTGGTCTTCCTGATCTTTTAAGTAAATCTTTTGATCATATTTTAATTGGTCCTTCTAAAAATGTTAATTATACTTTTGATTATGAAAAAAATGAATTAAATTATTTCTCTGATGTTCAAAGTTATGTTGTTAATGACCCTAGTTCTTCGAATCTTGGAATTATTATTACTATTATTATTATTGCTTTACTTATTGGAGGGGGTATTGGTGTATACTTTTTTGTGAAGAAAAAAAGAATTAATATTAATTCTGGAACTTTGATTCCTCTATAATTAAATAATTTTACTTTTGTTTTTAAAGAAATTTGATTTTTAATTTTTGGATTGATTTTTCTTTTTTATTTTCAATGCTTTAAAATAATAATTTTTTTTATCTTAATTGAAAATAAAAAAAATTAAATAATTATTTATAATATTAATAAATATCGAATTACATAAAAATTCTTAATTTTATGAAAAGTTGACATTTAAGAAAAGATAAATAATCTACCATCTAATTATCTAATATAATAAATTAAATAGTTTTAAAATTTATTTTCATATTAATAAATTTTAAAACAGTTTAAATAACAATTAATTAAAATATTTTAATTTGAAATGAATGATTGTTCATTAATTCTATAAACATCATCTTCATTGAAAACACTTTTCATTTCATTTTGAGATAAAGTAAGAAGATAATTCATTGTTTTAACATCTAAATCACAAAAATGTAAAATAAGAATTTCACAATAAATTAAGCATCCAAAAAGTGAAATTAATCCAATAATTAAATCTATATAATTAAATAATTGAAAATTTAAATGAAATAAAGGATAAAACATTTCAAAAAGACATAAAACTAAAACATGATGAATAGCTCTTAACTTTTCAAAAATTTGACATTTAGTATGAGTATATAAAACACCGTTAATAAAATGAAAAAATAAAAGACCATAATCTAATAAATTAAATAATTTAAAATTTATTTCTATATTTTTCATATATATTATTATTAATATAGAAATAAATTTTGGAATTCCTTCAAACATTATTATAAAATACATATTTAATAAATAATTTCTATTTAAATATTCAAATAATAAAAGTGCAAATGCAGAAAGATGATATTTAATAAATAAAAGAATAAAAAGTAAAATTCCAGTGAAAATATTTTTATTTGAAATAAAAGAAAATATTGAAACATTTATTATATTAATTAAAAAAATAAAGAAAGTAAAAATATAATGATTTAATTGTTCTTTGTAAAAAAATAATAAATCATTATAAATAAAAGCAAATGAAAGAAATGTAAAACTTTTAATTCCATCAAAATTATTTTTATATTTTGAAATTATTTCAATAATAAAAATATATATTGAAAAATAAATGCAAGAACAAATAATTAATATAATTATATTTCTTATTTCAATCATTTTTTCATTCTTTTTTTTTGAGATATAAATGTTTTTTGTTTGATATTTCTATTTTCACCATAAAATTTGATTTTAATAAAATAAATTATTATCATTGACATTGTTGATAAATATTTTATAAGGCTTGTTAAATATGATATGTTAGTTTCATTTTCTTTATATTTATTTTGTAATAAAGTTTTTGAAGTTTCTTTTAAACCATATGTAATTGTACAAAGAATTACATACCAAATTTCAGATCTATAATGAAAAGTAATTAACATTTAATTAATTAAATATTGTTTTTTTAAGTTTTTCAATATAAAAATCAAATTTTTTTCAAATAATTTAAATTTAATAGAATTATTGGTTTTAGGAAAAATTCAAATTTTCCCAATGAACTTTTCAGAAAAATAGCTAGAAATAAAAGAAATAGATTAATGGAATGAGAATAAGAGTTATATACCAATATTAAAAGGCTTTTATTACTTTTATCATTATTAAATCTTAAAATATAGATGTAATATTGAATGATATAACACAAAGTAAAATTTAGAAATTATAATTTTTTGGAAAATTAAAATAATAAAATACTTTTTATTTAACTTATTATCAAAAATAAAATTATCATATAATCTTCATAAGGAATATAAAGGAAATAATATCAATAGTATAAATAATTAAAAAAACTAAAAAAAAGAGCAACAACATCAATATTTTTAAATTTTTTAACGCAGTAGAATGAATATAATAAATAATTGAGGAATAGAAAAAAACATAATATGTAAAATATTAATAACTCGCATAGTAACAATATTATTATATGCATTTTTAGAATATTTAAAAATATTTATGTACTCAATTGAAAAAAAAGAAATTAAATGAAAATAAATATATAATAAAACACTTATTTTTATTATTGGAATTACCATTTTTTCATTGTGAAACATTATATTTATTATTCTCACAAATAAATTAATTTCCTTATAGTATTACTAATGTTAATCTTAAATTCACTTTAACAATTCCAATTATATTATTAATTATTATTTGTTGTAAATACTAATGTTTTTCCTTCCATAAATTATTTTTTAAATAATATTTTAATTTTCAAATTTTTTATGAATAAATTTCTATATTTAATTATTCTTTTTTGATATTATGAGACAAACTAAATCATTCAAAAATGTTAAAAATAAAGAAAAAGGAAATTTTAAAAATTTAGAAATTTTTAATGCTTTATCTTTTAGACAAAAAGATAATGAAATACCAAAACATAAAAGTAATAATAAAAATAACATTAAAAATAATATGAATAATAAAAATAAATCACAACCTAATTTAATTAAAGAAGATAAAATAAAAAATAAAAGAAAGAAAAATTTAAATAATTCATCTCCTTCTGAAAAAGAGAATAATCAAATAAATATTAGATTAAATATTAATAGTGAAATAATAAATAATAATTATTCTAAAAAAGAAAATAAACAATATGAAGAAATAATTAAAAAAAAAAATACATTAATTTCTTCGTTAGAAAAAGAATTATTCGAAATAAAAGAAAAAATAAATAAATGTCAAAATAAAAAAAAAAGGATAAATTCAGTTGATTATATAGAAGAAAAAAATATAAATAAAAAAATAATAAATAATAATAATAAAGAAGAAATAAATAAAATTCATTCTATTAAACCTTCAAATATTATATCTAAGAATATGAAACAATTATTTAAAAATTTAATATTAAAAAAAGAATCTTTTATAAGAGAAAATGTATCAACTAAAAATTCATCAAAAAAAAATTTAATATTAAATACAAGTAATCTTAATAATTATGTAAAATATAAACATAAAAAAAATTTATCTTCTAAAAATTTATATAGTCATCCTACAAGAGAAATAGAAATAACAGAAAAAAATAATTTATTAACTCAAACAAGAAAAAACTCTTCTTCATTAATTAAAAGTAATTCTTTTCTTTTTACTTCAAATAATCTAAATAATAAAAGAAAAAAAATAAATAAAAGAACACAATCTAATTATTTAAATATAAATAATAAAAGAAAATCAGGAAATAATATTTTTATTGAATTAGATATGTTAAAACAAAGAACACATGATTTATTAATAAATTTTTTAAATATTTGTGATGAAAATAAATTCAAAAAATAATTTTTTTTTTTTTCATGAAATTTAAAATTAAAAATAATAATGTTTATATAAATAATTATATAACAATAATTAATATTCAAAAATATTAAAAAAATTAAAAAAAATTACAATTTAAATGATATTCATAATTATATTAAAAATTAATAAATATTGTAAAAAATGATTTTTTTTAAATATTTTGTTATTTATTTATAATAATTTATTTGATTAAATGTCAGAATCTTTTAACATTAGAAATAATATTTCTAATCTTAATTCTCAAAAAAGAACTTTTATTCCTTTTAATTATTTTGATTATAATTATCAAAAACATAATATTAGACTTGATGAAGATTCTCCTAATCAAAAATTAGATCGTTACATTACTAAAAGTAAAAATGTATTATATGAATTACCTAGTTATAGGAAAAATATTGATTCTAATTATTGTTTATTAAACAATAAAATTACTCAAAATAATAATCCTTCAAGTTTAGATAAATTAAAATTAGGTTTTGATTTATTAAATCATAAAATTAATAAATTGAATAATTTTCTTAAAGAAGATATTCAATCTAAAGAAAGGAAAAATTTTTCTCCAATTAATTTAAGAAGTGAATTAAATAAAAATATAAATGATACTAACATTAACATAAATTATACATTAACATCTCCTTCAAAGAATTATGAAAATATAAAAATTAAGAATTATTATTTATCTCCTAAAAAAGATTCAACATATTATTCAAATAAATATAAAAGTAATTATAATAATAATTATATTGATAATAATTCTAAAATACTTAATTATAATTATTTAATTGGTTCTGAAAATAATTTTGAAAAATATATTATTGGAAATCATCATAAACCACAAATTTATGCTCTTAGTCCTTATGAAACTCATTATTTTCATAATTATCAAAATTCTTCAGTAAATTCAAATAAAAATATTAATTTAAATTTTGATAATAATAATAATAATAATTTAAATGAAGTAAAAGATAATTTACCTCAAAATACACTTTCTTTTAGAAAAAGAAAAAATGAAAATAATGTTTATAATAATTTAGGAAATCTTTTAAATAAAAGATTAAATAATATTTTTGAGAGTAATTATTATGATATAAATGATAATATTACAAAAGAAAAAAAATTGACTGAGTCAGATTTTACAAATTCTGAAAATAATTATAATGATTTAAATAACAAAAACTATTATAATAATAATAATTTAGAAACATATCCAAAAGATTATAAAAATATAAATGAATATACTCAAAATTCAAATCCAATATATAATGATAATATAAATGAAAAGAATATTATTGATTATTCAAATTATAGAAATATAAAACCAAATTTTCAAATAGACCAAAAATATAATCAAGAATTAATTAATGAATATAATATAAATGAAATGGAAAATGAAAAAAAATATAAAATACAAAATTTAAATAATAATAATGAAATTAAAGATAATAATTTAAATAATATATATAATGAAGAAAAAGGAAATTTTAATTTAAATGATAATGAAAAAAATGAATATTATAATTTCCAAAATAAAAAAATAAGAGGAGGTAGATTTCAACCTAAAGTAAAACTTCCTCAAAAAACAAAAGAAGAAGACTTTAATGATAGAGAAATTTTTGAAGCTGATGATTTAAAATCTTATAATAAAAATAATAATTATAATAATAATAATTTTGATAATATTAATGATATAAATAATGATAGATTAAATTTTGGAAATGAAAAATTGATTAAAAATCAAAATATGCCTTTTCAATATGATTATATGGATAAAAAAATTAAAAATGAAATTGATGAAGAAAAACTTTATAATTTAGAAGAAAATAACAATAATTATGATGAAAATATAAATAGTAATGAAAAATATATGAATGTGGAAAATAATTATGAAGAAAATTCAAATAATAATAACAATTATGATATGAATAATGAGAATGATAATTATGAAGAATATATGAATGAACAGAATAATTATAATGAAAATTTAAATAGTAATAATAATAGAAATTACAATTATGAAGATAATACAAATAATAATTATTATAAAAACCCAAACAATTATAATAATGATATGTACAATAATAATAATTATAATATACCTAATAATATTAATATAAATAATCAAAATGAAAATAATTATGAAAATAATATAGAAATTCCATTTAATAACAATTTAAATGAGAGAAAAATAGAAAGAACATCAAATGAAGACAATAAATTAAGTGAAAGAACAAATGAATTAAATAAAAATGATAATTTAAATGATAAAAATGAAAAACATTCTGAAATAGAACAAGGTAATAATGAAACAAAATTAAATGAAGATAATATTTCAAATGTTTTAAAAGATGGTGAAAAAAAAGAAATAAAAGAACCAAATACATTACTTATTAAAGATGGGGATAAGGAAATTATAAAAAAGAATAATTCTTTTGAAAATAATGATAATCTTATTGAAGAAGAAGTATTAAATAATAATAATAATATTGATTTTGGAAATAATGATAATATAAATAATAATAGGATTGTATCAGATTTAAATAAAGAATTTTTTAATGAAAAAAATGAAGAAAAAAAAATAAAAGATGATAAAAATAAAAAAATAAATGAAATAAAAAAAGAAAAAAAGCCTGAATCTTATATAGATAAAATACATAACTTTTTTAATGAAATATTAGATGAAGAAGAAAGAAATAAATCAGAAAATGATATTTATATATTTGAAGAAAAAGAAGAAGATAATAAAACAAATGAAAATGAAGAAGAAGAAAATGAAAAAGAAGATGAAAAAGAAGAATTACAAAAACAAAACGAAGATGAAGATGAAGAAATCTTTAATCAAATAAAGAAAAAAATATTAGAAGACAATAATAAAAATAATAATAAAAATAATGAAGAAGAACAAATATCAATTTTTGATTTAAATGGAAAAAAAAATAAATATCCTGAAAAAATTGATTATATGCAAAATTTAAAAAAACCAAATAAAATAAAATCAATTATGTTAAATTCACCTCATGAATCTTTAAGTCTTGGAATTAAAGATAAAATTGAATCTTATAATAAAGATGATGAAAAAACAATTGAATTAAATGATAAAATTTCTTATAATACTTTAAGCAAAATTATTAATGAAAGTGATATTAATAAAAATAAGGAAGATACAATTAATATTCAAGGAAAAAAAAATGAGGATTTAAATAAAAAAAATAAAATTTATAAAAAGAAAAATAAAAGTGTCCATTTAAAAAAAAATCATAAATTATGTTATAAATTTATTGCTAATCCACAAAGATTCTTTACTGAAGATTTATGTGATAATATTCTTAAAGCTTATGATTTAGATATAAATAAAAAAATTAAAAGAATAAATTCAGCTTCTCCTTCTCAAAAATTAATTTATAATAAAAAGAAAATTATTAATAAAAGTAATAAAAATAAAATTCCTTTACCTAATAATAATAATAAAAATTAGAATTTTGAAACTTTTGGAAAAGAAGAAAATAAAAAGTAAAAGTGTAAAAATATATTATTAATTTAAAAAATATTTTTAATTTTATTTATCACTAAAAATAATATAAACAATATAATTCCCAATAAACTCAACAATAAAAATCATTATTAATATTTTTAATAAATTATTTTATTAAATTCCATATTTCATATATATTTCATCAGTAATTGGAACAATTTAAGATACAATTATTTTTTTTAATCATTAATATATTTTCTTTTTATAAATATGCTATTACTTTATGAGTACAATTAAGTTTTATTCCTTATTAATCTTGAAAAAGATAATAAAATTTATTTTTATCGAATTTTAATTCAATTATTTTTATTAATAATTTATTTTTTTTTTTTTTTATTTTTTTTATTTTAACCTCTAAAAGAATAATTATTTCTTTTAGAGTTTCATTTTGATTATCTATTCTCTCAATAATTAATATTTTTATCTGGAAAAGAAAATTTGAAATTATTATTGGAATGATTTTAGCTATTGGATGTATTATTGATACTCAACAAATTATTTTGAGATAAAATACTTATTGTAATGAATATTTAATTGATGCTAAATTACTTTTTATTGATTATGCTAAGATTTTTATTAAGACTTTATATACATAATAAAAGAAAAAGATGATGAAGATAAAAAGGATGATTGATTAATTTTTGTATAAAAAAAGATAAAAATATAATAAATAAAAATTAAGAAATCTCTCTTTATAAATTCCTACAATTTTTTTCTTTTTATTCCTATTTCAAAATTTTTATCTAGACTAATTTCATAAAAAGAATAATATTTAAAATAAAAATTAATTATTTTAAAATCATAAAAAAAAATTTTTATTGATATGAAATACTAATTTAAAAACACTTTAAAACTATATATGATGAAAAAAAGCCAATTTATCAAGACAAAATTTATAATTAAATGATTGTTCAATGATAGGTCTGAAAAAAAAAAATAAATAAATAAAAAATTTAAATGAAAACACATTTAAATAATTGAAAGCAAAATTAAAACTTAATTAATGAATTTTTTTTTAGTAAAATCAACACCAGTAGTAGGATCAACATTTAAATTAGTCGCACATTTAGAATGATAAATTTTCATATTAGGATAAAAGACAAAAACAGTACTTCCAATTTTTTTTCCACATAAAGAGCAAAGAGTATCTTGATCAATATTAACATGTCTTTTTTTTAATTGATAATTTTCCATTTCTTTATATTCAAGTGCTTTATCAGATAAACTTTTAGCAATTCTATATTTATTACTTAGAACAGTATATTCTTCGGTTATTTTTTTTAGATAATCAAAAAAATCTCCTTTATCACAAATATTCCATTGTTCAACTGCGCATTCTAATACAATTTTAGGATCTAAATCTTCTATTGATATATTTTTCATTAAATCTAACATTTCATTTTCAAATGGTTTCATTACTTCTTGTGTTTCTTTTATTTGTTTTCTTTTTTCCATATTTATATTCTTTAATTCTTCTTTCTCTGCTTCTGTTATATCTTTTACATCATTTTCTAATTTTATATTTATTCTCTTATTATTCTCCTCTATTTCATTATTATAATTATCTACTGCTGATTGATAATCATCATATGCTTTTTTTAATGTTTTAAAATATGTTTGATATATATCTGGTTTTGATTCTTTATTTTCTTCACAATATTTTCTTAATGATTCAAATTTTTTATCTACTTTTGCATCTGTGAATAAATCATTTATTGCTTTATCATGTTGATTTAATTGGGAATATAAGTATATTTTCGCTTCAAATAACCATGAATTCTTTATTTTATCAAATATTGCTTGCTTTGAATAAACTGAATCTTGTGTTGTTAAATATTTCATAAATGCATCATAATTTTTTTTTACTATTCCTTCCATTCTTACATCATTTTTACTTGTTTTTTCTGAAAAAGAATCAAATAATAAAGAAATATAATATTGTAATAATAAAGTTTGAAAATGAGCATCAGGGCAATTTTTATTATAATATTCTAAGAAATCTTTTCTTAAATCATTATTACTTTTATTTTCTTTCATAATATTACCAATAATATTATCTAAAAAATAATCTAAACCAACAATTTGACTTGAAATTGCAACTTCAAAAGCAGTTGAAGAATATTTAATAAGTAACCATTGAATATAAGTTTCAAATAATTTAGCATTAGTATCTCTATTATTAATATCAGTTCTAAATCTTTCAAAAATTCTTTTTGTTTTTTCCTTTGCTTCAATATTTAAAAATCCAGTATCTTTATTATCGCCTTTTGATTCAAGTTCACCGAAATTTTTCCATATTTTTAACGCTTCTTCATATTCACCTTTTTTTTCATAATAATATGCAAGAGCTAATTTTTTTTCTGGTTCTTCTCCTTTAAAAAAATCATCTTTTGAAAAATCACTAAAATTACATTTAAAAGATGCATTATCAATTACACTTGAAATTTCTCCTCTTTTTCTTAATTGAATATATGCTTTTACTAAAGTTATATTTATTAAACCTAATAATTGAGGAATTGTTATTTTTGATGTTGAATCTGATAAATTTATTGGTGAAGAATTATTATGCATAAAATTTAAATCTGAAACTTCTTTATAATCGTCTTTAGGAAAAGAACAAATTTTCATTATGTAATCTCTTTTATTTAATAATATTATTATTAATTGGTTTAATGCACTATCCATTTCTTCATTTACTATTTGTCCTCCTTCTTTTTTAGTTATATTATCTATTTGATTTGATGAAATATCTGTTTTTATTTGTTTTTCTTTATCTGAATGAATTATACTTACTCCTAATTTTGAATAAAACATATATATATATTCACAAGGCTCAAAATTAGTTAAAACTAAATATTTTCCAAAATTTTCGAAATTTTTTTGTTTTAATGAATTCCATGCTGCATTAAGATAAAATTGTTCAATTTCATTAAATTTATTTTCACTATAAATATCAACATTATTATTTAATTTATCTAAAGCTTCATCGAATTTTCCATTATCTAATAATTGTTGAATTTGAATTTCATAAGGAGCTTCTTTTAATTCATATAATCTAAAAACACCTTGAGAAGCTTCTAAAATAATAAAAACTTTTTCTCTATTTGAAAAAATAAATTTCCCATTATTACCTTCAATTAATTCTTGGGTTTGAATATGATCATATTTAGTTCCTTTGAATAAATAAATAAGAACTTTAGTTTTATTTAACATAATTAAATAGTTTTTATGTTCAATTGTAGAAATAAAATTAGTATCTTTATAAGTAATTGGAGTAATATTTGAAAGAACACCTTTTTTGAAGAAAATTCCAAGACTTGATTCTGGTAAATTTACCAATAAACCTTCTCTTGTATATTTTATTGTTTTTGGATTTTCAACTTCAATATCAGTAATTTTATTTGAATTTAAATCTAAATGATATGCTTTTTTACCTAAAATAAAATAAAATGATGTATCATAAAATTCTATATTTCCAGAAAGAGGAATATCATTGAGACTTATTTCTTTTTCGAAAAAAATTTTTTTAGTTAATTCAGTGAAATTTGTAGAATCAGGATGATATTCATAAAATTTAATTTTTTTCTTTTTATTTACTGTTAAAAGAATATCTGGAAATTTTTCATTAGTGGCAATTACACTAACATTTTGAATTAAACCTTTTAAAGAACAAATAAGTGTTAATGTTTTAATATCATAAGCATCAACTGATCCGTCATAAAGAATAAAAACAATTGGATAATCATTTGATTTTGAAACACAAATTTGATCCACTTTTTTGCTCAATTGTGTTTCTTTTAATTTATTTAAAAATAATATATCGCTTTTTATTGGCTCTTTTTTTGATATTTCATATGAGCTTATTATTCCTTTGTTATCTCCTACTATTAAATAATCTTTATATAAATCAGCGGCTATTATATTTTGAGTTTGTATTTTGTCTATTAACTTTTCTTCAAAGGTTTTCTCCATTTTTGAGAAATTTTATATGGATTATATTTTTTTATTACTATGATTTTTTTTTGAAAGGATTTTTTATTATTTTTTGTTTTGGATTAATTTTTTTTTTAAAATTAAATAATTATTTGAATTTAATTATTTTTTATTTTAAAATCTTATTTATAATAAATTATTTGAAGAATACAATATTATTAAATTTAATGAAGAGAATTAATTATTATTAAGATGAATCTAATTATTATTTTTACTTAATTTTCTTTATCTTTTGAAATTTATAAAAATTTTTGATATAAAAAATAAAGAAATCAATTATTATATATAATAATGATTTATTTATTACATTTTTTTAATTGATTTATTCATTTTCTTCAAATTAAATATTAATTATAATTAATAATGTTGAGAAAAAACTTAGGAAAAAACTTAAATAAAAAATTATCAGATAAAGAAATAATTAAAAAAGAAATAATAAGAATATCAAATAAATATAATTTGAAAAGTATTTCATTTTCTCCTAAAAAGAAAAAAAAAATATATTACTACATATCAAAAATGAATAAAAATTTAGAAAAAAATTATAATTCTTCAAAAAAGAATTTTTCAAATTTTTTAATAGAATCATTAATAAAGAAAAAGCAAAGTCATTTTTATGCAAAATTAAGAGATGAAGAAATATATAATGAAAATAAAGAATATTTAATTCAAATATATAATAAGAAAGAATCAAAAAAAAAAATAAAAAATTATACAATATATTATAAAAATTATTCTGAATACTTTTGTAGACCTATAATATCAGATTTTTCTTATAATAAAATAATGAATAAACATATGGAATTAAAAGCTGAAATATTTTATGAAGAAAATTATGCTAAAAAACCTAAAAAATCTAAAATTGAAGGTAAAAGCAATAAAGATTATAATATATTTAATAAAGATATTATTAAAGAAATAGAAGATGAAAAAAATTCAAAAAGAAAAAAAATATTTTGTGGTTTTAATCAATCATTAAATAAAAGTAGTAGTATTGATAATATAAGTAATATATATCCTTATCCAATTAAATTAATTAAACTTAAAGAAAATAATACTTCGACAAGTAATTCATTAAATTCACTATTATATATGTTAACAAAAAGGTCAAAAAAAGAAAAAGAAAATAGAACTTCATTTAATTCACTAAATAAAAATTCACCAATAAAAAATAATATCAATATAAATAATCCATTATATTCTAAATTAAAACATCAAATTTTATCAAATAATTTATCTCCAAGTATAATATATAAGAAAAATATATTTAAAAGAAAATTTGATTATCCATTATCATATAATGAGAATCAAAAGTTAAAAAAAACATCTTCAAAAATAAGGAATTTATATCCAAATCGGAAATTATCATTTTATAAAAGTAATAATAATAATACAACTCAAAATTTAATTAAATATATAAAAAAAAGTGATAAATATATAAGAAATAATCCATCTCATTTAAGAGTAAATTTAAAATCTCCAATGAATTTATATTTAGCTCAATCTAAATTAATTAGAAGTACTTCAAATGTAAATAAATATTCTGTTAGAATTAGTAAAAATAGTAATTTTAATTCTTCAAGAAATTCTAATATTATATCTAATAATTCAAGATATAAAAAAATCAGTAGAAAATCTTCTTCTGATGATAATATTGTTATGAATAGTAATAATATTAGGAATTATAAAAAAAATTATAGTAATTTAAGTTTAAATCCTTCTTTAAATAAGATTAGTTTTGAATTTTTTTCTAATAAACATAATTCAATGAAATTTGGAAAATTAGTTTTTCCTAATAAAAATTTTTAATGAGAATAAATTTAGATTATAATATAATATTATTTAAAAACATATTAAATTAATATATTTTTATAAATAGATAATTAAAAAAATTTACTTTTCTTTGTTTTCTCATATTATCTTCTTTTTGTTTATTATTTTTATTTTTCTTTTTAATTCTAATTCATTTTGTTTTCTATTAATAAATTCTATTTCTTTATTTTTTCCTCTTTTATTATTATAAACATGTTTTTATTGATTTTAATTCCTTTAAGTTATTTTATATTCTTTTAATTTTTCTTTTCTTATCTTAAAATTAAATTATATTACCTAAATAAATTTTCATCTTTTCTTCTTTCTTTTATTATAAATAAGGGTGAAGTTTATTAAGTTAATCATTAATTAAAATTTCCTCATTTTGTTATTCTTCTATTATTGATTTTTATTCTTTTTTATTTTTTCATTTTTTTTTTTTGGGTTTTTTTTAATAATTAATTTTTGGTTTATTTTTAGTTTATTTTTTTATGGGGAATTTATGTAATAAAGTTCTTCAAAGAGAAATTTATGGAATGACTAATTTATCTTTAGAAATGAGTAAGAATGATGATAAAGATATTATTATTCCTTTATATACGAGTGATTGTGATGAGGATATCGAAAAAATTGAATTTGAATATAATTATTTAAAAGAAATTAATTTTTATGATTATATTAATTCATTAAAATCATTTAATAATGATAATATAAAGAATAAAGATAATATTTTTATAAAAGATGATTATTTTAAAAAGAATTTCCCATTAGAAGATTTTCAATTATTTATTGAAAATAATATTTTAAAAGATAAATCAATTGATTTAAAATTAGGAACAAAAGAAACAGAAAAAAATATTTTTAAAGACACATTAATAAATATATATAAAGGAGTTTCAAAATTATTATATGAACATAAAACAAAATATAATAAAGGAATAGAACAAAAAAATGTTTATTCAAAAGGAGATGCAATTACATTAGGATTATTATATTGTAAAGGAAATAATATTGATAAAATTAAATTTTTATTTTATTTATTTTCTAATTGTGGAAATTTAAAAAGATCTTATGATTTTGATGAATTTTTATTATCTTTATTTTTAACTGGAACTTATGGTATTTTATTGTCTAGAATTAAAGTTGGTCCTAAATATGATGAAATAGGAGAATTAAATTTTGTTCTTTCTCAAAAATATTTAGATTCTTTTCAATTGAAAAATTCAGAAAATCTAGTTAAAGTTACTAATGATATAATTTTTGGGAAAAAAGGAAATTTAAATTATAATTTTAGTGATTTTCAAAATAAATTTTCCGATGATAAAAATAATTCTTTTGGTTTTCTAATTTCTTCTAAAGGAATTAGATATATGCAAAATAAAAATATTTAAATTATATATGGTATATTAATACTTATAATCAAAAGAAATAAACTAGATTATTTAATAAAATGATAATTAATAAAGAACAATTTCTTTTAATAATTAATAATATATATATATATATTTAAAAAGTATTAATTTAAAAATGGAAGAATTAAATAATAATTATAATATAAAAAGTATAGATATAAAAAAAGATGAAATAAAAAAAAGGAAAATAATATCAATAATAGAATCAAAAGAAATATTAGATATAAATATAAAAAACAATATATATATAGAAACATATAAAAATTCAATAAAAAAAATATTTTCCTTAATAAATTTAAACACAGAAGAAAATATATTTTACATATATGAAAATAATGCATATCACTTAAGTGAAGAATTAAATAAAAATGTAAATGAAATAGGAACTTTATATGAAAAAGGAAAATCAGATAAAATAAAAGAATATGAAACAGATCCTTTAATAAGAAAAATTGATTTTTATTTACCTTTCATTTATATTATAATTGGTTTTATTTTATTAATTCATTTATTAATTTTTATATTTGGACCTCAATTTGAAATTAATATATATGTTTTTACTTGTTTAATTCTTTCTGAAGATTTTTTAAGTTTAGGTTTTTTTTATTATGAAAAATATCATTTTATTGATAGTTATATTATTCATCAATTTTATATTCCTTATTTATTAATTCTTTCTTTTTTATTATGTTTAATTAATATTTTATATATTTCATTCACTAAAAATAATATGTTAATTACTTTTAGAAAAAATTATATTTTCATTTCAGTTTTTGCTTATTTATTGTCTTTTATTTTAACTTGTTTAGGTAATTTTTATGAATTTGTTTTTATTAAAAAAAGAAAGAAATATCAAGTTTTACATGAAATCAAAAATGATACTTCTTCTCATCATGAAACTCAAGAAGTTACTACTATTGGATAAATTTTGTTCTGAAAATTTTATTTTCTTATATTTTTATTTAATATTTAATAAAAGAATAAATTTTAATTTTAAATAAATATATATACAAATTTTTTTCCAAATTAAAATTTTTATCATAATTCAACATATAAAGATAAAGCATAAAAATTAAAATATTACTTCCTTTAGAAAAATAATAATATTAATTTTAATTTATTTGTTTAAATTAAATATTAAATTTTTAAAGACT
>JAEEGL010542003.1_pt1 | contig 18958 bp, 16 predicted proteins | sample 9134231 | NCBI WGS metagenome assembly JAEEGL01 (sample SAMN16246548, study PRJNA631951) | gut metagenome | biome: gut microbiome; feature: rumen; material: fiber-attached | host: Bos | place: Iran: Karaj | collected 2018-10 | reverse complement strand
CTCACCATTGCGATAGGTCCTTTGGTGGCAGAAAAATTTTGGGAAAAGAACGTAAATAAACTTATTGTATCGCTCTTTTTGGGCGTGCCGACAGCGATTTGCTTGATTATTGGTGGTATGTCGCACGAATTAGAGCATCAAGTGTTGTTTGATTACGTTCCGTTTATTATCTTGTTGCTATCGTTGTTTGTGGTAACGGGTGGCATACATCTTGGTGGCGACTTGCAAGCCACACCACTTATCAACACGGCCTTTTTGGCTACTGGTTGGGTTTTGGCAAGTTTTATGGGAACGACTGGTGCGGCCATGTTGCTCATTCGTCCTTTGATTACCACCAACCAACAGCGGGAATTTAAGATGCACACCGTTTTATTTTTCATCGCTTTGGTGGCTAACTGCGGTGGTTTGCTTACGCCACTTGGAGACCCTCCCTTGTTTATGCTGTTCTTGCGTGGAGCGGAGTTTGGTTGGTTCTTTAAGTTATTCCCTGAATGGGCTTTTACGGGTATAATTTTACTCGCACTTTATTTTGTGGTGGATAACTATTACTACAAAAAAGAGGATTGGACTTCTTTGTCAGCCGATGTACGCGAAAAAACGCCACTTACGATTGAAGGTAAAATCAACTTTATTTACTTGATTGGAATTGTGTTAAGTGTGGCATTTATCAACGTTGGTTATATTCCTCAAATGGGAGAACATGATGCTCCGCTGTGGATTAAGTATCTGCGTGAGATTGTATTGTTATCACTTGCCTTTTTGAGTTATTATACAACGCCTAAGACGGTTCGTTATGATATGAATAAGTATAGTTGGGAGCCAATCATTGAGGTGGGAGTACTCTTTTTAGGTATCTTTACGACTATGACACCTGCTTTGGCATACCTCAACCATCACGCAGCCGAACTTGGCTTTACACACGCATGGCAGTTCTACTATTCAACAGGTATTTTATCTTCATTCTTGGACAACACACCTACTGCCGTTGCGTTTCATAGTGTTGCCTTAGGCTTGTCGCCCGAGCAAATGGCAGCGTATGGGGGAGATATGGTGGCTAACATACCTGAGATTTTGCTGAAAGCCATTTCGGTGAGTTCAGTGATGTTTGGTGCCATGACGTATATTGGTAACGGTCCTAACTTTATGGTTAAAGCGATAGCGGAAGAGAATAACATCAAGATGCCTTCTTTCTTTGGCTATATGGTTAAGTTCTCGTTGATTGTTTTACTACCTATTTATATATTAGTTCAACTTTTATTCTTGTAATTATGGCCTTATTTGATACGATTAGCGAAGACATTAAAAAAGCAATGCTTGCGAAGGATAAAGTAGCACTTGATGCCTTGCGTAGCATAAAAAAGGAGTTTTTGGAAGCCAAAACGGCTAAAAATTCCGATGGCGAGTTGCACGATGACAAAGCGTTGCAAATTCTGCAAAAAATGGTAAAACAGCGTCAAGAAGCCGCTCAAATGTTCCAAGAAGCGGGACGAAATGAGCTGGCACAAGACGAATTAGCACAAGCCAAAGTGATAGAAAAATACCTGCCAGAAAAGCTTTCGGCAGACGAGTTGAAGAAAATCATCCAAGAAATTATTGCCCAAACAGGAGCATCTGCACCGAGCGATATGGGCAAAGTGATGGGTGTGGCAACCAAACAACTCGCTGGCAAAGCGGACGGAAAGGATATTTCTGCTATGGTTAAAAGTTTGTTAAGTGGTCAATAATTGATTTGAAAATGATGAGTAGAACATAGTAAATAGAGCTGTGTTCTACTCTTTTTATTGCTATACAACGTGAAACGCATTTTTTATACTTTATTATTTGCTTTTTGCTTGATGTCGCACTTGAAGGCACAAAATGAGCAATTTGTTTCTTCAAGTGATACTTTAAATGTAACTTCATCACAGGTTGAAACTTCGCTATTGGAGCGGGTGGAGCAGTGGTATGCAGACAATATGTCGTATGGAGCGATTTTAGCTTTGATGACCATCGAATCCTCGTTTATTCCTTTCCCAAGCGAGGTCGTCATTCCGCCTGCAACCTACGTGGCAGCCAATCCAGAGTCAGTTTTGCACGTTTCGGATAATTATTTCATCAATGTGCTGTTGATTGTACTTTTTGGTACGCTTGGAGCTATGATTGGGGCTTTTATCAACTATTTTTTGGCTTTGTGGCTTGGGCGACCCATTATTTACGCTTTTGCAGACAGTAAAATAGGGCATTTGTTGCTGTTGAGTGGCGAAAAAGTGGCGAAAGCAGAGGATTATTTCAAACAATATGGTAAGGTTTCTACGTTTATTGGGCGTTTGATTCCTGCCATTCGTCAGTTGATAAGCATTCCTGCGGGTTTGAGTAAGATGAATGTGGGCATTTTTGCTTTGTACACTTTTTTGGGTGCCTTTGCTTGGAACATCGTTTTGGCGTTTATTGGCTACATAGCACACGGTCAAACCGACCTTATACATAAATATAGTAGTGAAATTGGCGGATTTATTTTGTTGATTTTAGGTCTTGCAATTCTCTACTTTATAGTACGTTTTTTCATAAAAAAACGAAAAAACGAATAAATGTTTTTGATATACATTTTTTTTTGTACCTTTGCGTGAAATGACTTTTATGTAAAATTGATATGAAAACAGTTCGATTTTTTAGATTACTTTTGCTTTTAGTGTCTTTTTCGCTTTTAATGCCCGATATGTTTGCGGCTGGCGAAAAACGTTTTACAGTTGTAATAGATGCTGGCCACGGCGGTAAAGATCCTGGTGCCATAGGTAAAAATGCAAAAGAAAAAGATATTAACTTAAAGATGGCAATGAATTTAGGCTTACTGATTGCCAAAAATATTCCCGACGTGAACATTGTGTATACGCGTACGAGCGATATATTTTTGCCGTTGCAAGAGAGGGCGAATATAGCCAATCGGAATCAGGCAGATTTATTCATCAGTTTTCACGCTAATTCGACCGCAAATACACGTGTTAATGGTTTTGAAACGTTCGTTTTGGGAACCGATAAGTTAGATGATAATTTAGAAGTAGCCATGTTCGAAAACAAGGTTATTACCCTTGAGGACAACTACAAAGTTACCTATCAAGGCTTTGACCCCGAAAAAGTGGAGTCTTATATTATGTTTGAACTTATCCAAGACGAATATATGGATAAGAGTATCCGCTTTGCATCGCAAGTTCAACGACAAGTTATCACGGATTTGCAACGTAACGATAGGGGAGTTCGTCAAGCCGCTTTCTTGGTGCTGTTAAAAGCGGCATGTCCTGCTGTGTTGATTGAAACGGGATTCATTTCCAATGCTGATGATGAAAAGTACTTGACCAGCGTAGGTTCAGAACAAATAACCCAATCTATTTTCAAGGCTTTCCAAAACTACTACACAACATATAAACGTATGGCAGTTAGTAGCGAAAATAATAAACCTACTAAACCTACGCCAACTGCAAGCACACCGAAAAAACCAGTAACTACGCCCCAGACACCACAAACGACACAAAATGAAACGATAACGTATTTTTCGGTTCAGATTTTTGCTACTTCAAATCCTATACCCGAAGGAGACCCTGCTTTCAAAGGCTTGACAGGCTATACTTGCTCTTTAAGAGATGGTTTATATAAGTACATTTATGGACAATACCTGACCTACGAAGAGGCAAAGAAAATGTCGTTATCCATGAAAGATAGATTCCCAGATTGTTTCGTTGTTAAATTAAATAAATAATATGAGGCAACATTCACGTGAAGTATTGGTAGGTGTGGTAGCGATTTTTGCGTCCTTTTTGCTGTATTTTGGCATCAACTTTCTCAAAGGAATGAACGTTTTTCTTGCTGCCAACTATTATATAGGTATTTATTCTAACATCAACGGCTTGAAGGAACAGGCACCCGTGTATGTACGTGGATATAAAGTCGGACAAGTAAAGCATATTCAATATAACTTCAAAAAAGAAGATGCTTTCACGGTGCAAATCGTTTTGAATGAAGATATTACGGTAGAAAACGGGACGGTGATGTGTCTCATTGCAGACGGTTTATTGGGCGGAACAGCTGTTGAACTCCGTATCCCAACCTCACAAGAGTTGGCCGAAAATAACATAGATACCTTACCTTATAAATCATACGACACGTTGCCCACCTTAGTCATACCTGGCGTGATTGATAACTTGCAATCGGGCTTGTTGCTTTCGATGACCAATGCAGTCGATGAAACAACGAAACTGATTACCAATTTGAACAAACAAATTGACCATGACAACATTCGACACATTTTGGAACATACAGATACGGTAACGGCTAACTTAAATTCTATTGGTAATGATTTGAGATACTTTTTTGATTATAAGCTGGACGGGCTTGTTGCTGATATTGACACTTCGCTGCATAATTTCAAGACGGTAACCGCAAAATTAGACGATGTACAATATCAAGAAATGTTTCAAAAAGTAGATTCTGCTTTGACTCATCTTAATTACCTTTTGGCATCGGCACACGACACAAGTGGTACGGTAGGTATGCTTTTAAGCGACGACAACTTATATTATAACATAAATCGTTCTATCGTTTCGATTGATAGTCTGCTGACAGATTTAAAAACGAATCCAAAACGATACGTTCATTTTTCACTTTTTGGTCGTAAAAAAGATAAGTAAACAGAATGGCAGAAGACAAAAATAAGATTGCTAAAGCACTTTGGCAGGATTGTTTGGCGACTTTTAAGAAGAAATTCACCAAAACTGTTTATGATACTTGGTTTGCACCCATAAAGGTTAAGACGTATGATCCTGAGGAAAAAAAATTGTACCTCAAAGCCCCAAGTCCATACTACGGAGAGTATATTAAAGAGAATTATGGACAGGATTTTTATAGCATCATTCAGAAGAGTTACGGTAAAGGAATTGACATACGGCTGGTAGCCAACGTAGTGGCCAGCAAACAAAGTAACATTCCCGAAATCATCAAGGTTAATTTGCGTCCCGATGAGGTATTGCAAAAAAAAGGAAAAGAGGTTTGGGATACGCAATTGAATGCTACACATACGTTTGACAATTTTATTGAAGGAAAAACGAACCGAGTTGCACGAGAAGTGGGCTTGGAAATTGCCAAAAAAGTCTCCAAATCCACCTTTAATCCGTTCTTTGTTTATGGCGGAAGTGGTATCGGGAAAAGCCATTTGGTAAATGCTATCGGTAATGCCATTGTACAATTACACCCCAAACTACGCGTGTTATTTGTTTCAGCGAATGAGTTTATGTCACAATACCAAACAGCAAATATAGATGATCGTATCACGGATTTTTTGGCTTTTTACGAGTCGGTAGATGTGTTGATTATTGACGATATTCAGTTTTTACGGGGTAAGTGGACGCAAGAGACGTTTTTCCATCTCTTCAATTCCATGCATCAGCAAGGTAAAAATATCATTTTTACTGCCGACAAAGCCCCTTCTGAGTTGGAAGGCATTGAAGAACGCTTGCTGACACGGTTTAAGTGGGGACTGACCACACCTATTTACCGACCCGATAAGGAGTTGCGGTATAACATTATCAAATATAAACTCAAAGAAAATGACATCAAATTGCCCAATGATGTGATTGAATATATTGTGGACAATATCCGTAATAGCGTGCGAGATTTGGAGGGCGTTTTGGTTTCGCTGTTGGCACACGCCACGATGACCGACAACGTTATTGACCTCGCATTTGCAAAGAAAATTATCGGGCAAGTCATCAAATTAGAGCCGCAAAAAATTTCAGAAGACGATATTATTCGTGCCGCATGTAACTATTATCATGTTGATTTTCAAGCCGTTCAATCCAAAGCACGGGACAAGGAAATCACGTTAGTGCGACATATTATCATTTATTTACTCAAAAAACACACCGAAAAATCCTTGCAAGAAATCGGAAATCTGCTTGGAAATAGGTCGCATTCCACGGTGAAGTATGCGTTGAATGAAATCACGAAAGATTTGCAGACGCAAGTCGGTATCCAAAAAGCAGTAAAGAATATCGAGCAGCAATTTAGTGAAAAAAGTTTCCTGCGAAATCCTGTGTAACTTATGACGACCCAAGACAAAGCACAACAAGCCGAAGTATTTGCACAGGATTGGGCAGAAAAAGGCGACGAAAAGCAACACACACAGTCGTTTTGGATTACCTTTTTGCGTGATGTTGTTGGTGTTTGTTGGGAAAAATCCACGATGTATTGTTAACCCTATTTCACAACACCAAAAAGATATTCAACGGCCCAACGAAATCACCCACTGCTTGATATAATTCTTAATGTGCTGAATGAGTCTTTCTTTTGCCCACAAAATAGGGTTGTTGAGCCATCGCTGTGGATGGGTTGTGAGCAAGACACGAGACGGAAAAGTGCCGTTTTGCAACGCCAAAATAATGTCCTGCGTACTGTGGTAAATAAGCCCCTGCTGCTCCCAAAGGGGCTGAAACTGGGCAATCTTGTCCCGCACACTATACTTGTAGCCGTCCCAGCAACCACCCGTATCGGTCAGGTAAAAAACAGTCGAAAAATCAATGTCCAAGTAGGGTTCTGAGGTTATCCCAAACGCTCTATAATCAACGTTTTGCCACATTGTTTTGTTGTCAATTTTGCTATGGGGTGTGCCGTGCATCACGATGGTTTGCACCAGATAAAACTGTCGCAAAATCGCGAGATTTTTTGAGAAGGTTACAGTGGCTTGCTGGCTATCGCCCTTCGCAACGTATAAATCCTCGTAGTGGTAGCCAACCTCGTGTTGTGCTTGAAGTACTGCTTTAAGTTCCTTTTCGTAAACCTGCCCATCGATAACTCGAAAATAGAAGGTGGAACGGATACCCATCGCGTGCTCTATTTGGGCGAAATGCACACATTGTTGCGGTCGTTTGTCCACGTCATGCCGTAAAATAACGAACGGCTGATTGGGGTCGTAGTTGTGCTGAAAATAGTCCGTAACCGTCAAAAACTGGTAGCCGCTTTGCTGCAACACCTCCAACAATTTTTGGTAACTATGTAACGTAAAATCCCTCATCATTTTTCCCAGATTTTCATTTGACACGCTTCACAATCAAACTCTAAACGCATCATTCTGCCCGTTTGGAGCCGTAAAAAACGCGGTTCTTGGTGCTTTGGAAACGGATTTTTCTTGCGACAATGTCCCATTTCGTACAAAATACAATACTTGCAAGTCATCAACGGTTCGCTTTTCGCCTCGTAATCAATGTCAATTTTCTGGATTGGATGCTCAAAAGTGTGCTTGGGTTGGTACGTTTGCCGTTGCGTCTCTTGCTCTATGACTTCGCGTCTCCACTGGTTGAGGGTCGCAATCGGCACAAACGGAATAGGGGACAAGGCGATGTGGATATTTTCCAAGCAAAAAATGGTGTTGTTCAGTTTGCTGAATTGATTTTTGATGTTTTGCAAAGCCAAATCGGCGTTTTGAGCAGTTGTAAACGTGTTTTCATACATCTGTTTGGTACTTCCTGCCACAATTATAATATTATTTTGTTCGTTGTAAACTTCAATGGAAAGCGGTATTTTTCGATCCGCTTTTAGGTTTTCCATAAACGCCTTATCGTAGTTGCGGAACAAAGGCATATTGACCTGCAAGTTCTGGAGGGTATTTATCGGCACATTGGGCGTGATACGTGCTTGTTTTGGAGTAATAGGCTCAATTTTATTCACGGCAAAGCCACTATCCAAATAGCAAAGTCCATCGCCTGCTTGAAGTGTTACTTGAGGTGATAATTCGCAAATAATCGCGGTTTTATCCCAATTTATTACTTTTCCGATGGGTTCTCCTGTGGATTTTGGGGTATTCCAATTTGCCATCGGCTGGTTGCGTTGTTGTAGAAAATAGTCGGTTTGATCGCGATGAAAGGTCTTTTTGGGCGAAGGTGTGAAGGTATAAAAATAGCGATGCTCGTTTTGCTTTGCTAACAGTTGCCGATAATAAGCCACCACATTCGTTACATACTCCTTGTTTTTCAGCCGTCCCTCTATTTTGAAGCAATCCACACCAATGTCCATAAGCGACTGCAAAAAGGCACTTCTATCCAAATCTTTCAACGAAAGCACATAGCGTTGATGTATTTTTTCGCCGATTTCATCGGTAATTTCCTGCTGATTTTCATCTAACAAATCATATTTCATACGACACATCTGAGCACATTCGCCTCGATTGGCACTGCGTCCCAAAAGTCGCTCGGACATATAGCATTTGCCCGAATAACACACGCACAAAGCCCCGTGCACAAACACCTCCAACTCAATATCGGGCACGGCTTCTCGGATGGCTTTTATCTCCTCCAACGATAATTCACGTGCCAACACAGCCCGCTGAAAACCATATTCTTGCAGTCGTTTGACTTGCTCTATCGTCCGATTATCGCACTGTGTAGAGGCGTGAAGTCGGATAGGGGGTAGCGGATACTGCAATAGTCGCAAATCCTGCATAATGATTGCATCAACCTGCCTTTCGTGCAACTGCCAACATATATCTACGGCTTTTTTTTGCTCCTCAGTGTTCAGTAGGGTATTGAGGGCAACGTACACTTGGGCGTTGTATTGATGGGCATATTGCACCAATTGAGCGATGGAATCGAGGTCATTGTTTGCCATTTGCCTCGCACTGAACATCGGAGCACCGATATAAACAGCGTCTGCACCCGCTTGAATAGCACACTTTCCAACCTCCAAATCCTTTGCAGGAGCCAATAAGGTAATATGTCTATGCTCGTTTTGTTGCATCTAAAAGTAAACTCATTTCGTATAACACAATGCCTGCCGTAACGCTGATATTGAGCGAATGTTTCGTGCCAGATTGCGGAATTTCTATGTAACCATCGCACATATCCACAACTTCTTGACTAACTCCAAAAACTTCATGCCCAAAAATAACCGCATATTTTTGATTCTCTTGAAGTGTTGCTTTAAGGTTATGCAAATCAATGCTACCATTTACTTGCTCTATGGCATAAATTTTATAGTTTTTTTGCTTTAATTCTTTGATGGCATCGACCGTATTTTTGTAATACGACCACTTGACGGAATCTTCGGCTCCAAGTGCCGTTTTGTGAATTTCATTGTTCGGTGGGGTGCAACAAATGCCACACAAAACGATTTCTTCAATGCGAAAAGCGTCTGCGGTACGGAAAACAGAACCGATATTATTTTGGCTACGAACATTGTCCAACACAACCGTCAGCGGTATTTTCTCGCTTTGCTGAAACTCTTCCACAGTCAAGCGGTGCAATTCTTCCATCGTTTTTTTCTTCATAAACCGTCTGCAATTTGTAGCGTAATTGTTTTATTTTCTTCGTTGAAATCAAGCAATAAATCCTCATGGAAAGGGAATAAAACACCGTCTTCGGTCTCCAAAATCACGTTTTGTGTACTTTCATCTACCACTTTAACCTTTCCGCGATTTTTGCCCGTTTGGTCAATAATCGTAAAGCCCTCCAATTCCGTGAAAATCAATTCTTCCGTATCCATATCTGACCGAAACAAATAAGCGTTAAAATGGGTGTATTTATTGGCTTCTTCGGGCGAATCAATGCCTTTAAGCTGTACTTGAACTGTATTTTTTTTCTCTTCCCAACTCAACAGCCGAAACGGCACAAAAAGCGAATCTATCTCCAACACGAGAAAAGCAGGGATAGTTTCAAACGAAACATTATCGTGAAACAATAACGAAATAGCCCCTTTTGTCCCGTGTGGACCACCCAAAACGCCAATTTTTATCAAATCTGTTGCTGCAATCATTTTACTTCTGTGATAGTTTCTTGTTCCACGTAAATGATGTATCCATGTGCTTTTTTGCCCATTTGTTCGTACAAATTCATATAATTTTTCACTTGCGTTTTATGTTTTTCGGCTTTTTTGCCAAATTTATAATCAATAATTATCACTTCGTCGCCTTTTTCCAACACTCTGTCGGGTCGTTCTGTCCTGCCATTAGATAGCAAAATATCTCGCTCGTTATAAATTTGGTAATCATTTTTTTCGAACCATTCTTTTTTGCCAAATTGCTCAATCAACCGCTCAAATTTGTCCATTTCATCGTTCATTTTATCGACATCGTTCTTCGCGATATAACCTTTTTCTAACATCTCTTGCAAGGATTTTTCGCGGTCGTTTTCGTTTAGGTATGTCATACGTGAAAGCCACTCGTGCATCAGCGTTCCTTGTTCAGCCACTTTGATAGGCCGCATACGCAGTCGCAAACGGTCGTTGAGTTGGGTAGGGTACATTTGCAAATTTTCTTGCTGTACGCCAGTTTTGAGTGGATTGGTTGCTTCGTAAACCGTCTTTTCGCCAAACGTAAAAGGTTGATTTTCACCATCTTCCAACTTCTCGCCATTGAGATAAATTTCACCAATCAAATTTCCGATATATTGCAACCTTCCTTTGCCTTTTTTCCCATCTACCCAATAGGGTACAAAGGCGTACAATTCCTTCGAAGCACGCGTAAAAGCCACGTAAGTCAGGTTCAAGCAATCCACATACATATTGCGTTTTTCGTCCTCTATATCTTGTTGAAAATCAGCAACATTTTCGTCTTTTTTGGGATATTTTATCGGAATAATTGGAATGTCCGAAGGCATACTTTCAGGTGCTTGGCACCAAATAATCGGTTTTTTGTTCGGTATCCACGTCCAATTCACAAACGGCAAAAGCACGATGTCCCATTCCAAACCTTTCGATTTATGTATCGTCATCACTTCTATCGCATTCGTTCCCTTCACCGATGAAATGTACCATTTATGCTTTTTCAGTTCCCAATACTCCAAAAAAGCACTCACATCGCCACTGTGCGTTTGTATAAAGTCAAAAACACGGTCGTGAAAAGCCACCAAATAGGTAGAAGCATTTTCCCGTTCATACAGGTGCAACTGTTCAATCAAAAACTGGATTTGCTCGTACAAAGGCAACGATTTAGCACGGTTGATAACCTCCCAAGTGTCATCTTTTTGTCCCAAGAGTTGCAAAATCGTCTGTTTCTCGACACTCATTTCGCCAACGTTTTGTGGTCGGACATTATAGGTCAAAATGGCAATCAGCAAATCGATGACTGGGTGCGAATCAATGGCAAGACCTTCGGTAGAATACACTTCATAGCCCCATTCCAAGAGGTTTTTCGTGATTTTTTGCACCTCTGAATTTTTTTTCACCAAAATCGCCACTTTTCCCATATTATTTTGATAGCGTTCTTGAATGTCTTCTAAGGTCTGTTGAAGCCGTTCTAACGCCATTTCTTCATATTCTTGTTTATTCTTTTGGTTGATGACTTCAACGTGATATAAACCTGTGATGTTCGACTGTGGCACTTGTTTTACGCCTTGTCCGCTGTAAATGTCGGTAAGCGTTCCTTGTTTTTCTCCCAAAACCTCTTGCATTTTCCTTGCCAACGCAGGGAATAGGGCGTTATTTTGCTCCACAATCGTCTTCGCCGAACGATAATTATTTTCCAACGTAATAGGTTTTGTGTCTTTTATATCCTGTTGTATTTGCTCGTTTAATAAATGCCAATCCGAGTTACGAAAGCGATAAATGCTCTGTTTTACGTCCCCAACCACCAAATTACTTAAACCACTACTTGAAGTATTTTGCACCAAAGGTCTAAAATTCTCCCATTGCATCGCCGAAGTATCTTGAAACTCGTCAATCATATAGTGCTGTATGCGATTGCCGATTTTTTCGTAGATAAAAGGCGTATCGGCATTCTTTATAATCTGATTCAATAGGTGATTTACTTCGGAAATAGGGAGGCGATGATGCTCTTTATTGGACTCTTTTATGCTGTCATACACCGATAAAATCAGGGGTAAATAATCTATATCTTTAAGTGCTACTTGAAGCGTTTCATTATTTTCGGAATGTTTTTTCCACGTTTGTATGATACTTTGCACATCAAGTTTTTGGAACGCTGGAAGGTGTTTTTTGAGTTTTTCTTTATTTAATTCCTTTGCATAATTGAGAAGAATACTCGTAATGTTCCATGTTTTATCTTGGTTGATTTCATCGGTAATTTTTTGTGAAAGAATGGCTTCAATAGATGGGAATTTACCATCTATAATATCTTTTAATAATTTCGTAACGGCTTCGTTCACAATCTCCTCTTCGTCCAATGAAATCTCATAATTAGCCGATAAACTCAACTCCCGAGCGAACGAACGGACAATCGTTTGGAAAAAACTATCAATGGTATTGACCGCAAAATGGCTATAATCTTGCACTAATTTGCATAAAAGTTGTCGGGCTGTTTGGCTCACTTTTTCCGATGAAATCGACAGTTTTTGCTCTAAAAAACCTTTCAATGCTGCTTTTTGTGGCTCTTCGGTTAATCGATATAATTCCTTCAAAATACGCTCTTTCATCTCGGCGGTTGCTTTTTTGGTGAACGTAACAGCAAGAATACGCGAATGGGGAGAGAGGAAAGGGGAGTTTTCGTGCTTCAAAAAAGCATCAAAAAGCAACAAAATGTATTGCTGCACCAATGTGTAGGTTTTCCCGCTTCCAGCCGAGGCTTTATAGATTTTTAGCATAAAATTTACAATTCAAAATTCCCACAAAGTTACAATTTTTCTAATTGAGTTTTGTTTTTTTATCCTAATTAATTTATTTTTTTTAATTTTGCGACATCTAATACCTAAAAAAGTAGTTGTATGTTCAAAATTAAGTCGGAGGACTTAGTAAAAGCAGCGGGTCAGAATCCTTGGTACTGGGTTCCGACTTTATATTTTGCGGAGGGAGTGCCGTATTTTTTGGTGAATACGATTTCGGTGATGATGTTCTCCAAGATGGGAGTGCCGAACGGTGAGATGTCGTTTTTTACAACCTTGCTGTATTTTCCTTGGTTTTTGAAGGCGTTGTGGGGACCGTTGGTCGATGTCATCAAGACCAAACGCTGGTGGATAGTGGGTATGCAGGCATTGATGGCAATCGTTATGATTGTACTGACCATCACGCTTCCCAAGCCACCCATCGAAAGCATCAAAAGTGGCACCACCTCTATCGGCATTTTCAGCTATACATTGATACTTTTCATTATTACCGCCTTTGCTTCTGCCACGCACGACATAGCCGCTGATGGCTACTATATGTTAGCACACGACTCGGGCAGTCAAGCCACGTTTATCGGCATTCGTGCCACGTTTTATCGTATTGCTTCGGTGTTTGGGCAGGGTGTGTTGGTCGTAATTGCGGGTACTATTGAGAGTAAAACAGGCAATATCCCGTTGGCTTGGCAAATCACAATGGCGATTGCGTCTTTTGTGTTGCTTGCCATCACAATATATCATTCGGCTATTCTTCCGCGTCCAACGAGCGATTTGCCACGCGAGGATAGGGGTAAAATGAATATGCTCAAAGATATGGAAAAGGCCTTTATTTCTTTGTTTCAGAAGAAAGGTATCTTGTTGGGCATAGCGTTTTTGCTGCTGTATCGTCTGCCAGAGGGCTTTTTAATCAAACTCTGCCAGCCGTTTTTGATTGACCCTGTAACACGAGGTGGGTTAGGCTTGAGTACACACATGGTCGGCATCGTATATGGCACAACGGGCGTCATTGCTTTGTTGGTTGGAGGCATTGTTGGTGGCTTGTATATTCATCAAGTGGGCTTAAAGAAGGCTTTTTGGTGGATGGCAACAGGTATGACTTTACCGTGCCTGACGTTCGTCTATTTAGCCATCTTTCAGCCAACTAATATCATTGTAATCAGTATTGCAATCGCTATTGAACAGTTCGGCTACGGCTTTGGTTTTACGGCTTACACGCTTTATATGATGTACTTATCCGAAGGCGAGTTTTCCACGTCTAACCTGGCTATTTGTACGGCTTTTCAGGCTTTGTCGATGATGTTACCCGGCTTTGTGGCAGGTTATATCCAAGAGGCGATAGGGTATATATACTTCTTTTGGATGGTAATTGCATGCAGTATTGCGACTATTGTGGTAACTTATTCGGTACGGCAAACTTTAGACCCTAATTACGGGAAAAAATAAGAAATTATGAGAAAAAATATATCCAATATGCTAACATGTTGCAATCTGTTGAGTGGCAGTTTTGCTGTTTTGATGGCGACACAAGGGCAGTTTTATATTGCGTTTTTGTTCATTATAATAGGAGCGTTATTTGATTTTTCGGACGGTTTTGTGGCACGTTTGCTCGGCATTGCTTCGCCAATCGGGAAAGAATTGGACTCGTTAGCAGACGTGGTAACGTTTGGTTTGGCTCCGTCGATGATGCTGTTTCGATGGTTGTTTGGTGCGATTGGTTGGTGGGCTCTGTTGGCGTTTTTGATGGTGGCTTTTTCGGCTTTTCGGTTGGCAAAATTCAACTTGGACGAACGTCAAACGACCTCATTTATTGGCTTAGCAACGCCTCCAAATGCTCTTTTTTGGGCTTCAATCAGTTGTATGCCTGCTGCAATTCTACAGCATAAAATCGTTGCCATTTTGTTGTTGTGTTTGAGTGGCGTGAGTTGCTATCTGTTGGTGAGCGAAATTCCGTTTTTCTCGTTCAAAAGTCATCATGCCAAAAAGCAAAATCTCGTTTTTGGAATTGGTTGTTTGTTGATTTGCATGCTGTGTACTTTTTTTGCGATTCATTACCATAAACTCAGTTATGCACTTTTTATTGGTGCCGCTTGCGTGCTGTGGTATGTGCTATTTAATTTTATAATCAACTGCAAAAATAAATAACAATCTGTAGCGTTATTTTTGGGATACTTTTCTACTCTAATATAGATTATGTAAAATAGCAAATTCCAATAGCACACTACTCTCATACTCTTTTTTGTTGACTAAGTGTATTCCTTTCCCAAAAGACACCCTCAGTATAACCTTGAATCGTTTTGTCTGCATCAGCCATGTGCAGGCGTTTTTGTGCTAACAAACAGTATTCTTCATTGAGTTCGATGCCACAAAACCTTCGATTCAACTTTTTGGCAACCACACACGCTGTTCCGCTTCCTAAAAACGGGTCAAAAACCATATCATCGGGCTTTGAAGACGCTAAAATGAGTTTTGCGTACAGTTTTTCGCTTTTTTGGGTCGGATGGTCTGTATTTTCGGACATTGACCAAAAAGGAATCGAAATATCGTCCCAGAAATTCGAAGGACACGTCAGACGAAAATTCCCCTCTTCGCTTTCTTCCCAATCCTTTGGTTTCCCATCTATTTTGTATGGTGCTATCACTTTTCGTTTCATCATAACCGCCTCAACATTGAAATAATAATCGTGTGGATTCTTAACCGCAAACCAAATATCTTCCATACCATTTTTCCAATTATTCTTTGCCCCACGCCCTTTTTCGCGTTGCCAAGTGATACGATTGATGATGGTCAGTTCTTGCTCAATGACGCGTTGCATCGCCGCAGTACATTTCCAATCGCCACACATATAAAGCGAGCCATTATCTTTCAATTTTTTGCAAACTTCTGGGAACCACGACAATAAATAATCCTCATAATTGCTCTCTGAACGGGCATTAAACTGTACCCCATTGAAGTTTTTGGTCAAGTTGTAAGGTGGATCAATAATGATTAAATCGGCAAATTTATCGGGGATATTTTTGAGCAACTCCAACGTATCTCCGCATAAAATTTTATTGACGATATTGGCAGAAGTGATGTTTTGTGGCGTCAGTAACTCACGCTTCAAACCTTCCATTTCGCTATTTTCCAGCGTGATGGTTCTGTTATTCGCCGCTCTACTCTCTTGCATTACTTGTCGTTTAGATACAAAAACTTATACAGCGATGCAAGGTGTAAAGCCTGAATAAAACAGCCTTGTGCGACCATTTCTTTCAACTCCTCCAACGAGAACAGATGCACGTGAATATCTTCGCTCGGTTCCGCGTGTTGTTGCGAGATTTTTTTTACATTTCGTGCCAAAAACGTGTACGACCAATTATTGTGGTTGGTTGGATTGGGCGAAACGACCATAAACTCCTCCCATTCTCCCCCACCAAAGCCGGCTTCTTCCATCAATTCCCGTTGAGCCGCTTCCATAGGCGTTTTATCGGTTTTATCCACGCAACCAGCCACTAACTCGTAATGCGTCTGACCGATTGCGTGCCGATATTGGTCGATGATAACAAACTGATTATCTTCGGTTATGGCGATGATATTTACCCAGTTAGGAAACTCAAAAATATACCACGAAGGAATCACAAAGCCGTTCGGCAGACTCACTTTTTCTCGTCGTACCGTGAACCAATCGCCCTCACGAGCGATATATTGGCTTTCTAAAACCGTCCATTTTCTATTTTCTAACTTTGGAATCATCTCAAAATTGCTTTTGCTGTGCTTCAACTAACGCTTTAATCATTTCAGCAAAGCCATCGATGGTCATCGTGCTGTCTTGTGGCTTCGGTTGCTCGTTTTGTTCGGCTTGCTCGCCTTGTTTGCGTACCGAAAGCGTGTTTTCAGCCTGCTCTTTCTCTCCCACTATCAACAAATACGGAATGCGTTTGAGTTCGTTATCGCGGATTTTACGCCCGATTTTCTCGTCTCTATCGTCCACAATCGCACGTACATCAGCGTTTTCCAACTGTTGCTTTACTTTATAAGCGTACTCGTTGTATTTCTCGGAAATGGGCAAAATAACGGCTTGTTCGGGCGTCAACCACAATGGGAATTTACCTGCTGTATGCTCAATCAATACTGCCACAAAACGCTCCATAGAGCCAAACGGTGCACGGTGAATCATCACAGGACGATGCTTCAAGTTATCTTCGCCCGTGTATTCCAATTGGAAGCGTTCGGGCAAGTTATAATCGACTTGAATCGTACCCAACTGCCAACGTCTGCCAATAGCATCTTTGACGATAAAATCCAATTTTGGACCGTAAAAAGCCGCTTCTCCATACTCAACTTTGGCTTTTACGTGCTTTTCTTCACATGCCTCGACAATGGCTTTTTCGGCTTTTTCCCAAACTTCGTCCGAACCTACATATTTGTCGTGATTATCTTTGTCGCGAAGCGAAATCTGCACCTCCACATCTTGGAAATTCAATGCTTTGAAGATGATTTCGATGATTTCCATCACCTTGATAAACTCGGCTTTCACTTGGTCGGGACGGCAGAAAATGTGTGCATCGTCTTGCGTAAACGACCGCACACGCGTCAAACCGTGCAATTCGCCCGACTGTTCGTAACGATAAACCGTTCCAAACTCCGCAATACGCAACGGCAAATCCTTGTAGGAACGAGGACTATTTTTGTAAATCATACAGTGATGCGGACAGTTCATCGGTTTGAGCAAATAAATCTCCCCTTCCTCAGGCGTTGTGATGGGCTGGAAAGAGTCCTTACCGTAGTGGTCCCAGTGCCCCGAAGTGAGATAAAGTTGTTTGTTGCCGATGTGCGGTGTCATCACCTGCAAATAGCCGTATCGCTTTTGTATTTTCTTCAAAAACTCTTCCAAACGCAATCGCAGAGCCGTTCCTTTGGGCAACCAAATCGGCAAACCCTTCCCCACCATGTCCGAAAACATAAAGAGTTCCAATTCTTTGCCAATTTTTCGATGATCGCGTTTTTTGGCTTCTTCCAAAAGTGCCAAATACTCGTCAAGCAGTTTCTTTTTTGGGAACGTGATACCATACACACGCGTCATCATCGGTCGTTTTTCGTCTCCACGCCAGTAGGCAGCCGCACAGGCCAAGACCTTGACGGCTTTAATCGGCTTGGTGGAAATGAGGTGCGGACCTTTGCATAAATCCGTGAAATTGCCTTGCGTGTAGGTGGTGATATGACCATCTTCCAACTCCTCAATCAACTCGCATTTGTAGTCTTGACCTTTTGCCTTAAAGGCTTTCAAAACGTCTGATTTAGAGATGTTTTGGCGTTTTAATTCGGATTTTTGTTGCAAGAGTTCTTGCATTTTTTTCTCAATGTTGGCAAAATCGCCCTCTTTGATGCTTTGTCCTTCGGCAGGATAAACATCGTAGTAAAAGCCATTCTCGATTGCTGGACCAATACCAAATTGGATGCCCGGATACAACTCTTGCAACGCTTCTGCCATCAGGTGCGAAGACGTATGCCAAAAGGCGTGCTTGGCTTCGGGAGCGTCCCATTTCAAAAGTTCTATTTGACAATCGGAGGTGAGAGGCGTATTTAATTCGGTAACTTGCCAGTCATTATCCCCTACTTTCGTTTTGGAAATTAAAACTTCTTGTGCTAACTGTTCACTCAATGAACTTGCAATTTGGAGAGGCGTAACATTATTTTCATATTCTCTCACACTTCCATTAGGAAAAGTAATTTTAAGCATACTTATATTTTTTTTAACAATTTATTCCAAACACTATATTTCAAAAATTTATTTTGCTTTGTGTGGTGCAAAATTTTTATCCATGCAAATATACAAATTAAACAACAAAAACAACCAATAAACATACCAATCCAAACATCATTCGTAAAATGTTGCGAAAGATAAATACGTGAATAGCCTCCGAGTAACGCCAAAAAGAAAAATAAAACATTGAAAATCACCACTTTACGACCTCTGCAATGCAACGCCACCAAAATCGACAGCGTAAAAAACAGCAAGAAAAAGTTTGCCGTGTGTCCCGAAGGAAACGAACGCCAAGCATGTAGTTTAAGACCTTCCACGATGGGCAACAAATCTTGCAAGTTCAACGCCGTAAAAAACGTAATCGGTCGCGGTGCATTCACAAGCGTCTTAATCGGTTGCACAATCAACGTAACCAACAGCACATTGCTCGCAAAAAACGCCCCGTACCAAAATTTATACAAAAAAAGACCTATTCCGACCACAACAGGCAACCATTTGACAATATCCGAATAATGGAGCATAAAAACGTCCAAATTGGGCGAATGGTAACTGTTTAGCAGCAAATGTAAGTCGGCTTTGGGGACAAAAAAGAGCAAGGTTCCCATTGTGATGAAAGCAAGCAAGAAAAGGGCAAGAAACACTTTTTGTTTGG
>JAEEGL017237901.1_pt1 | contig 18959 bp, 16 predicted proteins | sample 9134231 | NCBI WGS metagenome assembly JAEEGL01 (sample SAMN16246548, study PRJNA631951) | gut metagenome | biome: gut microbiome; feature: rumen; material: fiber-attached | host: Bos | place: Iran: Karaj | collected 2018-10 | reverse complement strand
TGACCTCAGAAGATGTTATGCATTTGGACAAAAGAGCTCCGGCTCCTCCGACAGCGGCAAAGTACGTAACCTTATTTCTTTGCATCGCTTCTTTGACCTCAGCCGTTCTTTTTCCTTTTCCGATCATACCGGTCATGCCAATATCCATTAGTGCAGGAGCGTATTTGTCCATACGGCTTGCGGTCGTGGGGCCTGCAGAACCTATCACTTTTCCTTCCCTTGCGGGTGACGGACCCATATAATATATCGTCTGATCTTTGATATCAAAGGGAAGTCCTTCCCCTTTTTCCAGGGACTCTATCATCCTCTTGTGTGCTGCATCCCTTGCAACATATACGATACCGGAAAGATAAACATAATCTCCGGCAACAAGAGTTTCGGATATGGTTTTGTCAAAAGGAACCGTAATGTGTTTATCCATTGTTATATTTCCTTTGTAATGTGTCTGTTTACATGACAACATATATTTACTGCAACCGGAAGCCCGGCGATATGTGTCGGATATGTATTGATATTGACTGCAAATGCCGTTGTCACACCGCCAAGTCCCGCAGGGCCTATGTTCAGTCTGTTTATCTTCCCGAGCATTTCTTCCTCAAGATCTTTGACATAGCCGATATCGGAATGAATTCCCGCAGGTCTTGTCAGAGCCTCTTTTGCAAGAAGTGCGCACTTTTCAAAAGTTCCGCCTATACCGACACCAACCACCATAGGAGGACATGCATTCGGACCGGCATCTTTTACGGCTGTAAGGATCGCATTTTTGACTCCTTCTATCCCGTCGGCCGGTTTAAGCATGAAGATCCGGCTCATGTTTTCCGAACCGAATCCCTTCGGAGCCAGAGTAATGGTTACCTTGTCTCCGGGGACGATCTCATAATGAATGACGGCCGGGGTGTTGTCTTTGGTATTAATCCGCTCTATCGGATCGGATACTACGGACTTGCGAAGAAAACCGTTCGTATAGCCGCGCCTTACACCTTCATTGACGGCATCCGTAATATCTCCTCCCTCAAGTCTTACATCCTGTCCGATCTTAAGAAAAACGACTGCCATCCCGGTATCCTGGCATATCGGGATCATCTCTTCCTTTGCGATCTCGAGATTCTCCTTCAGCTGTCCGAGAATCTTTTTCCCCGTATCATCAGTCTCGTTGTCGTATGCCTTATTCAGACATTCCTTCATGTCGTCCGAAAGCTCATGACACACTTTTATGCACATCTCTTCGATGGCATCAGTGATCGATTGTACCTGGATCTGTCTCATATAATACTCCGTATATTATCTGCTGTCCCTGTCTATAAACTCCAGGAATACCACTGTCACGATCGAAAAAACAATAATGAACCATGTCAGATATTCCCAGCTTTGAAAAAGATTTTTTTCTGTCGCTGCAAAATCATCCCTCTGATTTGCTTCTCTGATCTTATCGATTATAACATCTTTCATATCCTCTTCGGTCAGGGTTTCCATGACATCTTTTACCGATATTCCTCCTCCGACCATTATCTTATCTCCGGATGATTCCATCTTGTTCCAGATGACTACCGCGGGAAGAGAATTATAATCTGCCGATACACACAGTGCCTGTACTCCCCATTTGCTGATCATGAGCTTGGATGCATCGGAAATTTTTGCAGGAAGTGGTATGAATCCCGAAAAAACGAGCTGAATGATAAGCATAAAAGGCATAACCGTCATTGCAGCCATCGGGGTCTTTACTATCGCCGAGATCATAAGTGCCATCATATCCGCCGCATACGTGATGATCAAAAGAGAAATGAACATCTCGGGTTTGAACTCGGAAGGGGCCAAAACCCCATTGATCGGAAACTTTACTCCCATTCTGCCAAGTACAAATAAAGTAATATAAGACTGTGCAGCACAAAGTATCAGCTGATATGTCATATGTGCAAGAACATATGATGTTATATGAAGCCCTGCCCTGTGCTCTCGCTTGACTATGGGTCTCTCCTTACATATGGCCTGAATGGAATTGAAAAAACCGTTCCAGATACATACGCATGTAAGCGCAAACGTCCCCTGGAATGTTCCCTCCATGCTGTAAAACAACCCGGGCCCGACAGCAATGGCTACCATAGCGGCTATGACCGCTGCCATAGGCAGGACCTTCCAGTCGTTTTGAAAAATAAACATTCTCAAAAGTTTTCCAAGATATATGAAATACTGGCCTGCCCGCCCCGTATATTTCAGATCGATCGCGTTTTCTTTTTCCATATCGTTCTCACCTGTTATATGACCATGTCAACTGATCTTCTCGATGTATTTTTCAATAAACTCATCAGCTCTTCCCTCGCCGCCTTCATCTTTCTGGTTAATGGAAAGAAGGATTTCCTCCATGGTCTTTTTGCCGAAGAAATCATATGCCTCGTCTATGGGGCCGTAGAACGCAAGCCTTCCTGTCCGGTTGGCATCTTTTGCAAGAACGATCACATCGTCAAACAGATCTATGACCCTGTCCGGTGTATGTGTGATGACTATAACGATCTTTCCTTCATCCGCTATTCCCCTTAAGGATTCAAACAGGTTTCTGGCCACAACACCGTCAAGTCCCGAATCCGGTTCGTCAAGAATAAAAAGGGTGGGATCGGATATAAGCTCAAGCGCTATCGACAGCCTCTTCCTCTGGCCTCCCGACAGTTTTACGACCTGACTGCCCTTTACAGATCCGAGACCCATCTTTTCAAGAACCTCATCTATACGCCTCCGCCTGTCGGATGCTGACATGCTTTTCGGAAGACGAAGTTTTGCGGCATCGGAAAGTGTCATATGAACTGTATCGTTCAAACGCATAAGATCCTGCTGCGGAACAAAACCGAGATCGTATTTCATGCTGTCATAGTTGTTATACAGATCTCTCCCCTTTATTATTATTTCGGCATTTGCCTTTTCATAACCCGTTACGGCATTTAAGAAAGTAGTCTTACCGGCTCCGCTTCCTCCTAAAAGAAGTACCATATGTCCGGTGGGAATGGACAGATGCATATCCTTGAGAAGATGTATCTTTTTTCCGAAATTGATGACCGATCTGTCGGTCAGATTAACCGTCATTCCGTTTTGTATTGCCTCCACGGAGGTTCTGCTGATCCTGGCCGCCTTCTCATAATCTTCATTTGTTTTGATCTTGTGTTCCGGAATGAACTTTTTTGAAAAACCCCAGATAAGTGCCGCAATTTCCGGGAACGTGATCCATAATATCGTCCATTTTCGTTTTCTGCCGAATACATCGCAAAGAGAAAGGAATATCTTCACGGAGAAAAAGAGCACGGCGATATATATCGCGATCCCCGCAATTATCCAGAAGTTATGCATCATCGATCCTTCATCAAATATTGATGCAGTTATGATACTCAGATAATAACAGACTGTAAGGATAAAATATGTCCGGCCTTCTTCTTCCCGTTCGGACATTATCGCAAGCATATACTCACGCACACCCGGTATAAAAGCATATATGCCTTTGATACCGTCTTTTCTGAACAGCCTGAAGCATCCGATCGACGTAAGCAACCATTGAATATCCAGCCGTATGATCTCAGTAACACTCATTAATTCCATCGAAAAATCATCCATAGATTCCTCCACGTAAAAAATGCGCTTTTGGCGCATTTTTACTTCTCCGTTTATTACGGATCATTCGTTCTCATCAAATTCATCAATGATAAATCTCTGACGGCCCTTTACATCATCATATATCCTGGTTACGTATTCGCCGAGAAGGCCGCATACAAACACGATAAGTCCGCCCATAAACCATATCAGGGCGATAAGACCCTTATCGGTGTATTTTTCCCGCTCATCACACAATTTTTTTATCCCGTGGATGATCCCGAGGAGCACACCGAAGGCCGTAATGAATCCTCCAAGGAATGTTACGTATTCAAGAGGTTTGCTGGAAAAACAGAATATCCCGTGGAATCCCATACGGAACTCTCCCCACAGCCTGTTATACTTGGAAACATCCGCTTCCCTTGCTTCCCTGTGATACCTGACCGCTGCCTGACGAAATCCCACATAACTTACCATGCCTCTGAAGAACATATTGGTCTCGGGCATCTTTCTGATCTCTTCAATAACACGACGGTTTATCAGTCTGAAATCCGCAGTATCAACGGGGATCTCCACGCTGGAGAGGAAATTGATCACACGATATGCCGTAAGATCTATGATCTTTCGGATCTTTGTCTCACCCTGCCTGTCAATACGCTGGGCATATACAACGTCATATCCCTCTTTCCATTTATCAACAAGATCAAGTATCACCTCCGGAGGATCCTGAAGGTCAACATCGATCACGACACAGATGTCTCCGGTACAATTGAGCACTCCGGCCATTGTAGCCGCTGCCTGGCGGAATCTGCGGCTCATTGTGATGAGCTTGATATTGCGGTTCCTGGCCATATTTTCCTTGATGACATCATATGTTCTGTCCGTTGACGGATCGAGTGAAAAGATTATCTCGTATTTGCATCCGAGCTTTTCCATGACTGCTTCCGTTCTGTCAAGGAAAGGTTTGATACCGTTCTCTTCATTGTAGACGGGAACGACCACAGACAGTTTGTAATCATCGTAATTTTCTTTATTCTTCGCCGTCATCGTCATCATCATCCTCATCTTCCATTCCGTCGAATCTTGTATCTTCTTCGTCATCATCATCATCAACGTCCACTTCATCATGAACAATGACTACAGGTTCATCGGATTTGGCAACATTGATCACGACATCATCTATGTTTTCCATATCGATGTCACGATCCCCATCGGATATCTTCTCACGTACTTTTGCTATCTTGGCTACCTTGACTCCCTCATCAAGACTGATCATCTTGACACCCGAAGTGTTTCTGGAGATGACCTTGATGTCTTCCATACGCAGCTGGATGATAACGCCCTGATCGGTGATCATCATGATCTCGTTCTCATCGGTAACTGCCTTAACACCGACAACATCACCTGTCTTTTCCATGATCTTGTAGCACTTGACACCCTTACCGCCACGTCTTTGGAGATGGAACTCCGATAACTGTGTTCTCTTTCCGAACCCGCGTTCCGCAACGATAAGCAGTGAATCGCCCTGTGTATCTATCTGCATTCCGACAATCTCATCACCGTCAGATAAGTTCATTCCGATAACGCCCATTGAAGAACGTCCGGTTGAACGTACGTCGGTTTCCTTGAAACGTATACACATACCCTGTCTCGTTACAAGGAAGATCTCCGAATCCTTATCCGTTGTCTTGACTTCGATAAGTTCATCATCGTCACGGAGAGTGATCGCGATCAGACCTTTCTTGCGGATATTGTTGTATTCAAGTATGTTTGTCTTCTTTACGGTACCTTTTTTGGTAACCATCAGAAGGTTCTTGTTCTCATTGACTTCCGTTACCGGGATCATCGCCGATATCTTCTCACCACCCTGAAGCTGCAGGAGATTGACTATCGCAACACCGCGCGAGTTACGGCTCGATTCGGGAATCTCGTATGCCTTCTTACGATACACACGTCCGAAATTGGTAAAGAACATGATGGACTGATGCGTATTGCACATAAGAAGATCTTCTATATAATCGTCTTCTATCGTCTTCATTCCCTTGATGCCCTTACCACCACGGTTCTGTGCCTTGAAATTATCAACCGTCATGCGCTTGATGTATCCGAGGCTTGTCATCGCAATGACCGTATTTTCCTTCGGGATCAAATCTTCGTTTGTCAGATCCGAATCATCAAGACCTATCTTGGTCCTTCTCTCATCGCCGTATTTATCGCTGATCTCGAGTATCTCTGTCTTGATGACTCCGAGAAGGAGCTTTTCATCGGCAAGGATAGCCTTATATTCGGCGATCTTTTTCTGAAGCTCGGCATACTCTGCTTCCAGCTTCTCACGTTCCAGACCTGTGAGGGCTCGAAGTCTCATCTCAACGATGGCCGCTGCCTGGGCTTCCGACAAGCCGAATCTTTCTATCAGCTTTTCCTTGGCTTCCGCAACATTTGCACTGCCTCTGATGATAGCAATGACTTCATCGATATTATCAAGTGCGATCAAAAGACCCTGCAGTATATGCGCACGCTCTTCCGCTTTGTTCAGGTCATATTTGGTCCTTCTTGTTACAACATCTTCCTGATGTTTAAGGTAATGTTCGAGCATTTCAAGAAGGTTCATGACTTTCGGTTCGTTATTGACAAGTGCAAGATTGATGACACCGAAAGTATCCTGAAGCTGTGTATGTTTGTATAACTGGTTAAGTACTATGTTGGCGTTCACGTCACGGCGAAGCTCAACAACAACGCGCATACCTTCCCTGTCCGACTCATCACGCAGATCCGTGATCCCGTCGATCTTCTTGTCTCGTACAAGTTCAGCGATCTTCTCGAGCAGCCTTGCTTTATTAACAAGGAACGGAAGCTCGGTTATGATGATCTGGCTCTTTCCGTTTTCCATCAGCACGATATCGCTGACACCGCGAACCTTGATCTTGCCGCGTCCGGTCCTGTACGCGCTCTCTATACCGCGACGGCCGAGTATAACACCCCCTGTCGGAAAATCGGGACCCTTAACACATTCAAGCAGTTCATCTATATCGGTGTCCCTGTCTTCTTCAACACGGTTATCGATTATCTTTACAACGGCATTTATTACTTCGGTAAGATTATGGGGAGGTATATTTGTTGCCATACCTACCGCAATACCTGTGGTTCCGTTAACGAGCAGGTTCGGGAACCTTGAAGGAAGCACGACAGGCTCTTTTTCCGTTTCATCAAAGTTCGGTACAAAATCTACGGTGTCTTTTCCGATATCGGCAAGCATCTCCATAGAAATCTTGGAAAGCCTTGCTTCCGTATACCTCATTGCAGCGGCAGAATCACCGTCGACAGAACCGAAGTTACCGTGTCCGTCTACAAGAGGAGCCCGAAATGACCAGTCCTGGGCCATGTTTACAAGTGCACCGTATATCGAGCTGTCACCGTGAGGATGGTATTTACCCATCGTATCACCGACGATACGTGCACATTTTCTGTGAGGTTTGTCGGGACCGTTGTTAAGCTCGATCATCGAGTATAATACTCTTCTTTGTACCGGCTTGAGTCCGTCTCTTACATCGGGCAATGCACGGGCTGCTATAACACTCATGGCATAATCGATGTATGAGGTTTCCATGGTCTTGATAAGATCCACGTCATTTATTCGGTCAAAAATCTTGTCGTCCATAAAAATATGCTCCTAAATAAAACTTCTATATATCCAGATTCTTTACAAACTTAGCGTTTTCTTCGATGAATTCACGTCTCGGCTCAACCTTGTCACCCATAAGAGTCGTGAATGTCAGATCGATCTCCGAAGACATTTCCTCATTCATTGATACACGCGAGAGAACTCTTGTCTCGGGATCCATTGTAGTCTCCCAGAGCTGTTCGGCATCCATCTCACCGAGTCCTTTGTATCGCTGGATCTTGTTGTTCTGATCCCTTCCGACCTCGGTCAGTATGTTGTTAAGTTCATCATCCGAGTATGCATACCATACCTTCTTGTTCTTCTCAAGTTTATACAGAGGCGGATTTGCAAGATATACATGACCTTCCCTGATAAGGTCCGGCATGAACCTGTACAGGAAAGTAAGCATCAGTGTACTGATATGTGCACCGTCAACATCGGCATCGGTCATGATGATGATCTTATCGTAACGGAGCTTTTCAATATCAAAATCGTCATGTATGCCTGTACCGAATGCGGTGATCATTGCCTTTATCTCGGCATTGGCATATATCTTGTCAAGGCGCGCTTTTTCGACATTTAATATCTTTCCGCGAAGCGGAAGGATAGCCTGTGTGGCACGGCTTCTTGCGGTCTTCGCACTTCCGCCGGCAGAGTCTCCCTCGACTATGAATATCTCACAGTTCTTCGGATCCTTATCCGAACAATCTGCAAGTTTTCCGGGAAGAGCCATTCCCTCAAGCGCGGTCTTACGACGGGTAAGATCCCTGGCTTTTCTGGCAGCTTCTCTCGCACGCTGCGCAAGGATTGATTTTTCACATATCTGTTTGGCTACAGTAGGATTCTGCTCAAGATAATATGTGAGCTGTTCTGATACAACGCTGTCGACAGCGGCTCTGGCCTCGGAATTACCGAGCTTCTGTTTTGTCTGTCCCTCAAACTGGGGCTCTTCTATCTTGACTGATATGATAGCGGTAAGTCCTTCACGGATATCATCACCGGTCAAATTATCTTCGTTATCCTTCAGGAGTTTATTGGTTCTTGCATAATCGTTAAATGTTTTGGTTATTGCATTCCTGAAACCTGTCAGATGAGTACCGCCCTCGGGGGTTGTGATATTATTTACGAAACTGAACACACTTTCATTGAATGAATCGTTATGCTGCATCGCAACTTCAACGAGAACATTGTTCTGTTTTCCTTCAAAATAAAGAACATCATCATATAATGGAGTCTTGCTCCTGTTAAGATAGGTTACAAACTCCTTGATACCGCCCTCATAATGGAAAACTCTTTCCACAGGCTCTTCACCTCTGGTATCAGTAAGGACGATCTTAAGGTTCTTCGTAAGAAACGCCGTCTCACGAAGCCTTGTCTTTAATGTGTCAAAATCGAATACGGTCTCTTCAAAGATCGTATCGTCAGGCATGAACGTTACCATCGTACCTGTTTCTTCGGGCAGGCAGTCACCTATAACCTCAAGTTTTTTGGTAACTTTTCCTCTTTCATAACGCTGCATGTATACTTTACTGTCCTGACGGATCCTTACCTCAAGCCAGTTTGAAAGAGCATTTACAACGCTTGCACCTACGCCGTGAAGTCCGCCGGATACTTTATATCCGCCACCGCCGAATTTTCCGCCGGCATGAAGGATCGTAAATACAACTTCGACAGCGGGTATTCCCGCTTTTTTATTGATACCTACAGGTATTCCTCTTCCGTTGTCGACTACGGTCACAGAGTTGTCGGGATTGATTGTAACTTTAATTTCCGAGCAGTATCCTGCAAGTGCTTCATCAACCGAATTATCAACTATCTCATACACAAGATGATGAAGTCCTCTTGCCGATGTACTTCCGATGTACATTCCGGGACGTTTTCTGACTGCTTCAAGTCCTTCAAGTATCTGGATCTGATCGGCACCGTATTCACCGTTTACTTCGAAATTCTCTTCTGTTAAATTCTGTTCTTCACTCATTATTAATTCTCCCTTACTACCTTTCCGCCACTGACTCTGAATATCTTGTTAACGGTAAGTCTGGAATTGATGAACTCATCAAGTCCCGTACATGTAACAATAGTCTGTATATCTCCTATACTGTTAAGAAGATAATTCTGTCTGTTCGAATCAAGTTCCGAAAGAACATCATCAAGCAGCAGGATCGGTTTTTGTCCGGTTATGTTTTCAACAAGCTTTATCTCGGAAAGCTTTAATGAAAGCGCAGCTGTTCTCTGCTGACCCTGGGACGCGTATTTTTTGGAGTCCATGTCATTGATATAAAATACAAAATCATCCCTGTGCGGGCCTACTGAAGTAAGCTTATACTTAATATCCTTTTCACGGTTTCTCTTAAGCTTCTGCGAATATTCCATGATCTCAATATTAGGAGCATATTTGATCATAAGCTTTTCGCTGTCACCGGTAAGATTCTTATGGATATCGTAAATTATCTCGTTTAGCTGATTAACAAAAAGAGTTCTTCTGTCGATTATCTTTGTTCCGAGAGATATAAGCTGTGAATCCCATACATCAAGTGTATCCGTAAGCTCCGGATGATAAGTTATATCCTTGAGCAGATTATTTCTTTGGTTAACTATCTTGTTATAACTGGTCAGATTATAAAGATATACTTTATCAAGCTGGCACAGCTCGGAATCTATGAACCTTCTTCTGTCTGAAGGTCCGTTCTTGATTATCGAAAGATCCTCCGGAGAAAACAGGATGACGTTTATAACGCCCATAAGTTCCGCAGCTTTTTTAAGCTTGACACCGTTAATAGCTATACCTTTTGACTTGTCGGTACGAAGATGTATATCTATCTGATAATCAACTTCATTCTTTTCAAACAGACATCTGATATGTCCTTCGTATTCGCCAAACCTTACAATTTCTTTGTCACGGCTTCCCCTGTGGGATTTTGTTGTGCTTGAAAGATAGATGGATTCAAGGATGTTTGTCTTACCGACGGCATTTTCCCCGTAAAGAATATTGACACCCTTATCAAAATCTATCTGAACTCTTTCGTAATTTCTGTAATTGCTAAGTTCAAGTGATCTTACGTACATATAAATCCCTCTGAATAATGATCAAACCTTATCTATTACATATTCTTTACTTTCAAAGATGAAGGTATCACCTTTAAAAAGCTTTTTTCCTCTTTCGGTACAGACGTTTCCGTTTACACTTACAAGACCGTCCTGTATCACGAACTTTGCATCAACTCCGGATCCTACTGCTCCGGACAGTTTTAATGCCTGACCGAGTTTTATATGATCGTCTTTTATAAAAACCTTTTCCATATCAGTTGAAATTTACCGGTAATATAAGATACAGATAAGATCCGTCATCATTTTTTATGATGCACGGAGCCTTAGGATTAACCATATAAAGAGTAACCGTTTCATCATCTATAACACGGAGTGCATCAATAAGGAACTTCGGATTAAAACCTATCATTATGTCTTTGCCTGATTTTTCAATATCAATATCATCTTTCATGCTTCCGATCGAAGAAGTTATCGAAAGAGTCAGGGATTCATCCGTTACATTTAAAACGATAGGCTTCTTATCGCCTTCCTTAACCAGGAATGTGGAACGGTTGATAACTTCAAGAAGTTCTTTTTTACTAACATCAATCTTTGTTTCATAATCATTTGATATCATCTGGTCTATCTTAAAGTAATTTCCTTCAATGATACGCGAAACTACCTTGACCGATTCATATTCAAAGATCACATGATTTTCGCAAAGGAATATACTTACGTCTTTATCAACGTCTCCGGGAATGATCTTTGACAATTCCTGAAGTGTTTTACCCGGTACAATTACTGATTTATCATCATAACTGTTCTTCAGTGTTATGTTCCTGACGGATATCCTGTGTCCGTCAAGCGATACTACTTTAAACTGGTCGCCTTTTATCTCAAAAAGCTCACCTGTCATTATCTTATTGGTATCATTGTCGGATATTGAAAAAATAGTCTGTCTTATAAGTTCTTTAAGAGAAAACTGGGATATCTCTATCGGATCTGCTGTTTCAAGCTCAGGAAGAAGAACAAATTCTTCAGTTGATCTTCCGCTTATATCCAGATTTGATCTTCCGCATTCTATATGAACAACATTATCTTCATCGGAATCTATTATAAAATCTTCACCACTGTAGCTTCTGATCAGGTTTAAAAGGATCTTTGCTTCTATAGCTATTGTTCCGGCTACTTCAACTTCTCCTTCTATATATGTTTCAATACCGAGTTCCATATCATTTGCGGTAAGTTTTATGCCGTTCTCATCAGCAGTGAATAAAATACATTCCAGGATCGTCATTGACGATTTTGAAGGTACTGCTTTTGAAACGGTATTTATCCCGCTTAACAATTGTGACTGTGAACATCTTATCCTCATTTGTTCTCCCTTCTGCAAACCCTTTATTTATATATTTATATTAAAATCATATTATTCTTAATATAGTCTGTGGATATGTTGATAACCCTTATTAAGCCTATATTTACTGAAAAATAACACATGATAAACATGTTGATAAGATTAAATAACATGTTTGTATGTATGATATTATCAACATCAGTCTGATTTTATCTTATTGATTATTGTCTCTATAGTTCTTCTCGTCGGTTCGTCTTTTTCAATAAGATCCGATATTGACCTCTCACCGTACATGATAGTGGAATGATCTCTTCCTCCGAGAATAGAAGCTATCTCGTTATATGTTGCATTTGTCATGCTGCGGCACAGGTACATTATCATCTGGCGAGGATGTACCAGCTCTTTGTTTCGTTTGCTTGATTTAATATCTTCTATTGAAACATTATAGTGATCGCAAACCACGTTTATGATATTTTCCGGAGTTATAACGGAAGGTGAATTAGGCGATACTATATCTTTTAAAGCTTCTTTTGCAATATCTATATCTATCTCTTTCTTTTCAAGATTTGCAAGAGCAACTACTTTCTTAACGGATCCTTCCAGTTCCCTTATGTTTGATTTAACGTTGTTTGCTATGTAAGACAATACATCGTTATTGATATTGTAGTTAAAAACTTCGACTTTCTTTTGAAGGATAGCCATTTTTGTTTCAAAATCAGGAAACTGGATATCGGCAATAAGACCCCAGGCAAATCTTGACCTGAATCTTTCTTCAAGAACGTCCATATCTTTAGGAGGTTTATCCGAAGTGATGACTATCTGCTTCTTCTGTTCATAAAGATGATTGAATGTGTGGAAAAATTCTTCCTGTGTTGAAGGCTTTCCTATTATAAACTGTATGTCATCGATCAGGAGAACATCTATGTTCCTGTATTTGTCCCTGAACTGTTTTGTCTTTTCCTGGGAATTATTTGCAGTCCTTACGGCTTCGATGACTTCGTTGGTAAACTGCTCACTTGTTACATACAGTACATTTGCATCCGGATTCTGGTCTATGATGTAATGACCTATCGCATGCATAAGGTGGGTTTTTCCGAGTCCGACTCCTCCGTATATGAAAAGGGGATTATAGATTTCACCGGGACTTTCGGATACAGCTATTGCACTGGCCTGGGCAAGTCTGTTGTTACTTCCTACGACGAAAGTATCGAACGTATAGTTCTTATTGAGATTTGCCTGTTCATATTTTTCTTCCTTATTTATATTGGTAACTGAACCGGTATTATTATTGGAAGGACTCTCCGATATGAATTCAATCTCATACTGATCTTCAAAGCTTTTTCCAAGAGCTTCATTAATGTAGATCTTAAAAGGAGTGTAAAACTTCTTATTTATAATGAAGATGGATTGGGCAAGTTCCTTCGGTGTTTCTATATAGACAGTATTGTTTTTGATCTCTCCGAGCTTAAGGGGATCGATCCAGGTCTTATAAGAAATATCCGGAACTTCATATTCGATTCTTATGGATTCTTTGATCTCTTCCCATTTTGAACTTAATTCGTCCATAAAGGTCTCCTTTTACTCCTGAGTCACTGTAATAGTTTACTACAAAATAGGCTATATTTCAAACATATTTACCCCATTTTTCCACTAAATTTAGTATAGGCATATTTTTTGATTTATTAACAAAAATGTTTCACAATAGTCAACATACGGTTATTTATAAACATATATGTTTGAATGGTATATATTGTAGTTATCCACATTGAATTTTTTATTTATCCACTAATTATTCACATTATGTGGAAAAGTTATGTTTACTGACATATAGAAAATGCCGATTTTATAAGCATTTTTGCTTGACAATAAGTTAACCGTTTAATAGAATATGACTTGACGTTTTCCAAAGACATACTTTAATTAAGTAAAAAAAGGAGGTGTTTTGGATATGAAGATGACATTTCAGCCTAAAAAGAGACAGAGATCTAAAGTCCATGGCTTCAGAAGCAGAATGAGTACTCCCGGCGGACGCAAAGTATTAAAGAGCAGACGCGCAAAGGGAAGAAAAGTATTATCAGCTTGATAGATTAGGGGCCACAACACTGTGGCCTTTTTTTTCTAAGGCTTGGCAGATGATCTTTACCGAAGGATTAAAAAGTAATTCCGATTTTTCAAAAGTTTATAAAGAAGGCCGGTCTAAGGCCAATCGTTATTTAGTCGTGTATGTAAGGGAAAACGGAACACAGAATAACAGATTGGGAGTTTCCGTCAGTAAAAAAGTGGGAAACTCGGTATACAGACACTATTTCAAAAGATGTGTCAAAGAAAGTTACAGACTGCACGAAAAAATGTTCAATAGTGGTTTGGACATTGTAGTCTTGGCGCGTCAGGGCGCAAAGGGTATTAAATACAGAGATATTGAAAGTGCATTGATGCACTTGATGAGAATACATAAGGTTTGTTTACACTGAATTAGGGATGAAGAAGTTTCTACTCTCAGGTATACGTTTTTACCAAAAATACATTTCACATTTAAAAACTACAAAGTGTCCTTATTTCCCATCATGTTCCGAGTATGGTTATGAGGCTATAGAAAAGTATGGTGCTTTTCGAGGCAGTCTTCTTGCCATATGGAGAATACTCAGATGTAATCCGTTTTCAAAAGGCGGTTACGATCCTGTTCCCTGATCCCCTGTTGAATCAATTAGGAGGATAAAAAACTTGTACAGTGTGCTCTTAACACAGCATGACGGTAAGATTCTCGGTCCCATTGCTAAAGTATTGGGATATATTCTTAACCTTATCTTTATCGGTATTGAAAAGATCGGGTTTCCGAACATTGCCCTTGCCATCATACTGTTTACTATTGTTATTTACCTTTTACTGATGCCTCTTACGATCAAACAGCAGAAGTTTTCAAAACTCTCCGCAAAGATGAATCCCGAGATCCAGGCTATCCAGGCAAAGTATAAAGGTAAAAAAGATCAGGCATCAATGGCAGCCATGAATGAAGAAACACAGGCTGTTTATAAGAAATACGGTGTTTCACCTTCCGGAAGCTGTGTCCAGCTGATCATACAGATGCCTATCCTGTTTGCTCTTTACCGTGTTATCTACAATGTTCCGGCATATGTCGGTTCGGTAAAGAATGCATTTATCCCTTTTGTAAATGAATTTATAACGAAGGCAAATGCTCTTTCGTTTATAAGCAACACAGATAATTTTGCCGTTGCAAACCAGTTTACGAAGCAGTTTGAAAATGAAGCGTTTAAGCTCGGGACTGATAACACTTATGTTATCAATACATTTATCGATGTATTAAACCGTGCGACAACAACGGAATGGTTGAATATTTCAGCAAAGTATCCCGAAATAGCCGATCTTTGTAACAAAACATACGAAACGATAACAAAGTATAATAATTTCTTCGGTCTTAATATCGCAAATGCACCGAAGTATTATGTAACAGAGTGGTGGTCGACCAAAACAGGTTTGGGACTTGCCATTGGTGCTCTTCTTATACCTGCTTTATCGGCACTGACACAGTGGCTTAATACAAAGCTTATGCCGCAGGCTGCACCGTCTGATGATGACAAGGCAAATGCAATGGCTGCATCGATGAAGTCTATGAACATCATGATGCCTCTTATGTCTCTGGTATTTGTTTTTTCGCTTCCGATAGGTATGGGTATTTACTGGATCGCAGGTGCGATCATCAGAAGTATCCAGCAGGTATTCATAAATAAGCATATCGATAAGATGGATATTGATGCGATCGTTGCAAAAAACACGGAAAAACTTGAAAAACAGATCGAGAAAAAAAGCGGTGTTACAGGTGCTGCGCTTAATTCGGCGGCACGTATGTCAACGAAGACACTTTCCGAAAAGAGCCATTCACAGTCTATGAGTGATAAGGAAAGAGAAGAAGCGGTCAAAAAATCCACCGAGTATTACAACAAAGGTGTTAAGCCCGGAAGTCTTGCCGCAAAGGCAAATATGGTCAGACAGTATAACGAGAAGAATAACAAGTAATTGGAGGAAGATATGGAATACGTTGAATTTACAGGTAAGACAGTTGATGATGCCATTACTGAGGCGTGCAGGAACTTTACCATCACAAGTGACCGTCTTGAATATGAAGTTATAGAAAAAGGTACGGCAGGTATATTCGGATTTGCGGCAAAGCCGGCTGTAATAAAGGCAAGGGTTTTTGATCCCAATGCACCCAGGGAAGAGAAGGCAGCTGAACCGGTAAAAGCCGAAGAAGTCAGTGTAAAAGCCGACAAGGAAGAAACAGCTGTTCCGGCAGCCGATCCGAAGGAATTCCTGAAAAAAGTATTTGATGCGATGAACATGGAAGTCAATATTTCGGTGGAAACCAATGAGAATGAAATGAACATCGATCTTTCGGGAAAAGACATGGGAGTCCTTATAGGAAAAAGAGGCCAGACTCTTGATTCTCTCCAGTATCTTACAAGCATCGTTGTAAATAAAGGACAGAAAGAATACATCAGAGTCAAGGTCGATACCGAAAACTACCGTTCAAGAAGAAAAGAGACTCTTGAAAATCTTGCAAAGAATCTTGCTTATAAAGCAAAGAGGACAAAACATCCCGTTTCTCTTGAACCGATGAATCCTTATGAGAGAAGGATCATACATTCGGCTCTTCAGAACGATAAATACGTTACAACACATTCCGAAGGAGAAGATCCTTTCAGAAAGGTAATAATCACACCGGTCAAATAATATGAATACGGATACTATAGCAGCAATTGCTACGGGTATGACCCCATCCGGTATCGGAATAATAAGAGTTAGCGGAGAGGATGCATTTTCTATTGCATCCTCTGTTTTTCACGGAAAGAATAATAGACCTGTAAAGGATTACGAAGATCACAGGGCATACTTCGGATATGTTCACAACGCGGATGAGACAATGGATGAAGTGATCCTTCTTGTCTTTAAAGGTCCGCACAGTTATACGGGTGAGGATACGATAGAGATACAGTGTCACGGAGGGATCCTTATGATGAAGAGGATCCTTGAGCTGTGCATAAGTTCAGGAGCACGTTGTGCCGAACCCGGTGAGTTCACAAAACGTGCATTCTTAAACGGTAAGATAGATCTGTCGGAAGCTGAAGCTGTAATGGATGTCATATCTTCAAAAAATGATCTTGCTCTTAAGAATTCCGTTAAACAGATGCAAGGATCCCTGTACAGAAAGATCACGGACATAAGAGAAAAGATCCTGTTCGAGACTGCATTTATCGAATCTGCTCTTGATGATCCGGAACATTATGATCTTGATGGTTATCCTGAAAAGCTTTCCGAAAAACTTCTGGTAATGCTTCGTGATCTTGAAAAACTCTCTGACAGTTTCGAGGACGGAAAGCTGTTGTCGGAAGGTGTCAGGACGGTCATTCTCGGAAAACCGAATGTTGGAAAATCTTCTCTTTTAAACATTTTGGCAGGTTCGGATCGGGCAATAGTAACGAAGATCCCCGGAACTACAAGAGATACCATAGAAGAAGATATCAATATCAACGGAGTTTATCTTAACATTGTCGATACCGCAGGTATAAGGGAATCCGAAGATGTTGTTGAACAGATAGGTGTCAGAAAAGCTCTGGATATTGCAAAAGATGCCGATCTTATAATATTTGTCGTGGATTCGTCCGAAAATCTTACGCCCGAAGATGATGAGATACTTGATTTTATCAAAAAGAACGACAAAAAATGTGTTATCCTTTTAAACAAGAGCGATCTCGGTTCCGTTATCGGACCCGAAGAGATAGCATGCTATACGAGTAACCCAGTTATAGTCATTTCGGCAAAAGACGAAACAGGTATAGATGAGCTGAAGAAATATATAACGGATGAATACTCACGAGGATATCTTAAGTATAATGATGAGATATTCATTTCAAACGTACGACAAAAAAATGCGCTTAACTCTGCGATAAGTTCGCTTTTATGCGTGGCAAAGTCCATAACCGAGCATATGCCGGAGGATTTTTACTCGATAGATCTTACGGCTGCTTACGATTCTCTCGGACAGATCATCGGTATGCAGACTGATGATGATGTTATCAACGAGATTTTTGAAAAATTCTGCATGGGGAAATAATTGACCAATGGAGTCAATATGATCAACACTACTTTTACCGAAAATTATGATGTTGTTGTAGTCGGCGCGGGACATGCCGGATGTGAGGCCGCGCTCGCCTGCGCACGTCTTGGTCTTGAGACTATAGTCTTTACCGTCAGTATCAATTCTATAGCACTTATGCCGTGCAATCCTAACATCGGAGGAAGTTCAAAAGGTCATCTTGTCAGGGAGGTTGATGCTCTCGGCGGTGAAATGGGCAAGAATATTGACAAGACTTTTATCCAGTCGAAAATGCTTAATTTCTCAAAAGGTCCTGCCGTTCATTCTCTTCGTGCACAGGCCGATAAAGATGATTACTCGAGAACAATGAGACAGGTTCTTGAAAACCAGGATCATTTGACCGTCAAACAGGCTGAGGTATGTGAACTCATCATAGAGGATAATACTGTTAAAGGTGTTAAGATCCTGACGGGGGGAACATATTTTTCCAAGGCGGTTGTTCTATGTACCGGAACTTATCTTCGTGCACGTTGTCTTTGTGGAGAAGCGATCACACATACCGGACCCAACGGTCTTATGGCGGCCGATCATCTGACACAAAGTCTTATCGATAACGGTGTTGAGATGTTCCGTTTCAAGACGGGTACTCCTGCGAGGATTGACAAAAGGACAATAGATTTTTCCAAGATGGAAGAACAAAAAGGTGATGATAAAGTTGTTCCTTTTTCATTTTCCACAGATCCGGAAACTCTTGATAAAGAACAGGTCAGTTGTTATCTTACATATACCAATGAAGAAACTCATAAGATAATCAGGGATAATCTTGACAGATCTCCTCTTTATTCCGGAGTTATTGAAGGAACAGGTCCGAGGTACTGTCCTTCCATAGAGGATAAGGTCGTCAGATTTGCAAGTAAGGACAGACATCAGTTGTTTGTCGAACCGGAAGGGCTTCATACAAATGAAATGTATATTTCCGGTATGTCATCTTCTCTTCCCGAAGATGTACAGGTCAGGATGTACAGAACGGTTCCCGGTCTGGAGAATTGTAAGATTGTAAGAAATGCTTATGCCATAGAGTATGACTGTATCAATCCGATACAGCTTAAGCACAGTCTTGAGTTTAAAAAGATCAAAGGTCTTTTTGCCGGCGGACAGTTTAACGGAAGTTCCGGATATGAAGAAGCTGCTGCCCAGGGACTGATCGCAGGTATCAATGCTTCGATGTATTGTCTTGA
>JAEEGL014020733.1_pt1 | contig 18959 bp, 33 predicted proteins | sample 9134231 | NCBI WGS metagenome assembly JAEEGL01 (sample SAMN16246548, study PRJNA631951) | gut metagenome | biome: gut microbiome; feature: rumen; material: fiber-attached | host: Bos | place: Iran: Karaj | collected 2018-10 | reverse complement strand
CATGATTCGCCATCAAATGCCATCAACGATTCACGGGCATGAAAAGACCCCGGAAATGGCGTATTTCCGGGGTTTTTCGACTCTTGTTGGGTCTGATTAACGCTTCGAGAACTGAGGTGCTCTGCGCGCGGCCTTCAAGCCGTACTTCTTACGCTCTTTCATGCGGGAGTCGCGGGTAAGGAAACCTTCCTTTTTAAGGACGGCACGATACTCCTCGTCGGCTTCAAGCAGAGCGCGGGAGATGCCGTGACGGATAGCGCCGGCCTGGCCGGTGGTGCCGCCGCCGTGGACGGTAACGTTGATGTCGAATTTATCGGTATTCTCGGTAGCGACCAGAGGCTGACGAACGATGGTCTTCAGGGTCTCAAGGCCGAAATACTCTTCGATGTCTTTTTTATTGATCGTGATCTTGCCGGTACCTGCGGTGAGGTAAACACGGGCAACACTGGATTTTCTTCTTCCGGTGCCGTAATACTGTTTTGCCATGGTTTATATGCTCCTCTCTCTTATGCCTTGATGATCAGCTCTTCCGGCTTCTGGGCCTGATGGCCGTGCTCCGGACCTGCATAAACCTTAAGCTTTTTGAACATTTCACGGCCGAGGGTGTTCTTCGGCAGCATGCCCTTTACGGCAACCTTGACTGCCAGTTCGGGCTTCTTCTGCATAAGGTCTTTGTAGACGGTCTCCTTAAGTCCACCCGGCTGTCCGGTATGGGTGCTGTAGACCTTCTGCTCCAGCTTTTTGCCTGTCAGTTTGACCTTGGAAGCATTGACGATGATCACATAATCTCCCATGTCCAGGAAGGGAGTATATTCCGGCTTGTTCTTGCCGCGCAGGATGGCCGCGACCTGGGATGCCAGGCGGCCCAGAGTCAGGTCTGTGGCATCGACCACGTACCATTTTCTCTCGATATTTTTTGCACTGGGCATAAATGTCTTCATGAGAAGGATCTCCTTATATTCTATTACTATAATACTATCAACAGACGCTGTGCGAAAAATTGGAACCGGGGCTAGTGGTTGCATTCCGCCGCACAGTCGTACTTGAATATAATATTACAACCGGATTGAAAAGTCAACAGTTTTTTCTTTATTTTAGCGGGTTTTTTCGTATTCGACGCACACTAAAGTCAGCCCTTTTGCAGGTGCCGTGGGTCCTGTCAGATCCCTATCTCCGGTGCAGAATGCTTCCTCGATACAATCCATGTTACGCTTGCCGCAGCCGATGTCCAGCACGGTCCCGACGATGATCCGTACCATATTGTACAGGAAACCATTGCCCGTCAATTCGATGAAGTGTATATCAGCGTCATCCGCAGACACATAGGTCCTTGCTTTATAGATCGTACGCTCTGTTCTTTTCTCGCTGCTGCCGGTGGAATGGAACGCAGCGAAATCATGTGTTCCTTCGATCGACTTCAAGCCCTGAGCGACCAGTTCCCAGTCGATCTGCCGATATTCCCGCACAGCGTACAAGCGCCTCTGCGGCGGCAATATACCAGCATTGTAAACGGCATAGCGATAGGTCTTGCGCTTCGCATCGTACCTCGGTTGAAAGTCCGGTTCCGCTTCCCATGCATCCATGATACGGATCGTCTCCGGCAGGTTGGAATTGAGCGCTGCCATCAGCCGTTCTGTGGGCACTTCATGCATAAGATCGAATGCCGCGACCTGCCCTTCTGCATGGACACCGGCGTCCGTACGGCCGGACGCCACCAAATGCACCTGCTCGGCAAACAGCCGCTCTATGGTCTCCTCCAGCACCTGTTGGATGGACAGGCCGTTTTTTTGACGCTGCCAGCCGGCATAGTCCGTACCATCATACGCGATGCGTAAAGCGATCCGTCGTGTGCTCATGACAGCAAGCTCCTGATGATCGCGGGGATATCCGGCAGATGACGCGTCATGATCAATACGGCCCCGAACAGGATCAGTATCAGATAAGCGATATAGTCACGCTTCTTGTACTTCAGTTCCTTCATGCGCGTACGGCCGCTGTCACCGCGGTAGCAGCGGGCTTCCATGGCCGTCGCCAGTTCGCCGGCACGGCGGAAAGCAGACAGGAACAAAGGTACCAGGATCGGGATCATCGCCTTGGCGCGCTGTATCAAACGGCCGCTCTCGAAATCAGCACCACGTGCCATCTGTGCCTTCATGATCTTGTCGGTCTCTTCCAGCAGGATCGGAATGAAGCGCAGCGCGATGCTCATCATCATGGCGATGTCATGGACCGGAACGTGCAGCTTCTTCAAAGGCCGCATCAAACGCTCGATACCATCCGTCAACTCGATCGGCGTGGTCGTGAGGGTCATCAACGAAGAACCGATGATCAGCAGGACCAGACGCAGGCCGATGAATAGGGCCTGATAGACGCCCTGCTTCGTGATCGTGAAGATCCATACCCGCAGCCAGACTTCGCCTTTCGTCATCAGCATGTTCAGTATGACCGTGAACATGAGAAGGAACATGATGGCCTTCAGGCCACGCAAGATGAACTTCAGCGGCACTTTGGAAAGCCGTACGACGATCCCAAGGAAAAGGATGGCCAAAGCGAAGCCGATGAATGTTTTCACAAGGAACAGTAAAATGATAAAGACCAAAGTACTTACGATCTTTACACGGGGGTCCAGCTTATGGATGATGGACCCGGAGGGATAGTACTGACCGATGGTGATATCTCTAAGCATGGATCTGCCCTCCTTCGATCAGCGCATCACGCATTTCCTCCACCGTAAGGATCGTCCCTGACAGTTGGAAGCCATGCTCCTTCAGACGCTCGTTCAGCTCGGTGATCTGTGGGATCCCCAGACCGATGGAGATGAGGTCGAACACATGCGTAAAGACCTCCCGTGGCGTATCATCGTACCGTTTCTGTCCTTCCGCCATTACGATCAGACGGTCTACATAGCGGGCTACGTCTTCCATACTATGGGAGACCAGGATCACAGCAAGACCCAATGTGTCCCGCAGGGACTCGATCTGGCCGAGGATCTCATCCCGGCCTTTGGGATCTAATCCCGCGGTCGGCTCGTCCAGGATCAGGTACTCCGGCTCCATCGCCAGAACGCCAGCGATCGCAGCACGCCGCTTCTGTCCGCCGGAAAGCTCAAAGGGGGATTTCTCCCATACAGACTCTGGCAGACCGACCACGCGCAGCGCCTGCTCGACCCGGCGGTCGATCTCTTCCTGGGGCAGGTGCAGATTACGCGGGCCAAATTCCACATCCTTACGTACCGTCATTTCGAAGAGTTGGTGTTCAGGATACTGGAAAACGAGTCCTACCTTCTGACGGATCTGCCTCAGATCGGTCTCTTTAGCGAAAATATCAGTTCCATTGTACAGCACCGTACCGGACGTCGGTTTGATCAGGCCATTCAAATGCTGGATCAGCGTGGATTTACCGGAGCCCGTATGTCCGATCAGGCCGATAAACTCACCCTTTTCGATGGTAAAACTGACGTCGTCCACGGCCTTCTTGCTGTAAGGCGTGCCCGCGTCATACCAATAGGTCAGGTTTTTGACTTCAATCGACATAAGGCCTCCACCATTTCTTCCACCGTCGTTATATCCGCCGGTATATCGATCCCGCTTTTGCGCAGATCGTACGCCAGTTCCGTCATCTGCGGAACATCCAGACCCAATGCTTTCATGCGGTCGACCTGGGCAAAGACCTCTTTCGGGGTTCCCTCAAGGACTGCTTCCCCATGGTCGATCACGATGACCCGGTCGGCGCGGGCTGCTTCTTCCATATAATGTGTGATATGCAGGATCGTGATGTGTTCATCATGATTCAGCCGTTCCAGAGTGTCCATGACCTCCCGGCGGCCTGAAGGATCCAGCATGGCCGTGGGCTCATCCAAGATGATGCACGCCGGTTTCATCGCCAGCACGCCCGCGATCGCCACACGTTGCTTTTGTCCGCCCGACAGACGGTTGGGATCCCGGTCCGCATACTTGCGCATGTTGACCGTGGACAGTGCCGCGTCGACGCGGCTGCGGATCTCTGTAGGCTCCACACCCAGGTTCTCCGGGCCAAAAGCCACGTCCTCTTCTACGATAGACGCAATGATCTGGTTATCGGGATTCTGGAAGATCATGCCCGCACTGCTGCGGATCTCCCAGATCTGCTCCTCAGATCTGGTATCGATCCCGTTGACCCATAAGGTCCCCTCTTCCGGGAACAAAAGGGCGTTGACATGGCGCGCAAAGGTAGACTTTCCGGAGCCATTGTGACCCAGGATCGCGACCCACTCCCCCTTCTGCACTGAAAGGGTGACGTTCTTCAATACCTGATTGACGCCCTTCCTGTTACCCTCATCATCATATACGGGATAACTGAAGGACAGGCCTTCGGAACGAACCATAGTATTATTCATCCAATCCTCCTTGCAATCAGACAGCCTCGGCCCAAGGCCGCTGTCTTTTGCGAAAAAAAACAGGTTGGGACTTATAAAGCCCAACCTGTTCTTACATGTACATTACACCAATTCGATGATGACCATCTCGGCGCCGTCACCCTTACGCGGGCCAACTTTGACGATACGGGTGTAACCGCCCTTGCGGTTCTCGTACTTCGGCGCGATCTCGGCAAACATCTTCGCCGGCATATCGACTTTCTTGCTCTCGGTGCGGATCTTCTGGCCATTCGCCGGAACTTCCACGATCGGATAGAAGGTCTTGAGCATCTGACGACGGGCATTCAGGCGGGACGGCTTGTCCTTCTGAATGGTCTTCGTGATCTCTTCGTACTCGGTGACTTTCTTGCCATCGACCACGTTCTTGACACGGCGGCCATCAGCGGTCTTCTTCGGGACCTTCTGGGTCACGGTCACGGTCTCATAATTGTCCTTCTCCTTGACAGCCAGGGTGATCAGACGTTCCGCGATCTTGCGGATCTCTTTGGCCTTGGTGTCGGTCGTGGTGATGCGGCCGTAGTACAGCAGGTTCGTGACCTGGTTTCTAAGCAGTGCTTTACGCTGGGAAGAAGTTCTTCCAAGTTTTCTATATCCAGACATTGTTATATATCCTCCTGGTTTCTATAATATGACACTTTTTCAAGTGCATACCCGGTATTTGCTCTCTGTCACAGGACAGCAACAAACGCCGTAGCAGCATGAGATCATTCTTCGGATTTCTTCAGGGACAGACCCAGTTCCTGCAGCTTGTTCAGGACTTCGTCCAGAGACTTGCGGCCCAGGTTGCGGACCTTCATCATCTCTTCCTCGGTCTTGTTGGTCAGATCGTCAACATTGTTGATGTTGGCTCTCTTCAGGCAGTTATAGGAACGTACGGACAGATCCAGTTCTTCGATGGTCATCTCAAGGACCTTCTCTTTGGTGTCCTCTCCCTTTTCTACCATGATCTCGGTATTTTTCGCATTGTCGGACAGATCGATGAACAGGGCCAGATGATCATTGAGGATCTTCGCGGCCAGGCTGATCGCCTCGTCCGGTTTGATGGTGCCGTTGGTCCAGACTTCCATGGTCAGCTTATCATAGTCTGTGATCTGGCCGACACGCGTATTCTCCACCTGGAAGTTTACGCGCTGTACAGGGGTGTACAGAGAGTCGACGGGGATCACGCCGATCGGCTGATCATCGGTCTTGTTTTTATCAGCGCCTACATAACCGCGGCCCTTGGTGATCGTGATCTCCATGTTCAGGCGGGAGTCAGCTCCGCCGCTGATCGTTGCGATCACAAGATCCGGATTGATGATCTCAATGTCCTGATCGACCTTGATATCAGAAGCATGGATCACACCTTCGCCTTCATACTCAATGTAAGCGGTATGTGCTTCATCGCCTTCACTCAAGTCCTTCAGGGCCAGGTTCTTCAGATTGAGGGTGATCTCGGAAACGTCTTCCTTGATACCTGCGATCGTGGAGAACTCATGCAATACGCCTTCGATCTTGACGCTTGAAATAGCAGCGCCAGGAAGGGAGGACAGCATGATGCGGCGCAGAGAATTGCCCAGTGTTGTGCCATAGCCTCTTTCCAAAGGCTCCACGACGAAACGCCCGTAGGTGCCTTCGTCGTTGATCTCCATCACTTCAATGCGCGGTTTCTCAAATTCTAACACAGAGGGCCTCCTTAATTTTCGAAAATCGAATTCCTAAGCCAAATAAGATGACTGAAACAGGGATATTATTTGGAGTACAACTCGACGATCATCATGACGTCGACAGGAACGTCGATCTGCTCTCCTCGCGGAAGCGTGGTCACAGTACCCTTAAAGTTTTCTTTATCAACATCAACCCATTCGGGGGTCAGTCTTCCTTCAGTAGCGGCTGCGATGTCCTTGAAACGCTGCATGGACTTGGATTCCTCACGGATCTCGATGACATCACCAGCTTTGACCAGGTAGGACGGAATATTGACGCGCTTGCCATTGACGGTCACGTGCTTGTGGCCGACGATCTGTCTTGCTTCACGACGAGTTCTTGCGAAGCTCATGCGGAAGATGACATTGTCCAGGCGGCTCTCGAGGAGGACCATCAGGTTCTCACCCGTCATACCCTTCATACGTTCTGCCTTCTCGTAGTAGTTACGGAAAGGTCTCTCCAGAACGCCATAGATAAATTTAGCCTTCTGCTTTTCACGCAGCTGCAGACCGTATTCAGACATTTTACGGTTGCTTCGGGTCAGAGTTCTTTTGGATTTTTTGCTGTATCCCAATACGATGGGATCCAGGTCGAGGGATCTGCATCTTTTCAATACAGGTGTTTTATCAACTGCCATAATGGCTCCTTTCGAATTCTATCGCAGAACGATTTTCTGCGGTTGTTGTTTACAATCCGGGGCATAGGACCCGGACCTTCATCCAATAGGTATCTATGCGGTCCTTATACGCGGTCGTGGATCAGACGCGACGGCGTTTCGGCGGACGGCAGCCGTTATGCGGAACAGGGGTCACATCGCTGATGGCGGTAACTTCCAGGCCAGCAGCCTGCAGTGCACGGATGGCAGCCTCACGGCCGGAACCCGGACCCTTGACCATAACTTCAACAGTCTTCAGACCATGCTCCATAGCAGCCTTCGCGGCGGTCTCAGCGGCCATCTGCGCGGCATACGGAGTGTTCTTACGAGAACCACGGAAACCCAGTCCGCCGGCACTCGCCCAGCTCAGAGCGTTACCCTGTGTATCGGTCAGAGTGACGATCGTGTTATTGAATGTAGACTGGATATGCGCCTGACCTTTTTCGATATTCTTACGATTGCGGCGGCGTACGATCTTTTTAGCAGTTCTTTTCGGTGCCAAAATCTTATCCTCCTAATTAGCTGAATTACTTCTTCTTGTTCGCCATGGTCTTTCGGGGACCTTTGCGGGTACGTGCGTTAGTCTTGGTTCTCTGACCACGGACCGGCAGGCTTCTCTTATGACGAAGACCACGATAGCAGCCGATCTCAGTCAGACGCTTGATGTTCAGCGCGGTCTCTCTTCTCAGATCACCTTCAACAAGCGTGGTGGCATCCATGACTTCACGGATCTTGGAGACCTGCTCATCGCTGAGGTTCCGAGCGCGGATATCCGGATCAACGCCGGCTTCCTTCAGGATGCGCTGGGAGGTCGACAGACCGATACCATAGATGTAGGTCAGCGCGATCTCGATGCGTTTCTCGTTGGGTAAATCAACACCAGCTATACGTGCCATGTTTATATCCTCCTATTAATTCTTAGCCCTGTCTCTGCTTGTGCTTCGGATTCTCGCAGATGACCATGAGGCGGCCTTTGCGCTTGATGATCTTGCACTTCTCGCAGATCGGTTTTACAGATGAACGTACTTTCAAAGCTCTCGCTCCTTTCTTTGATGGCGGCTTACTTAGCACGCCAGACGATGCGGCCTTTTGTTAAGTCGTAGGGAGAAAGCTCGATCGTTACCTTATCTCCCGGTAGTATTTTGATGTAATTGGTCCGCAGTTTGCCGCTGATATGGCCGAGCACCCGGTGGCCATTCTCCAGTTCGACCTGGAACATGGCGTTGGGAAGCTTTTCAACTACGATGCCCTCTACTTCTACTACATCGCTTTTTGACATTTTTACCTCCGATTTTCCCGTTTACAGACGAGTGAGTACCTCATACCCGTCCGAGGTGATCAATATTGTATTCTCATAATGCGCCGATAATGATCCGTCTCGTGTGACGGCAGTCCATCCATCATCCAGGATGCGGATGGCCGCGCTGCCCCGGGTGATCATCGGTTCTACGGCTAATGTCATACCTGCCTCAAGCCGCGGACCGCGGCCAAAGGGCTTATAATTCGGGATGGGCGGTTCCTCGTGCATCTCGGTCCCGATCCCATGTCCGACATATTCTTTGACGATGCCTAAGCCATAGTGTTTCGCATGTTTCTCGATCGCCGCTGAGATCTGATACAGATAACAGCCCGCTTTGGCGTATGCCATACCCGCGAAGAAGGATTCCTCAGTGCGTCGGATCAAGTCCTGCGCTTCCTCGGATACTTCTCCAACAGCAAAGGTACGGGCGCCGTCTCCATGATAGCCGCCGATGTACGCGCCTACGTCGATGGAGACGATGCTGCCTTCCTTCAAGACCGTTTCGGCCTTCGGGATCCCATGGACAATCTCCTCGTCCACAGACGCACAGATACTGGCAGGATAGCCATGATAGTTCTTAAATGAGGGTGTTGCGCCGGCGGATCGTATGATCTCTTCCGCGATCCGGTCGAGTTCCAAAGTGCTGATCCCCGGACGCACCTCACTTTTCATTGTATCGAGCACCATCGCCACGATGCGGTTGGAAACACGCATTCTTTCTACAGCTTCCGCGTTTTTCACGCGGATCGCGCTGCGGGAACGAAACGGCACTTAAGTTACGCCTCCAGCTTAGCGATGATGGCATTTGTTACTTCTTCGACGGAAAGGGTACCATCGACGGCGACCAGCTTGTCCTGCTTACCATAATGGTCGATCAGGGGCTGGGTCTGATCATGATATACAGTCAGACGCTTCAGCACGGTCTCCGGCTCGTCGTCCTTACGGATGATCAGCTCGGCTCCGCAGCGGTCGCAGATGCCTTCTTTTTTGGGAACTTTCCATTCCGTATGATACGGCTCACCGCAGTTCGGGCAGACTCTGCGTCCTGCCATACGCTTGACGATGTCCTCATCCGGAACTTCTACATCCACAGCGGCGTCGATCGCGACCTTCTCATCCAAAGCTGCTGCCTGGTTGAGCGTACGCGGGAAACCATCCAGGATGTAACCGTTGACACAATCTTCCTGTGCGATCCGATCCATGACCAGATCCACAGTCAGCTCATCCGGTACCAGAAGACCTTTGTCCATGTACTCTTTGGCTTTGAGGCCCAGCGGGGTCTCAGCCTTCAGATTGGCACGGAAGATATCTCCGGTAGAGATGTGCGGGATGCTGTAATGTTCTGCCAGCCTGGTTGCCTGGGTGCCTTTGCCGGCCCCGGGAGCTCCTAAAAGGATCAGTTTCATGGTATTACTCCTTTCCTGTTGAAGGATCATCTATTCAGGAATCCTTTATGATGACGAAGTACCAACTGACTTTCGATCTGCTTCATGGTCTCCAGTGCGACGCCGACGACGATCAGAAGGGAAGATCCACCGATCGACAGGTTGGCGATGCCGAAGAAACGCTGCATCAGTACAGGGATCGTAGCAAGGATCGCCAGGCCGATCGCACCGATGAAGGTGATGTACTTGGTGATTCTCTTGAGGTAATCCGCTGTCGGACGGCCCGGACGGATACCCGGAACGAAGCCGCCGCTCTTCTTCATGTTATCCGCGACTTCTACGGGATTGAACTGGATCTGCGCGTAGAAGAAGGTGAAAGCGATGATCAACAGGGCGTACAGCGCTGCACCGAAAGGATGCGAAGTGCTGATCCAGTTGAGCGCCTTGCCCCACCAACCCGTCGGGTTCGAAGTGAAGAAGGAAGTGATGATGCTCGGGAAGCTGATCAGAGAGACCGCGAAGATGATCGGGATAACACCGGCCATATTGACACGGATCGGAAGATTCGTGGAGTTGCCGCCATACTGCTTACGGCCCTGCATGCGCTTTGCGTACTGGATCGGTACACGGCGCTCAGCCAGGGACAGCATTACGGTGAAAGCCACGATGATGACAAAGGCCAGAACGAGCAGCAGCAGCTTCCACCAGGGAAGATTGTAGCTGAACAGTGCCGTGATCATTGCGGGTACGCGAGACAGGATGTTCGCGAAGATGATCAGGGAAATGCCGTTGCCGATACCGTTTTCGGTGATGTTTTCGCCGATCCACATGATGAACGCGCTGCCAGCGGTGAATGCCAGGATGGATACGATCATCGCCCATACACGTCCGACCTGACTGATCAGACCGGAGCGCAGGCTGAAGGTGATCGCGAATGCCTGGATCAGTGCCAGAACGACGGTCAGCCATCTGGTATACTGTGCGATCTTCTTACGACCTGACTCACCATCCTTCTGGATCTCTTCCAGTGCCGGAATGGCGATGGCGAGCAGGCTCATGATAATGGATGCATTGATATAGGGAACGATACCTAACGCGAACAGGTTCATGTTCTGGAAAGCATTACCGGACATGATGTTGAACAGCTGCATGGCGCTGCTTTCCTGACTGAAGATACTGTCTACGAGGTCAGCGCGCAGCAGCGGGTTCGGCATGACCGATCCCAGACGAACCAGCGCCAGCATGGCGATGGTGTAGAAGATGCGTCTGCGCAGGTCCTCTATTTTAAAAGCATCTTTAACTGCATTAAACAAGGTTACGTCCTCCTCTTGTTAAGATAGGAGATTATTCAACCGTCTCCGCGGTACCGCCGGCAGCCTGGATCTTCTCGACTGCACCGGCGCTGAAAGCATCGACCTTGACGGTGAGCTTCTTGGTAAGCTCGCCATTGCCCAGGATCTTAACGCCATCACGCGGCTTGCTGATAATGTTCTTCTCAAGCAGAGCTGCAACTGTAACTTCCGCGCCATCCTCAAAGATGTTCAGACGATCCACATTGATCGACACGATATCCTTCGTGTTGCGATTGGTGAATCCTCTCTTCGGGATACGTCTGTACAGAGGCATCTGACCGCCTTCAAAGCCAGGACGTACACTGCCGCCGGAACGGGCTTTCTGACCCTTGTGACCGCGGCCGGAGGTCTTACCGTTGCCGGAACCATGTCCGCGGCCGACTCTCCAGGAACCCGCCTTGGAGCCTTCCTGCGGCTTTAAATCCGTGATCTTCATGATATTTCCTCCTTATTCCTCAATCTCTTTGACTGTGACAAGGTGCTCGACCTTCTTGATCATACCGCGGACAGCAGCGTTGTCAGGCATGACAACGGTCTTGTGCATTTTGTAAAGGCCCAGGGCTTTTACAGTCGCACGCTGCTTCGGGATGCAGGCGATCGGGGACTTTGTTAATGTGATTGCTAATTTAGCCATTGCTTTGGTCCTCCCTTAACCAAGAATTTCCGCAACGGACTTACCGCGCAGGCGCGCAACTTCTTCCGGAGTCTTAAGAGCCTTAAGGCCTTCCATCGTAGCTGCTACGACGTTGTTCTTGTTGTTGGAACCCAGGGACTTGGTCCGGATGTTGCGGATACCGCTCAGTTCAAGAACGACACGGGCAGGACCACCGGCGATGATACCGGTACCTTCAGCAGCCGTCTTCAGCAGAACGGAAGCGCTTCCGAAGTTGCCCAGCTGATCGTAATAAATGGAATCCACATCGTTGCGGGCTACCGTGATCAGGTTCTTCTTCGCGGATTCTTCACCCTTGCGGATGGCATCCGGAATTTCGGTAGATTTGCCGAGGCCATAACCAACATGACCCTTTCTGTCGCCAACGACGACCAGAGCGGTGAATTTCATATTGCGTCCGCCCTTAACGACCTTCGTAACACGCTTGATCGTTACAACGCGGGACTCCAGATCTTCTAAAGTATTTGGATCGATTCTATCCTTTTTCATGCGTAGCCTCCTGTTTTAGAATTGCAAGCCGGCTTCACGAGCCGCATCTGCAAGAGCCTGGATCTTTCCGTGATACAGGAAACCGGCACGGTCGAAGATCACTTCATTGATGCCTTTTTCGATCGCACGTTTTGCAACCAGTTCTCCTACGGTCTTGGCCGCCTGCGTGTCGTTGGTCTTCTCAAGCTGGGTGCGGACTTCCTTTTCAACGGTGGAAGCGCTGACCAGCGTGTTTCCGCTCTTATCGTCGATGATCTGAGCATAGACGTGCATGTTGCTGCGGAAAACGGAAAGACGCGGGCATTCAGGTGTTCCGATCAGGTGTTTACGCATTCTATAGTGCTTTTTCGCACGATTTGCCTTTTTGGAAGGTTTGCTAATCATTGAATTGTCACCCCTTTATCTTACTTACCGGTCTTGCCCTCTTTACGACGGATCACTTCGTCAGCATACTTGATGCCTTTGCCCTTATAGGGTTCCGGCGGACGCTTGAAGCGGATCTCGGCCGCAAACTGGCCAACCTTTTCTTTATCGATACCGATGACACGGATCACGTTGGTACCCTCGACGATGGTCTCGATACCTTCCGGATCTTCCATCTCAACCGGATGGGAGTAACCCAGTGTCAGGTTCAGTTTTTTGCCCTGTTTGGCTGCACGATAACCAACACCGTTGATTTCGAGCTTCTTTTCATAACCCTCGGTCACGCCGACGACCATGTTGTGTACAAGGGCGCGGACCAGACCGTGCATGGCTCTGAATTTCTTAAGATCATTCGGGCGTGTGCAGATCAGCTCAGCGCCTTCCTGTTTGATGGTGATCCCTTCCGGCATCTGCTTTTCCAGAGTTCCCTTCGGGCCCTTCACAGTGACCAGGTTGGTATCGGAGATCTTGATCTCAACACCTGCCGGGATCGCAATAGGTAATTTTCCGATTCGAGACATTGTTACACCTCCTGATTTACCATACAAACGCCAGCACTTCGCCGCCGACGTTCTGCTTACGGGCTTCTTTATCGGTCAGGATGCCCTTGTTCGTAGAAATGATCGCAATTCCCAAACCGCCCAGAACCTTCGGCAGTTCGTCTTTGCCGGCATACACGCGAAGACCCGGTTTGGAGATCTTCTTGATACCGGAGATGACCTTCTCGTTCTTATCTTTGCCGTATTTCATGGTGATGCGGATCGTGGTGAAGTTTCCTTCTTCCACCAGATCGTATTTCTTGATATATCCTTCTTCGACCAGAATGTCAGCGATAGCCTTCTTCATTTTAGAAGCGGGCACATCAACGGTATCATGCTTGGCCGTATTGGCATTGCGGATACGTGTGAGCATATCAGCAATAGGATCGCTCATTGTCATGTGACTTTCCTCCTTATCAACTTCTATCTGTCCGGATTACCAGCTGGCCTTCTTGACACCAGGGATCTCACCCTTGTAAGCCAACTCACGGAAACAGACGCGGCAGATACCGTATTTACGCAGAACAGAGTGGGGACGTCCGCAGATCTTGCAGCGTGTATAGGCACGTGTAGAGAATTTCGGGGCCTTCTTCTGCTTGATTTTCATGGATGTTTTTGCCATAATTTCCTCCTAGCTCCGGGCTTACTTCTCAAAAGGCATGCCCATGAGGGTCAACAGTTCTCTTGCTTCTTCGTCGGTCTTGGCCGTAGTTACAAAAATGATGTCCATACCGCGGACCTTGTCCACCTTATCGTAGCTGATCTCCGGGAAGATGAGCTGCTCTTTGATACCCATGGCATAGTTGCCGCGGCCATCGAAGGCGTTCGGGTTGACACCGCGGAAGTCACGGACTCGAGGCAGCGCCAGGCTGATCAGACGATCCGCGAAATCATACATCTTGGTGCCGCGCAGGGTCACCTTGCAGCCGATGGTCATGCCTTCACGCAGCTTGAAGTTCGCGATGGACTTCTTCGCCTTGGTGATGATCGGCTTCTGACCGGCGATGATGGTCATGTCATTGACCGCACCTTCCAGTGCCTTCGGATTTTCCTTCGCTTCGCCGACGCCCATGTTCAGGACGATCTTCTCAAGCTTCGGAACTTCCATGATATTCTTATAACCGAACTTTTTGATCATCTGGGGGACGATCTCGTTCGTGTACATTTCTTTGAATCTATTTGCCATTATCTATGCCTCCCGCTTAGTCGATCACTTCGCCGGTTTTCTTGGCAAACCGTGTTCTGACAGTAACCTGTTTTCCATCAACAGTCTTGACTTCTTCCTTGATTCCTACGCGGGTCGGCTGACCATCATGCAGCAGCATAACGTTGGAAACATGGATCGGAGCTTCCTGATGGATGATACCGGACTGGCCAAGGCCATTCTGAGAACGTACATGCTTGGTAGCCATGTTGGCACCTTCGACGATGACGCGCTCGTTCTTGTGGTCGACAACCAGGACCTTGCCTTCTTTGCCTTTATCTTTGCCGGCGATCACGCGTACGGTGTCGCCCTTCTTGATTTTCATCTTTGCCATAGCTTACTCCCTCTTACAGAACCTCAGGTGCCAAAGAGAGGATCTTCATGTACTTCTTAGCACGCAGCTCACGAGCTACCGGGCCAAAAATACGAGTTCCCTTCGGGTTCTGATCATCATTGATGATGACGGCTGCGTTATCGTCGAAGCGAATGTAGGAACCGTCCTTACGGCGTACGGGGAAGGTCGTTCTTACGACAACGGCCTTGACAACGTCGCCCTTCTTTACAACGCCGCCTGGTGTTGCATTTTTAACAGCAGCGATAATGACATCACCGACATGTGCATATCTGCGTGTGGAGCCACCCATGACATGGATGCAGAGCAGCTCTTTGGCGCCGGTGTTATCAGCGACTTTCAGTCTGCTTTCAGTCTGTATCATAACGGTAATCCTCCTAAATTATTTCGCTCTCTCAATGATCTCGACGACGCGCCATCTCTTATCCTTGGACAGCGGACGGGTCTCCATGACGCGAACGCGGTCACCGGTATGGCACTCGTTGTTCTCGTCGTGAGCCTTCAGCTTGTAAGTGCTCTTAACGATCTTGCCGTACTTCGGATGTTTTACGTTATCGACTACAGACACGACGATCGTCTTGTCCATCTTATCGCTGGAAACAATGCCGACCATTGTTTTTCTCAAATTTCTTTCCATCGTGACCTGCCTCCTTATTCTGCCTTCTGCTTCAGTACGGTCTGGATGCGGGCAATGTTCTTGCGCACTTCTTTGATCCGCGCCGTGTTGTTCAACTGGTTGGTGGCATTCTGAAAGCGGAGATTGAAAAGTTCTTTTTTAGCGGAAACCAGTTCCATTTCCAACTGCTCCGAATTCTTAACTTTTAATTCATCTAAATAATTGGACTTTTTCAATTTGATTCACCATCCTCTACCATTCGTAAGCCGGTTCAGGCTTCCTGGGCATCGAGCTGGGCGTCCAGATCGGCTTTGGAGACGATCTTGCAGCGGACCGGCAGCTTATGCATAGCCAGACGAAGCGCTTCACGGGCAACATCTTCCGGAACACCGGCGATCTCGAACAGAACGCGGCCCGGCTTGACAACGGCTACCCAATACTCGGGAGTACCTTTACCTTTACCCATTCGGATACCGGCAGGTCTCTGCGTAACCGGCTTGTCGGGGAAGATCTTGATCCATACCTGACCGCCGCGGCGGACGTAACGGGTCATAGCAACACGGGCAGATTCGATCTGTCTGGCATTGATCCATGCGGGATCCTGAGAAACCAGACCATATTCACCATACGTAACGCGGTTGCCGCGCAGGGCCTTACCGGCCATGTTGCCGCGGAACTGCTTACGATGTTTGACTCTCTTGGGCATTAACATTAGCGGACTCTCCCTTCCTTGTTAGCCTTCGTAGGAAGAACTTCTCCATGATTGATCCAGGTCTTGACACCGATCTTGCCATAAGCAGTGTTCGCTTCCGCGAAACCGTAATCGATGTTAGCGCGCAGGGTCTGCAGCGGAATGGTACCGTCGGTGTAGGACTCGGCACGAGCGATCTCAGCACCGCCGAGACGACCGGCACAGGTAGCCTTGATGCCCTTGGCGCCGGCGCGCATGGTGCGGCCCATAGCCTGCTTCATGGCACGACGGAAGGATACACGGTTCTCCAGCTGACCGGCGATGTTCTCAGCAACCAGCTGCGCATCCAGCTCCGGACGCTTGACTTCCATAATATTCAGAGAGACCTTTGCATTGGTCAGGGCCTGGACCTTGGCCTTAAGGATCTCGATGGCAGCGCCGCCCTTGCCGATGACAACGCCCGGCTTAGCGGTGAAGATCGTGATCTTGATGCGGCTGACCGCGCGCTCGATGTCGATGCGGGAGATGCCGGCCGCGTACAGGTTCTCTTTCAGATAACCACGGATCTTGTGGTCTTCGACCAGAGTGTCGCCGAAGCTCTTGCTGTCAGCGAACCACTTGGAATCCCAATCTTTAATAACTCCAACACGGAAACCGTGCGGATTAACCTTCTGACCCATGAACTTCCTCCTTATCTCTCGTTCAGAATAATCGTGATATGGCTGGTCTTCTTCAGGATGCGGTCCGCACGGCCCTGGGCTCTCGGAACGATCCGCTTCAGGGTCGTGCCCTGATTAGCAAAAGCTTCCTGCACATACAGTTTGGAAACATCGATATCCATATCACGCTCGGTCGCCGCGTACTCCGCGTTCGCAACTGCGGAATCCAGCACCTTGCTGATGATGCGGGCGCCTTCACGGGGCGTAGCTGCCAGGATCGCAGCTGCCGTCGCGACGTCTTTACCCTTTATGGTATCCAGAACGATCTTAGCCTTCAGAGGATTGATCCGTGCATAGGTGACCTTCGCTCTGGGTCTGGTGTCTTTCTGAGCGTTACGCTCTCTTTTATATTGACTTCTTGACTGAGCCATTTGCTGTGTCCTCCTTTACCTTAACGCTTGCCCTTCTTCTCGTCCTTGCCATGACCGCGATAGGTACGGGTCAGGACGAACTCGCCCAGCTTATGGCCGACCATGTCTTCCGTGACGTAGACCGGAACATGCTTTCTTCCATCATGTACGGCAAAGGTATGACCGACAAAGGACGGGAAAATGGTGGAGCGGCGGGACCAGGTCCTGATGACCGCTTTATCACCAGACGCGTTCATAGCGTCGACTTTTTTCAATAAATGCTCATCCGCGAACGGACCCTTTTTTAAGGAACGTGCCATTTATGATGTCCTCCTTATTACTTCTTGTTCATCGCGCGGGAGCGGACGATGTACTTGTTCGAATGCTTATTCTTCTTGCGGGTCTTCATACCCATCGCCGGCTTGCCCCAAGGTGTCATCGGGCTCTGACGGCCGACAGGTGCGCGGCCTTCACCACCACCATGCGGATGGTCGTTCGGGTTCATAACGGAACCGCGGACGGTAGGACGGATACCCATGTGACGCTTACGGCCGGCTTTACCGATCTTGATCAGTTCATGATCGCCATTGCCTACGACACCGATGGCTGCGCGGCAGTCGATCGGTACCATGCGCATTTCGCCGGAGGGAAGACGCAGGGTCGCGTACTTGCCTTCCTTAGCCATCAGCTGTGCGCCGTTGCCAGCAGAGCGGACCATCTGGGCGCCCTTGCCAGGCAGCAGTTCGATGCAGTGTACGTTCGCGCCGATCGGGATGTTGCGCAGCGGCAGGCAGTTGCCGGTGCGGATCTCAGCCTGCGGACCATTGACGATCGTGTCGCCGTCCTTGAGGCCTTCCGGAGCGATGATGTAGCGCTTCTCGCCGTCGGCGTATGCCAGCAGAGCGATGTTGGCGCTGCGGTTCGGATCGTACTCGATGCCGATGACCTTTGCGGGGATACCGTCTTTGTCATTTCTCTTGAAATCGATGATGCGGTAGATGTTCTTGTGGCCGCCGCCATGATGGCGAACGGTGATCTTGCCGTAGCTGTTGCGTCCGGCTGTATTCTTACCCCGAACGAGGAGAGATTTTTCCGGCTCTTTCTTGGTGATCTCCGTGAAAGCGGAACCGGTCATGTTTCTCCGGGAAGGGGTATATGGCTTGTATGTTTTGATGGCCATGATCAATTACTCCTTTTGTTGTTGAATTTCATGCTTTGCGAGCCAGCCCATAACTGCTTCAAGCTTTTCGGGCCTGCCCATAACTGCTTTGTCGAGTTTCAGGTAATCGTGTGTCGCTGCTACGTAAAGGTCAAACCATAAGACTTCGGAATCGCCACGGGCGATTCGGTATGTGCCTCAAGTGCTTGTGCTCCTTTACAAGCGATGGCACATATTTACATGCCTTCGAAGAACTCGATGTCCTTGCTGTCTTCAGTCAGCGTTACGATGGCTTTCTTGGTAGCCGCAGTGCGGCCGACGATGTAGCCTCTTCTTCTCTTCTTGCCCGGTACGTTCAGGGTGTTGACCTTCGCGACCTTGGCGCCGTCGAACAGCTTCTCGACAGCTTCTTTGATCATAGTCTTGTTGGCATCCGGATGGACCAGGAAGGTGTACTTGCGCTCGGCCATCAGGTTCATGCTTTTCTCGGTAATGACGGGCTTTAACAGGACGTCGTAGTATTTAATGTCAGCCATTATGCGAATACCTCCTCAATCTTGGCAACCGCATCCTTGGTCACGACCAGAGTGTCGTACTTCAGAATGTCGTAGGTATTGATCATTTCGGCACGCTCGGTCTTGATGCCCGGCAGGTTGCGGGCGGACAGGATGACGTTCTTGTTGTTGTCACCGTCCATAACGACCAGTGCGTTCTCAACTTTCAGGTTTTCCAGAACCTTCTTCATGGCTTTCGTCTTGATCTCGTTCAGCTCGAGATTCTCGAGGACCACGATCTTCTGCTCCTGGACCTTGGAGCTCAGCGCGGACTTAAGAGCCAGACGACGGACCTTTTTATTGACTTTAACGGAGTAGTCACGGGGCTTCGGTGCGAATACAACGCCGCCGCCGACCCACTGCGGAGCACGGATGCTTCCCTGACGGGCATGTCCTGT
>JAEEGL015151519.1_pt1 | contig 18960 bp, 18 predicted proteins | sample 9134231 | NCBI WGS metagenome assembly JAEEGL01 (sample SAMN16246548, study PRJNA631951) | gut metagenome | biome: gut microbiome; feature: rumen; material: fiber-attached | host: Bos | place: Iran: Karaj | collected 2018-10 | reverse complement strand
TCCGCGCATCCCATAAGAATCTTGGAAAAGGATATACCAAAGAAGAAATAATCGAAAGAATCAATAAAATGGTTGAATCAAGGGCTGCATGGAAAGAAAAGCAACGCACTCTTCCCTTTTATCAGCGAAACCTAATAGATACTGAAAGTCCAAAGATTAAAGGAAATGAGCGATTTGAAAGATGGGCCGATAACGAAAACTTTGAAATTGCTACCGACTTATATGCCAGGGTAGGTTCTATAGTCGAATTGTCAGACACAATACACGAAATCAAAGCGCATCTTAAAGACAATCGAGCAAGAATAGTTGAAATCGACAAAGAACGAAAACTCCTTTCAGAGCAGATAAAAAGTCTTGAGATATATCAAAAAACCAAAGAAATACATGATTCATATGAATCATCAAAGGATAAAGAAGGCTTTCTAATGGAAAATGAAACTGAACTGATTCTTTTCGAAGGAGCCGAAAGTCGGCTAAAAGAAATGGGAATAAACCCCTCCGATGACACTCTAACAAATTTTAAAGAAAAGCTTAAGGAAATTGAAGAAGAAAAGAAAGAATTAATTGAAGAAAACAATTCTATTAATCCACAACTCGAAGAATTAATCCGTCAGCAGACGCTTCTAACTAAATACTTTGGAATAGATCCGGAAAAAGAGAAAGAAAAGTACCGAAAACATAAAACCGAAAAAAGCAAAGGAACTGAAAAGAACATCTAATTTAAACCTAGATGAGAAGATTGATTTTTATACCGCTTAAGAATAGTATCCGCGAAAGTTTCTATCCCCCTAGTATATAGTTCATGATTCTTTCCATAGACCTTATATTCATCATGCAGCGCTATATAAAGCAAAGCATCCTCAATAGTTCCAAAGCATGTTTGATAGTGATATTCTTCTTTATCCGGATACTTGTGATACATTTCCAAATACGTACAGCAATCTATAACTTTCCAAAAGTGTTTTGTGTTAACAGATTGAATTTCAAAAAAAGACTCATTAACGCTTAACACATTAAAATATGGGTCAACAATAAGGGCAATATCAGTTATAGAATAATTCATAGGCACTTACCTCCTAACAAATTTTTCAAAAATCGGGGAAAAACGGGTGAAACACCCTAATTAATGAATGTAAATACAATTTACTTAAAAAATTATGAAATGTCAATCCAATATACAATTAAAAAGGGCGAAACATTTACGTTTCGCCCTCTCTACATCTTAAAAACTAGTTTTATTTTTCATTCAAACAATCCCAATATCCCAAGATACGATCTTTCTTATGTTGATCAGCTTGTTTAAGGCTTAAAACAAAATCCTTAATATCATCCGGAACATCTATACATGTTTTTTCTCTGTCTAAAAAAACGTTTAAATCATATCCGAAAGTGTCGCATATATTCAAAATCGTAACCAAATCAGGAATTTCACTTTCACCTTTTGCTAAACGATAAACAGTTGTAGGCGGAATACCGGTTTTAGCAGCTAAAGCATTTAAAGTTAAATCATTATCGCCACAAATCCTATCAATTTTATCTTTAAAATTAAAATTATACTCTCTCATGATATAGTTCCTTTCAAATGCTAAGAAATCTATACCAATATTTTAATTTATACGCTTAAAACATTCATTTGCCGTTTGCGGTGTAGTCTTTTTCCGTTAGCGGAAATATAATATTTTACGCTTCCTGAATTTTATAATAAATATTCATTCTTTTTCTACTTAGTCTTAATCCTGGAATGTTAGAATAATTGTTTTGATGTCGGATCGTATTCAACTCTAAAATTACCTTTTTTATATTCCAACTTGTTCTCAATATCACTAATGGCAATATCAAAATCTACTATATGTTTTTGATAGAAATTGAAATCTTCTAATTTAAAAAAATACTCATGCCAAAAGTTAGGGATTTTCCAATTTCCCGAATCTATACTAAACCAATTTTTTGAATTATCATCTACTGCTACATCTAAAAAAACTTTGCATCTTTTTATTTCATATAGCTTAATGAATATAGACACGTATGAAGCCCCGTCCTTGTTAAGAAAACCTCCCAAGAAAATCTTAATTTTATTATTACAATATATACAAATATCTTTGAAATCTTTATAAGCAAAAGAAAATAAATCATTGGCCTTTATTTTATAGGAATTACAAATAAAAGCTCCATCATCACATGTTATAAAGTCATCATTCAATAGACTATTCTTTTTATATTTTTTAATAAAACCGTCACGTAATCTAAGCGACTTCCAAAATTGATTCTTATACCAGTCTATGCTTCCATCTTTTAAAGGATCAACCATTTGTATAAAATAAAATCCGTCTTTATGATTTAGCAAATAATAAGACAAATATACTTCCCCATTTTCAAGATTGAGTTTACTATCATAATAAGATATTTCAAGGTCGTAATAGTCCTTTTTTCCATATTTAATTAAACTCATCTCTTTTTCGATTGATTTAACAAAAGACTTTTCCATTTCTTCAAAGCTAATTTTTCCATCATTATTGCTAATAAATGAAATAATCAATGTTAATCCATCATCTGATTTAAATGATCTCGAACTTAAGCTAAAACTTGTCATCTCCCAAGAATTGGGAATAACAAAAATCAAATCGCGGAAATCCTTACTATACATAGAATTATCTTCTCTGTAATCATGTATTCCTTTTGATATGAATTCATTAGATTTCTTGAATTTGAATCCGTATTTTTCTGCATATTCTTTAGCGAACGATTTATCCTCTCCAAATAATGTAAACCTTGGTTTATCACACGATTCAAAAGCTTCTGAATGAATATTTTTCACACTTTTCGGTATTCGTATTTCTTCGACACCTTCAGATAATATTGGGGCTCCGATTTCAATCATACCTTCTGGCAAATCTATTTTTTTTAACTGATTACACTGACGGAATATGCCTGAAAATTGTTCTGATGAAACAAACGAATTCTTTTTATTATAAAAACCGACCGGATAACTTATTCCAACAATACTTTCACATCCATCAATTAATGAAATCCCGGAAAAATCCCCTTTATAACGACATTCATCCGGTAATAAAAGCCCCTGTAATTTCTTACAATTATAAAATGCATCCGTGTAGATTTCTTTTATTGTATTCGGTAACGAAACAGTTTCTAAATCTGGCATGGAGCAGAAACAGTTTTCTTTTATAATAACAACTCCACGTGGGATTATGATTTTTTTAATTGTCCCTTTCCCGGCAAACAATTCTTTTCCCAATGACACAACGTTATATCCTTTTATTTCTTCAGGAATAACTAATTCACTGGTCAATTCTCCTTTATACTCAGATAATTCAACACCATATTTCTTACACACAAATTCGTATTTAGTTTTATCATCAAATACTCTTGTATCCATAAAAATCCTCAACAAAATCTTTCCACTTATAAATATGGACTTTTCGTTTATTATTCATTGTTTTGCAATACAAGCTCTCTAATATCATTAGCGTACTTTTTATCGTTTTTTTTCACTACTGTAAACGATAAACGAAGTTGTTGAGATATATCAAACACTCTTTGTGAAGAATCCGTTCTTTCAAATGTATAACTCGATACTTTGTATTCCGTTTCTTCATCATCTATCAAATATGCATAATGATCATTAGGATTAGAATACTTTACTCTTCCTTCTGTTCTGGTAATTTCTTTTATTTCATTTATCGGATTCAAATCTCCTGCTTGGACATAGTAATTATCAACATCAACTTTATTCACTTCGTTAAAATCTTTGCTTCCAAAGCAATATTTCTGATTATTATTACTAGCCAGAACTAATCTGTTTTGTCTAATAACATCTTCGATGAATTGCTCATTTGAAATAAATCCGGGAATATCCACAAACCATTTTGTATTGATTACCGCATTTTCTAGAAACTGCCTTTCTTCTTCTGTTATGGTATCCTTTTCGAATCTCACACTGCTTAAAACATCTTCAAGATCTTCATTCACTGCTTTCACTCTACATAAAACATGATAATCAAAATAGACAGGTTCTCTTCCTCTTCTTATATTAGGTTTATATCCGCTGTCATCCCTATAATGTTCTTTTTGCAATAACAGCAAATTATGTGTACTTCTTGTCGTTTTTATAGAAAAATTTTTATTATGCCAGTATAAATCTCTTCTGTCCGGATTCTCATAACCTCCGCGATCGGTAAGATTAGGTTCATTTACCTCATCATCTATCTTATCTTTTATATACTTATAAAGAGCAATTTCACCCATACATCCCAAAAGCTTATCCGCAAATATCTCACCCAGAAATCTATCGCCATGGTTTCCATCAATTCGTCCGCGTAAATGCCATCCTTCTTCAAGCGTAGAATCATAGGAAACAGAAAACAAATATGCGATCAGCCTCCTTAGTAAGTTTTCATCATTTTCTCTGGATATCTCAATAGCATAATTATCATTAAAAGTTTTTCTGCATGTACTAATATAATGGATCACATTTGAACTGACACCGCCTATGTTTTCAACAATGGATTCTTCCCTTAATCGTTCCATTTTCCCTCCAAATACAAGGCTTTAATCCTTTTTATTTGTTTGACCGATAATATTTTCCTCTATAGCATGAACACAGTCATCCGTGTTCTTTATAATATCTTTACCCCAAAATCTAAGAACAATCCAACCACGAGAGCTAAGCTCTTCATTTATCTCAATGTCTCTTTGAATATTCCTCGAAATCTTGCTAACCCAAAACTCACCATTTTCTGCTTTTTCAAGTTTTTCCTTCTGTATTTCCCAATCTTTCCCATGAAAAAACTCACTGTCGCAAAAAACAGCTATTTTATACTTTGTAAGAACAATATCCGGTTTGCCCGGTAAGGCTTTGTAATTTTTTCTGTAACGATATCCTTTATCCCACAAAGCTTTACGGAGCTTCAACTCGATTTTCGTATCTTTAGCACGTATATGCTGCATATTCTTATGGCGTTGTTCTTTAGTTAATACATCTGCCATATCTAATTCTTCCTATAAATGATTTAATCTTTCTTTCTGTGAATTATCCAGTATGGAGACAAGCTCCTTTCTATATTCCTCTGTATTATCTTTAAACCAATTCATAAGCAAAAATTGTGTATCTAGCAATAAAGTAAAAACATACTCATAACTGTTGTTTTGTTCCTTCCATTTTGCTGTCGAGAATCCGATATATTCCAGATTACCCTCCAATCCAAACGGGTTATTCTCTTTGTTGTATGGCATTACAAAGGCATTAATTACCTTTTTAGGATGAAATATATTAGTTATAAACTCACCATAAGTAATCTGTTTCTGTATGGATGTAGTATTAGGCAAATCTGATTTGGACATCGTCGTTCCAAAACGATAAAACTTAGCATCCAATATATATGTTCCTTCCGCTAAGTCTATAACCGTATCCGGTCTCAGGTTAGAGCTCGAAAACGACTTGTCAAAACACAATAAAGACCACTCTCCGTTCGGATAATAATCCTGGATTCTCTTAACATTCCCGTAAAGACTATCTACCATCCTCTCATAAACATAACTATAGTCATTCACTCCATAAGAAAAACTGGAAGTCAAATCATCTTCAGATGATAGTTCTGTGACAATACTTTTCATAATATTCAATCTTCGTCTTTTTTCATCATCAAAAGTTGACTCAAGTTCTTTTTGAATTGCCATTATATACGCTTTTTTATTAAAAGGTATAGATTCCGTCTCGTCAGTAGTAATTCCGATCAGCCAACCAATAGCATTTGACGCCACCCTTACACAATATTTGTAAATCTCGGTAAGCAAATTATCTTGCTGATGTTTTACTTCAGCAACAAAATTTTTAAAAACTATGTTTGATTCACTCACAATCGGAGTCTGACGCATAGTTCTCTTCCAATTTATCCGCCCACGTACATTTTCTCGATATTCTTTTTCAACATTTATATATCGTCCATGTTGAGCATAATCATCTAATATCCAGATATATGCATCAACCACAAAGCTTTCGCCCGTATTTTGAGCAACAAAAATGTTACTGGCTTCAGCATATTTTGTTTTTGCAAGAGATATTGATTTAATTAATGCTAGTATCTCTTGTCTTTGTTTGCTTTCTATCGAAGACAGTCTTAGCGATTCGGGATAACATACCTCTATTAAACTATTATTTGCTTTTATTCCGACAAAAGAATTATTCTTCTTCCCCGTTATCGGAATGCATTTGTACATCTTCCTCTGAGTCATTATTAAATAAATCTCCTTCGAAAATGTCTAATCCGTCCTCTACATAATCATCCACAAGATTATCTAATGTTTTAGGATTGCCTTTGAACCAATGTCCTCTTTCATACTTTGCAACATTTGCCCAAAGATACTCTAACATTTTATAAGCAAAATCTCTTTGTTTCTCTTCATTTTTGATAGACGGTTCAAATTCAAGATCCAACGAGTCCATAAAGAATGGTCCGATCTGTTTATCTTCCGCATTAACCCCAATAGAATCATCACTTACTATCCTGTCATTTATCTTCTCAACAAATACTTTCCAAGAAACAGCTGTTCCGGGGACAAACTTATTCGGATAAGGATGGTCTGCTGCAAAATCATTTTTTATTTTTTTCATTTTCCAACGTCTTTTAAATGCAGTGTCTAAAGCAGATACATTTTGGTCATTAGTGTTCATGGTGCCAATTAAACAAAGATTGCTTGGAATGAACAACTTGCCTTCAGGTAAAATGATCTTCTTTTCATTCTCTAAGAAGGAAACGACATCAACTTTATCTATCGGATACTCGCTTTGACCCACGGGCATATTTTTCTTGTTTCCAGGTTTTTCTCTATCAAGTAATTGGAAAATATCACCTAAAATACTTGCAGCATTACCTCTGTTTATTTCTTCTATAACCAAATACACCATCTGCTTAGGATTACGATACGCTTTTTCCAACGCCAGCGTAAAAGGACCAGGAATAAACGTATACGAAACTATTTCTTTTTCAACCCCATTATCATCCATTTCTTTTTTAACGGACGGCATTAATTGCCCTACAAAATCAGTATGAGTATAATCCAGATAAAAAGTCGTCCTGAATTTATATATATTTTTAATATCTTTTAATAAAATATTGTCAACATAATAACTTTTCCCGCATCCGGGTGTACCATAATATATTGCATTATATCCACCCTCTATAAAGTCTTTATAATTTAAATTCAAAACCTCATCCTGGCTGTCACTATCACTGGCATCCTCAATTTCAATATTATTATCATAGGTTTCTTTTTCGGATACATAATTTGCCAGGCGACGTCCTTTATTAATTTCTACAAACATACTATCCTGAACACCAGCTATTTCGCACAGTTTCTTTGTGCTTATACTATGCTCCTGAATATATTTGCCTCTACGTATTCCGAACAAATGAAATCCAGCTGTTCCGTACGCTTTTTTCAGTTCTAATAACTCTTCTGCTAATTGTTGTTCCGTATAAACACCCGTATCTTCTTTAGTTTTCCCTTGAACACGATGATCATCTAACATATATTTTATATACGCCGCCTCAGACGCCAATTCCGATTTAGCAGCTTCATACCCTTTCTCAACGTAAGTTTTGTCACATTTTGAAATCAATTCTTTAATAGAACAGATGCCTGAATAAATAAGGATTTTCCCAGTATCATCAGGTTTAAAATAGCTCGAAGCAATGAGCATATTATAAGCACCATTGATATCTCCTGGATCTGAAATGCCCGCGACTTGCATATATGCTTTTCCCATTTCTTCTTTGTCAATTCTATCGAGCCCGTTTTTATCCATATAGTCTAATAAGTGAAATAAAATATGCACAACCTTATTGTTAACAGGCTGAAAATAATTTAGAAATACTATATCAAAATAATCCCTTATTGTTATCCTGTTCTCTGCAACTTTGATTGCCAAAGGCGTTAAATCCAAATTAGAGTTTTTCCAAATACACAATTCATGTCCGATGGTATACTGACTTGAAAACTGTTTTAATCCGCCTTCATATGTTCCTGCGTCTTTTTTAAACAAATTGTATGCGTTCTCAAGACGTTTTGCGATGTCTGCTTTGACATCACCATCTTTACAATTAAGCTTCGCCTGGTATGTAGCATGAATCAGGCTTAAAACAGATTCTCCTTTTTTCGTTCTGCAAAGAGCATCAAAGTATAACTTATCATGATTAGCTGTCAATTGTGCCATAATTGTTCACCTACTTTCCATACTTATTCATAAAGTCATTTACAGCATTTCCAAGAACTTTGGAGAACTTCGGAGGAACTGCATTTCCTATCATCTTATATGCATCACACATTGAACCAATAAAATCGAAATCATCATCGAATGATTGCAGTCTTGCCGCTTCTCTGACGGTAATAGATCTTGCCTGTTTCGAATCATAATGTATAAATCTGAGCCCATCCTTATATAAATGAGCCAAAATTGTTGTACTCGGTTCTTCTCTTCTTAACACATGGTATTTATGAACTTTAGTATTTGCACCTGTTTTATCATTATACAGCTGAGTAAGCGTATTTACGTCTGTATACTTGTTCTCTCCGGTTTCAATATCTGCTGCAAGCATCCTGAATATTTCCAAATCTCTCTCGTTTTGGAATCTAGCCGTATGCCAAGTAATATCAGTATCCGGAAGCGAGTGCGAGTACTTTCTTCCGTCCTTCTTTATTACTTCCTTCACTGGATAGCAGGGAGGCAAGTCTCCTATAGCTTCCTCGACTGAAATTTTATCTTGTTTATACTTAGGCAATATCTCATCATAAAATTCTCTTAGTATTTCCTGTATATCATATTTTTTAAAGTATTCTTTATTCAATCCCAAGAGAATTACTCTTCTGCGTAATTGTGGTACTCCGAAATCACTAATATCAATTACAGCATGATTCTTAACATCATCTATAATCTCGTATCCTTTACTCTCTATATCACGATATATTAGATTCGTTATCGGCGTTCCGTCTGGCATAGCAGAAAGCATGCCTGGTACATTTTCAAAAACAAAAAACTTTGGTTTATATCTTTCAACAATTTTAAGATAGTATTCAAAAAGAAAGTTTCTATAATCGGGCTGTTCTGCCGTCTGTTTTACGCTAACCCTTCCGGCAACAGAATACGCCTGACAAGGTGGACCTCCGATTATTCCATCAATTTTCTTATCTCCTATTATCTTGTCTAGTCCGGGATTGCTACCATATTCAGGATCATTTTCAAATCCTTCAAATAATTCCTCTATTCTTTGCATATCAAACCTTATGACGGTCTGGTCAGCATCTTTAATACCCCATTTGGTTTTTAATCGATACCTTAAAGTATCTGTAGGCGCCTTCATCCATTCAACAGAAGCAATCGAATTATAATGACCTGATTGAAGAACTCCATCCAATAGTCCTCCGCAACCGGCAAATAAATCTATCACATTCATCTTTTTCATAGTTTATAAATACTCCTTTAATTTTAAGGCTACTGCTTTTCCTAGCAAAGGCGGAACTGCATTTCCAACTTGCTTATACTGTTGCTGTTTTGATCCGTAAAAAATAAAATCATCAGGGAAACTCTGTAATCTTGCACATTCTCTTACCGAAGGAATTCTATTGTATTTATAATGAAAATGGGTTCTGTGTCCCGTATCAATTGTAAGAGACGGTTTCTTACTGTTATACCTGTGAAGGCTCTCGTGATATTTAAAATTTCCGACTAATTCAGGCGGTAGATCTGTATATTTTCCACCATCCGGAACCATAGCTATATGATCAATGGTTTTCTGTTCATGCTTTGTCGGATAATGATTATAAGATTTTTTTGAATTCCGACGCATAATCTTTTGATACTCCGAAGTCGGTTTAGTCATATACTCTCTGACAGTATCCAAAGAATAATCATAATCTCCTTCCAGTGAATCCAAATCAGAGATAGCCTCTTCGCAAGTAATAAAATTCTCTTCAGTCAAAATAGGCTCAGGATATTCGAAAGGTTCCTCACCGTTAAGTATCCCAACATATACAGCCCTTTTTCTAATCTGAGGTACTCCGTACTCCGGGGCATAAAGCACTTGAACATTCATTTTGTATCCAAGTTCCTCAAAATCTTCGAAAATCCTTTCCTTAACCTTTCCTCCATATAAAGTCAGCATACCTGGAACATTTTCAAGCACAACCGCTCTGGGTTTAAGTACGGCGGCAGTTTTAACCATTGCCTTATATAAAACATTTCGTTCATCAAATTCTTCTCTTTTTCCAGCTAATGAAAAGCCCTGGCAAGGTGGTCCGCCTACCAATACGTCAAGCTTCTCGCCCATTTCATTCATCATGTCAACAAGTACCTGGATATTATCATGATTAAACAAATCTAATTTGACCGCTTTAGCTGTACCATGATTAGCTCCAAAAGTTTTCAGTGCCGCATCATCAAAATCAGTTCCAATCAATACATCATATCCGGCATCCATAAATCCTCGCGATAATCCTCCTGCCCCGGAAAACAAATCTATTACAGTTAATCTTTTTTTCATTTTTCTTTTACCTCTGCCTATTTATCATTTTCAGGAGTGTATTCCATAATATCCATAACATCGCATTGTAAAGCTTTACAAATCTTGTTAAGTATATCCGTATTAACATTCTCATTTCTCCCAAGTTTTGCTATGGAAGTCATACTTATGCCCGCCATTTCACTTAACTCCGTCTTTTTTATCTCTTTATCAATTAAAAGTTTCCAAAGTTTTTTATACGTTATCATGCTAGCACCTCCAGTTGAATTATAGCAAAATATATTGCGCAATTCAATAATTACCTGCGCGATTGCGTAATTTTATCTGCAAATAGCCAACGAGAATTGAAAACTTATATTTTTTTCCAGTCATTAATTCTTAGCATCTTCTCATCAAAAACTATTGTTGTATCAATCTTAATCTCTCCAGAGTAAATATCTATTTCATTTACATCATATAAAGGATAATTTATATTTCTAAAAATATAGGTTTTCTCTGTCGAAATTTGTTTAGCTACAAAATCATGGCTGTTTTCTTTCAATAATTTTACTAGTGGTACTCCCCACACAGGCGATAATTCAAGCAAGAAACTCGATGGTTTATTTGCAATTCTATAAAATGTCAGTTCATCTTTAGCTCTTGTCATAGCAACGTAAAAAAGTCTTCTTTCCTCTTGAAGTTGATCAAATTCATCCTCAGTTTTAGGATCCGATGTGCCTGAAGGGAATATTCCATCATAAACATCAAGAAGTATTACTGAATCATATTCAAGTCCCTTGCTTGAATGAACTGTCGAAAGAATTACAATAGAATTATTAGAATCAAGATTAACAATTTGTTTTTCTAATCTATCTAGATGATTAAAGAAATCTTGAATTGTTTCATCTTCTCTAGCTAAAGCTAAAAGTATTTCGAAGTCTCTCAATCCGTTAGCCTTTTCTTGAAGATAATCTCCATAACCGTTATTAAAAATATGATTTAATGCATCCGCAGGCTTCATCGTAGCTAGGGGCTTTATCTTTTGTTCGAAATCAATTGCTTTCTGTCCTTCATTTCTTGAATTATATGTTAACCATTCTTTCATGGCCTGATAGACATTCTTTTTTTCATAATACATTTTTCCAAAAATGCCATTAGCATCTTTTTTATTTATATATATTTTGCATTTATAATAAATTTCTCTAAAACTAAAGTTGTCATTTTCATTTATAGAAAGTTTTAAAAAAGCTCTTACATCATTAACAACATGTTCATGGAAAAACAGTACATCTTCCATTTTCTTTAACTGGAAAGATATTCCTAATTTAATAAATCTGTCTATCAAAGGAATCGCACAAACATTATCTCGATATAGAATTGCTGTCTTTTTATTAGTTTTTTTAGCAATATCTTCGATTCTTCTGTATTGTTCTTCCCTATTATCTACATCTATTACATCCCATCTGCCACCAGAACCTTTTACAGAAATCATTCTTTTAGGATACCTATTAGCATTTTTTGCTATAAATTCCGATGCTAAATCAACTATTTCACGTTTTGATCTGTAATTAGTTTCTAACTTTAAGATAAAAGGATTCGGAAACTCAGTTTTAAAATTCAGGAGAGCCTGAGGATATGCCGCCCTAAACCTATAAATGCTTTGATCCTCATCTCCAACCATAAATATGTTATGATTCTTCTCAACTAAAAGTTTCATTATTTCGTATTGTATTTTGGATGTATCCTGAGCCTCATCCACGCAAATATATTTAAATTTCCCTTGAACGAATTCCAAAATATCTTGATCTTTTTTTAAAATTTCGTATGCTTTGACCAATTGATCATCAAAATCAATTTTTCCAGATTCTTTTATCTTTTCCTCATATTTATTGTAAATCTTATCAGCTTCTAAATACCAGATAACCAATTTCTTTTGTTCGTCTGGGTTTAACATCATATTTTTAATATATGTTATTGAAGTTCCAGCTACTTTAATGTCGTTTTCTGTTGGATAATCAAGCTTTTTAAAAACATCCAAATAAATGTTCCTAATAATCTTATTTCTCTCATTATTATCAATTACTTCTGGACGAAAAGAATATTTTAAGCCCATAATCCACGAAGCCAAACTATTAATAGTCATAAAGTGGGCTTTTGCGTTTTCTCCATATTTTTGATGGAATCTTTCTTCCATCTCTGCTGCAGCCTTTTTTGTATATGTTAAAGCAAGTATTTCATCTCCATTAATTCCTAAACAATTCACCATATAACCTATTCTGGCTATTAATGTAGTTGTTTTCCCGCTTCCCGGAACTGCTAAGATTAAATTTGCTCCTTCTATGGATTGAGCTGCTCTTTCCTGCTGTTCATCAAGTTCAACACTATACTTATCTTTAAATCCCAAATATTTTTCATTTACTTTGATGTCTTCTCTATAGGGTTCCGGACATATACCATTTGTACAATTAAAGTAATTTAAAAATGTTTCTTTATCAAAATAATCAGATACAAAAAACTCTTTAAATCCGTCTGAGGAAGCCTCTTTTATTTTTACTATGCAATTTTCTCCTTCATTCTCCAATTGAAAAAACAGTTCAATCTGTCCAACGCTTAAATCGTATTTATTAAAAGTTCTTTTAGGGTTATTCCAAATATAACAATTCTCTTTTTCTTGATTCTTTTTGAGAGATCCATCTTTAAACTCTTCGTTTAAATCAAAAAGCCAAACAACTTTATATCCCAAATCCTGATAAAAGCTGTTTCTCTTATTAAATGAATCTGTTGATAATGCACTGTGTTGAAACTCTATAACGGTCTTTCCCGTTAAAACATCCGCTCTGTGCTTAATCTCTCCAAGTTGCACAACAACTTCCTGATTACAAATTGGAAAACATTGTTGCCACTCTCTATGCCATTCAGATATATCGTATTCTCTGTCCCAGGAATCGGAGCATGCTCTGCCCGGAAAGTGCGAAAAACAGTGTTGTCTTTCTTCGCCGCGTTTAATAGACACTTTATCACGGCATAAAGGGCAAAAGTAATCTCGACCCAAAATTGCATGTTCAATATATGTAAGTGTTTCTTTATCGTCAATTGCAACAAACATTTATATTCTCCTACAATTTAATAGGCTTATCATTCCAGGTTAAGCCCACTCTTCTCTGAAAATTCGAATTATTCTCAAACGGCATTCGTGTATGCTCAATACAATAATCCAAATAATTATTGATACAATTTTCAGTAAGACTTATTAAAAACTTATTTGGAATAACCATTTCAAATACATTATCGCTAACCCAATTGCCTTCTTTGACATATATCCTTCCCATATCACGATAGAAAGGTTCTTCAATACCACTTTCCTCTTTGTACTCACTTCCTAAACTGCTTAATTCATGTACAAGCTTATTTCTTCTCTTATAAATCAGATTTATTATCTTATGACTATCTTTCAGTTTTTTTATACTATCTTGGTTATTAGTCTTATTAGATATATAAGTTATTATTTGATTAACTTTTTCTTGAGAAACAATTACATCTTTAGCTAATATTTCATCACGAATATGTAAATCGTCTATATCGACTTCATATCTAGGCTTAAAGAGTTCTGGTCTTTCGTTTTTTATCTCTGGGTAAACATTCATCAATTCAATACATTTTTCAGGAACGGATTTATTAATATGTTCTTCTACATCATAAAACAACGTAACTGGGTCAACTTCATTCAAATATGTATATTTATTTTGAAATGCATTAACAAATTCAACAAAAGATTTTCCAACTCCATTAACTGGATAATTCGCATATTCTTGTGCAAAAGAATCAATAATTGCATAAATGCATATTGCTTGAAACTTAGAATTGCCTATTTCTTTGGCTTCTTGCAAATTATTATTAAAATATTCTCGTATCTCTTTAACTCTATTTTTTACTTTTGTTAAATCTCTCGTTTTTTCAAATTTGCCTAACACTTTTGCCTCTGGCATATCATTCTCCCCTCAGTTACATACTATTTGTAATACCTTCTTACAATTGTTTTCGTACACATTTCTCCGGCTCTTCCAAGCAAGTCCCACATTTTATCTTTGGCTTTCTTAGGTCCCTTTATACTTACATTGTTGCCTAGAGATACAATCCAGCCAAGAAATTGATCAGAAAGCATAACCTGAACTCTAGTTTCAGACCATCCCTCCTTATCTGATTTGAGTATTGGAATATCCGATCCGAAACGATCTAATAGAACACCGACTATTTCATCTTTGAATTCAAGCTTAACGTCAGTCTTTTCGCCTCCAAACATGCCAAAGTTCATCTTTGCATATTCTGCCAAGTTAAATTCTTTGAAATCGCTCTTTCCGACACGCTTCTCATTGGTTATTTCTATATTTTTCATCTTATCCACACGATAATGCTTTATCATTCCGGCTTCTTCGTCATAAGCAATCAAATAATAATTTTCATCATCCCAAGAAAGAGCCCAGGGACTAACTTCATACTTTTCATCCCTACGCTTCTCCATTTTCTTTTTTATATTCCATTGCATATACTCAAAGCGGATTTTCTTATTTTCAGCAATAGCGTGATGAATATCATCTACAATGTAATAAATGCTTTCGTTCATGGTCTTAACACGACCGCGAACCGTAACCTGACGCTTAAGCTGCTCTGCTTCGTATTCACTGGTTAGACTACCGAGTTTTTCAATTAATTCGCGAGATTTCTTTTCTGTAATGAATTTTGAAGACTGAATGGCATCAACCAAAAGCTTAAGTTCGGCCAGATCAAAGGTCTTACTTCCTACATAGTATTCGTATCCACCGCCTTTAACCTTTTGACCAATAACATCAATACCGAGCGCATTTAACGCTTCCATATCCCTGTATAAAGCCTTTCTGTCAGCGGTAACATCATGTTCCTCCAATAATGCCTGTATTTCAGGCATGGTTAAATGATGTTCATCATCAGTTTTGGAAAGCATAATACGGGATAAAAAACAGAGTTTCAGCTTTTGATTTCTTCCACTTGGCATATTAGAATCCTCCATCTAAAATGGGCTTAACAGTGCCGACAGATTCGGCTTTAAATTCGAATTCAATTATACCATATTTTTACATGAAAGGGCTATATATGACACTTACCCTATCTATTTGATGTATTATCCTGTCTGCATATTTCGTAATACTCACAATTGGGGCAAAATGCCTTACAGCCCTTGTCTTTTCTTATATTCTTTTTTATCCAATAAATTAATTTTTTCATCTAATCCTCTTTTATTCTCATTTTGCGAATATCGTATATTTTCCGCACTTAGGGCACGGATTCTTTGATGATCTCGGGTTTAAGATAAAAGTAACTTCTTTGCCGCATTTTTCACATTTGGGATTGCCAAAAATATAATGTACTTTATACTCGCGTATTGTCCCGTAAGGAGAAACAACCGTCGGTTCTAAAATATATGGATCTTCCAAAGTTTGCCATTCTTTGCACGTTTCACACAGATACTGAGCTCTTCCCCAAACAGAGTAACCTTTATCTATCAAATCCGTTATTTCCTTATCGACTTTCAGTGTTCCATCCTTTATTTGCCAACCTACTCTCACAAAATAAGGACAGCCCATTCCAAATCCAATCTTATATTGAAAGCCAAAATGGCAATCCGGATTACTGCACCTTATACTCACCAGTTCAACCATAATATTCCCACCTATATCAAACTCTTCTCGACAAAGACTTAGCATCAATCCTCATCATCGTCATCCAACCAACTATACCTTTTTATCTCGGGTGTTTTTATGTAATCAAATACTTCCGGTTCAACATCTAAATAATCTCTTATCCATTTAACCGATTGTTTCACTTTTTTATCATCATTGAATTCAGGTATTCTCGGGACACGAATATGAAGTTTCGCTTTAGGAACTTTATCGCTCAATCGAAACAAATTACTTCTGACATTCCTGTTATTTATCCCGGTATACGATTCGTATACCTTATCATCCATATCCTTTATGTCAATAATCCATTCATCCATATCTGAAATAATCGGTTCAACATATCTCCACGGAACATTTAGTGAGGTTTCAACTCTCTTCTTCCACAAAGGATCCGATAGCTTGCATACCTCATGAATAAAAGCCGATTGTAAAAGAGGCTCTCCACCGCCAAATACAATCCCGCCGTCTGACATTTTATAATAAATATCATCCTGTTCCAGAACACTTATCAGTTCTTCCGGGGTATAAGCCGCCCTCTCCGTATCAGAGTCAAATCCCAATTCATCTTTATCATGGCAAAAATTGTTAATACAATACTTGCAATTTAACGGACAATCAAAGAAAGTTACCAGCGTAGATACTCCTTTACCATCCGAGCCCATTCTAAGTCGTGATATTTTCATGATGTCCCCGATCATAATGTCACCTCCGTCTTTGGATCGAATTTTGGATATTTTCTTTCCTTTTCCCTTATCTTTTTCATTTCTTCTCTGAGAAAAGCCGCTTCCTTGTCACATTTTTTACATGTTCCTGCACAAGGTCCAATCGATGGGCATTCTTCGCTTTCAAAAGGTATATTATTCAGCTTTGCTAACAACAATCTCTGTTCGCGTAAAACATTACAAACCTTCTTTCCATCAAGTCTGGGTTCAGGTTTTTCTATTGTTTTCTTGATATGTTCACCTTCCAAGGGATAAGACGGTGACGCTACACATCCCAACAGTCCCCCCTCAATTCTAATGGGAAAGTTAACTTTATCCGTGATTTTACCTTTTTTTGAATATTTTATGCCCTTAAATCCGTCCTTAAGCTGTATATAATTCAAAGACGAAAAATCGAAATAATACTGTCCCCATTCCACTTTATGTATTCCATTAAGGAAACACGGCATCATTTTTCCCAAATCTTCTTTTACTTCTTCATAGAAATCATCAAGTTTTGTATTTTCATTTCCAACAGTCAGTTTATTGTTGGCATCATAAACAAATACTGTTTTTAATTTAGACATATCCGTTAGAAGTTCCTGATATCTGTATATTTTTGAATTTAATTCAAAATTTAATGGCGGAACTGCAACAAGATGATAATACTTGAATTCATTTATATCCTTTACAACATAGAAAGGATATAGTGTACTCGGCTCACTGTCAGTCAGAAAAACAATATCGTCATGATAACAAAATTCTGCATCCAATTTTCCTGCAACCGATGCCAATGCTGACAATCTTGGATCTTCTAATAGCCCTTTCTCATTTGTTTTACCGGTTGGTCCTTTATACGGCGAAACAAAACACTCGTATTCTTCCGAAACTGCTTTACCATTAAGGCATACTATAAGCACTATATTTTTAAATTGTTTTAAATATTCGTTATATTTATTCCAAATTACCCCTGTATCTGTAATAACAAGTCTCATATAATCTCCTTTCCTGGATTAATTCATATTTAAATATTTACCCAAACAAACATAGTCCTCCGTATGGAATAACGTTTCCCTTAAACTTCTTTTTATCAGACAAATATTTTTCCATTATGTATCTGTATAATTTTTCACTGGGCCATGTATGTGCTTCGTCATAAAGAAGATTCATTGGCAACTCAATCATCGGAATATAAGAATCCGTAGTTGCTCTGAAAGATAAACGAACCTCATCTCTGTATCCTATAAAACCTTTATCATCCATACTCATCTGTCTGCCTCTGTAAGGCTCAAAATTTAAAGCATTACAATATGGCAACAATTCTTTCATCTGCTTCTCATTAAGTTTTTCAGCATACGAGAAAACAACATCTTCTTCCCTCAAATCTTCTATGAATATTCTTCCTGCAAACCCATCTTTACCGCCTTTAACCAATTTAATGGGATAATAATTTGTGTCTATATCCGTGTAATCTCCGAATTTCTCTATATGAATAGACGGCGTAAATCCTTTTTTATAAATAAATTTACTTACCTGATATGAAAATTCCCTTTCAGGAATGTTTATTATAATGCGACTTAGTCTACTCATAGGACCCATGATTCTTTCAGTATATTCAATCTTATTGAAATAAATAGGTTCCATATTTTCGCCCCCCTCATTCCATTTTTGTATATACATACTATCATGGCTTTCGGTCAAGTAATGTACCATAACTGACCCTCAGACTTTTAAATTGATAATTTTTGTGAAATTGCCGCGGCGCTTTCCTCTACCCGCCCAATAAAAAAAGGGCCCTGTGAAGAGCCCTTTTGCCGTTTTAGGAGGTAATTCGCTGTTACCTGTCCGTGATGATTTATATATCCAGGTTGTTGAAGGTATCATCATCCATTTCCTTGAGCTTTTTAAGTGTGCTCTCGGTTTCTATTCTGATGTTTTCTTCAACATGGGGAAGTGCAAGTTCTAAGTCATAAATGACCTCCTTTCTTTTCTTCTTTGAATACATCTGAAGGATTAATCTTTCATCTTCACTTA
>JAEEGL013625714.1_pt1 | contig 18961 bp, 18 predicted proteins | sample 9134231 | NCBI WGS metagenome assembly JAEEGL01 (sample SAMN16246548, study PRJNA631951) | gut metagenome | biome: gut microbiome; feature: rumen; material: fiber-attached | host: Bos | place: Iran: Karaj | collected 2018-10 | reverse complement strand
TTCTTTACCGACAACGGACGCCCGCGCAAAAATACGGGCAGGCCCAACCGAGGCGCATTCGACCCCGGGCACTTAGACCTCTGCGCTGCAATGAAGGTCAAGCTCCACCAGCTTTCGGAGAGCAACGCGCTGAATGTCAGCATCTCCGACTTCCACGCCGTTGACCGAGGTTCGGGCTTGCTGGTGGACAGCCTCACCCTTCAGGCCGAAATGGACAAGGACAGCATCCGTCTGAAGGGGATGGACATCCGTTTGCCCCACACCTCAATCTCTTTGGCAGGGGGAGGTGTCGCCCTGAAAACACCGCTTCACTACAGCATCCCCGAAGTCACCATCAACACCCAGCTTCGCGACATCGCCCAGCCCTTCGGCCCTGCGCTAAAGGACTTCACCACCCCTCTGCACGCGGAATGTTCGTTCAGCGGAGATGCGGACGGGATGCAGTTCGATAACGTTCGCGTCAGGACTTCCGACCAAAAGCTCACCGTTCAGGCCAGCGGAAACATCACCAACCTGAAGGACAAGCACCAGATGCGTGTCCACTTCAACGTAAAGCGGATGACGGCCCTGGGTGGCGTGCCCAAGCGCATCGTCAACCACTTTCGCGTCAAGAAACACATGATGAAACAGCTCAGCACGCTGGGACGAATCGACTACACAGGCCACTTCGACGTGCTGTTCAAGAAAGAAGTCTTTGCGGGGAGGCTCAAGACCGAGGCAGGTGCGCTGAACGTGAACTTCACCATCGACGGACTCAACAAATACCTCTATGGCACAGCCCGCACGGACTCGCTGGAGCTTGGTCGCATCATGAGCGTGAATTCCCTCGGAGCCATTGCTTGCCGAGCCAACTTCCGCTTCGACCTCTCCAAGCAGCGCACCGCCAAGATGCGCAGGCAGAAGGGCGGCAAGCTCCCCATCGGAGGGGTGGATGCAGAAGTGTTTAAAGTGCGCTGGAAACTCGGTACGCTGAGCAACATCGAGGCCTCCATCAAAAGCGGCGGAGCAGAAGCCGTCGGCACCGTTGTCGGAAAAGGGAAACTCGCCAACCTCTCCTGCGACTTCTCCTTTACCGACACCGACCAGATGCAAAAGCTGAAAGTCAAGCCCCGCCTGAAGCTCAACAAGAAAGAAAAGAAATAACAGAAGAAATAAATTCCCCAAAGCTGTCGTTTTGGAGAACCACTTGTAGAGGATCAGTTTGTTTCCCCGGCGAAACAAAAAGTTTCCCACAGGAAACAAAAAGTTTCGCGTGGGAAACAAACTGACCCTCTACAGGGGGATAATTACTTCACCAAAACTTTCTTGACGCTTCCGTCGCTCATGCGGATGATGTTCAGGCCGCGCTGGGATGTCTGGAGCTGGCGGCCATCGATGCTGTAGCGGGCGGCGGGAACGCGCTCGTCGGATCTGACGGAGGAGATGGCTGTGCCGTGCTCGACGATATCGCTATGCGCGGCATTGACGACGGTGCCTGTAACACGGTCGATGAGCAGGGCAATGGCTTTGAGCTTGCTCTTGTCCTGAATGAGGCTAACATTCGAGATGTCGCCCACGAAGCTGTATTTCTGCACTTTATCTGCTTCGAAGGTATTGCTTACAGAGCCGTCAACACCATACAAAGCCTCCCAAGCCGCTACTGGAACATGGTTGAACTCAAGGCCGCTGACGGTCGAGCCTGCGCTGCACCACCACGCCATATCGGCGCCTGCCTGCGCGACGGTCATTCCGCTATAGTAGTTCTGCTGTATCCAGTCGCTGCCTGTTCCCTTCAATCCGTCTTCCGTCAGGACGAAGGCAATAGCATAATTGCCGTCCACGTCGTTGTAGCCGAAGGTGGTCTTTGTGCTGAACGAAACGGCGCTCTGGTCGGCATCTTCCCACTCGGCAGAAAGTTCAATTGCTCCCTGCGACACTCTGTTCCAAGAGCTGGTCAGGGCACTCTTCAGGGTTGAAAACGACGGGTCGGCCTCGAACTGGCGGTCTGTGAGGGAGCTGGGGAAGCCACTTACAAAGGTGTTGATGACGGGCTGATAGGCAGTGATTGCCATGATGTCGCCGTAGTGGGCGGCTATCTGCACGACTTGGTCGCCATAGGTCTCGTTGACCTTTTCCATACCGACCATGCCTCTGGGACACCATCCGCACCAAGTGCCGGTGAACTCTTCAACAACAGGTGTTACCGATGCTTTCTTCGTCAGGTTGATGATGAAGCCGTCTGCGCTGGGGTTAGAAGCGGTGTTGGGTTCGCCGTTGACGGTTGTTACGGTGAAGGTTCTCGGGTACTTAATAGCTTCTTTTGCAAGAGGGAAGGTGATATTGACGGACTTTTTTCCGTTCATGGCAATCGGAGCCGTGCTGAAGGACTTGGTGCTTTGGGCAAGTATGCTGCCGTTCTCGGAGGTGATGGTGTAGCCAATTGACTTGACAGGATTCATGCCTTTGTTGATAATGGTGATAGGAATCGAAACGCTTGTCTTCCTTTCTACGATTTTCTGGCCGAAGTCTTCCACAATGGCCCTGTTGGTCGGGAAGCTTTCTGCTTCGATGAGGAGCTGAAGGGCGAGCTTGCCGTAGTCGTAGCCATCAGCATAGAAGTCGTACCAGCTGCCATAGGTGACGTTGGTGCTGGTGCCGGTGCCGATGCGGTAAAAGAATCCGTCGGGAACGGTGGTGCCGCCTCCCATAATGGGATAGCACTTTTTGCTGGTGGTGATGGTGTAGCCCACGTAGATTTCCCGATTGTTGACTTCAAACGGGGTGTTCAGCTCAATCTCGTTTAGTCCACCCACAAGATTGGACTTGAGAACGGTCTGGCGGTAGGCGGAATTGGTTGTGGCACCTGTCGGCTTCTTGGTGGCAATCCAGATTCTCATGGTTTTGATGCCTGAGATGTCGTTTGCCAACCAGAAGCGGATGGCCTTGATGGTGCTGCCGCCAACGAAGTCGTCATTGGCAGGAACGCGGATTGCGGCATCAAGCGTACAAGCGCTGCCGTTGCCAAGATAACCGTCATCCAAAGACAAACCGGATGCATCTGAATCAGCGAAATAGCCCCACCAAATCTGGTTCTCGGCGGGTTCGATGTCTGCTTTTGCGATAATCGCAATGAACAAGGAAAAAATAAGTAAAATTCTGCGTCTCATAAAGTTATATGTTTTAAGTTTAGTTTGTTGTAGATTTTGGGGAAGTTAAAGAAGTTAAGGAAGTTATCGCTCGCTATGCTCGCTTGGGGAAGTTAAAGGACAATCGTTTTGCAGTCGAACCAGCCCACGAAAAGCACACAGCATCCAAAGGTATCGTCCTTTAACTTCTTTTACTTCATTAACTTCTTTTACTTCCAAAACATGAGTTATTAAAACATGAGTTATTAATATAAAATCTTTTTCCGAACATCTGTAGTGCCGTCGGTATATGTTGTCCTCTTGATAAAGACTCCATGGCGGGGACGTTCTGTTATCTGGCCAGACAGGTCATAATAGGTTACGGAGCTTACGGGCTTACTGCTTGCAGACTTGCCGCTGATGCCTGTTACGTCGCCATAATAGAAGTTCAGGGTAATCATTGGGCCGTCGCCATCGGGCATATAGTTCGTGCCCATCTTTCGGAAGGTCTTCAATTGATAGGTGACGAAGCAGACACCCTCCCTATCGGGCATCCATTCGGTTTGAATGTCTCTGGGTACACCAGGGATGAAGTTGTCTGTCTGCGTAGCGTAACTGCCCTTGGCATTCTGCCTCATGCAAACGGAAGGGAAGCAGGTCTGAAACCAGCCATTGCTGATGTTCTGGATGGTATAGGAAGCTCCACCGTACACAGCACTTCCGCTGACATTCTTGACCCAAACCTTAACAGGCATAAGGATGTCTCCGAAGAATTCATCTTCTTCATAATCAGTAATGTCCAGCCAAGTGCCGTCGGGAATAACCTGACCGTCCTGGTCAATGAATTGTAGTGGAAAATCACTTTGTGCCTGAACTGCCAAACCAGCAAAGAGGCACACTAAAAGGGTAATTGTTTTCTTCATAGGCGTTTATATTAGGAGTTAGGAGTTAGAGGTTAGAGGTTAGGGGTTAGGGGTTAGAGATTGTTTCTACCTTGAACTTGGCGGCTTGTTGTACGCCGCTGTCATTATAGACAAAGGCTACGATGCTCAGCTGCTCGGGATTCCAATTAGGTTCCAATGGTTGCGTCATCTCGTATTGTGCAGTCTCGCCTTCCTTGATACTGAAGGCCTCGCCCCAAGTTCCGTTGACAGCAACACGGAACACATGGTTGTGGATGTATTCCTGATTGACTTTTCCGTCTGGCATCTTCTGGATGGCCTTGATGCCATCTTCAAGAACCCACACCTGAAGCTTGCCTTCTACGGTTCCATCGGTACCTTCCACGCCAATCATTATATTGATGGTGTTGTCTTCTATGGAAGCCAGACCATTCATGAGCAAAGGAGAAGGCTTCGAAAGTTCTTCCTTCACCGCCGCCGTCCATTCAGGATAATCGACAGGCTCGTGTCTGTTGACCAGTCCAACAGGCTGATATTCAAGAGTCCAATGGTTGTAGTATTCGTTACCAGTCTCTGTGGCCAAACCCATATACTTGGCATTACCAGCAAACCCCAAAGGGCCTCCATGAATGCCTACTGCCACAAGGTCTTCGCCATAGGTTTCCTGAAGCTGTTCTATGGCCTCGGTTGCCTTGGGGCAATTCGTACACATCTGACCTGTGAAGTCCTCAAGCAACACTACCCGCTTGGCAGGTTCCGGCTTCTCGTATATCAACCGCTCGTCTTCAGAAATGTGGTCACAGCCCATCAGCATCAAGCAGATTAGGCTAAATATATAATATGTATATCGTCTCAGCATGGTTTTCTGCTTCAGAAGTTATAATTATACGAAACACTCCATCCCGTAGAGGCTGGCACATAACGGCAAACGCCACCAGAGCAGTTGAAACCCGCACGGGTGCGTCCATAACCTGCTTGGATGCGATGTTGGCGGATGTTGTAGGTGACAAGGCCTTGATAGTAATGCAGCTTGGTTTCACCACAGTTCCACATATCGCTGACAGTAAACATCCAATGCGGTGCCAAGGAAAGCTCCAAAAGGCCGTAAGCCCAGTTGCCCTGGTCTTGCTTTGTTGTCAGGTATTGCAGTTCGCAGCGCAAAGTCACCTTAGGCGTGAACTGGTACTTGCCATCGGCAATGAAGATGTTGGACTTGACCATACCTCCATGTCCCTCTACTGCAAGCTGATTGTATCGCTGGTTCAAATACATCAAGCTGAGTTTGAAAGCCTTTGAGAACTTTCGGGTTAAGGTGACATCAAAGCTTTGATAGTAGGTCTCGTCACCAAATTTGAAGAACTTAGAGGTGTAGCCATTTGTTTGGGCTATCAGGTCTTCACCTTCATAGAACTGCCTGTCGATAGCTCTGACGTATGAGAAGTTTGCCTTCACATTCATACCATAACGACCTCCAAGCCAAGTCTTTCGCTTGAAGTTGTAACCCACCTCTGCCTGATAAGCCCATTCACCTTCTGCCAATTGCGTGGCATAAGGATAGAGAGCGGCAAGAGCGTATGTCTGGTCTTGAGTGAAGGCTGGCAGATGGTTAATCGCAGAAGAGATGCCTATGGCTTTGGATACTTCGCCTGTGCTCTTAAAAGACATATTCTCTGAACGCTTTGCTTGCAGCAAAACACTCAGCCCTTTTCCTGAATATGAACCAGAGAGCATGACAGCAGAGCCTTTCTTGTAGATGTAATCATTGGCAAAGGAAGGATCTGTTCCCTTTTGGGCATACTCACCTAACACACTCCAAGGGCCATGACTGAAGTTTATCCTTGCATCCCAGGCATTAACGAACTTAGGGAAACGCATACGATAAATGGGGGAAATGTAAATCTTCTCTTCATTTTTTTCGTACTTGTTTACCCAAGAGCCTCCAAGCACTATGTTTGTGCCGTGTTTCTGCAATGAAGGGATGTACTCGTCAAGGCCTATTTCTGCATCTGCACCACTGATAAGCGACTTGTTCCTATCCCAATAGCGACGCTGTACGCCAGTAAGAGCCTTCAAAGTAACGCCCTTAAAAGGCTTCACCACAACACGACCTCCAAACAAGGAGTTGTCTATGCCCAAGGAACGCTCCTCATAAGTACGAAGGATGAAACCCGAACCAAACTGCTCGTAAAAGGAACCAAGCGTCAGCTCAACCTTACCCAACTTACCTTTCAACCAGAGATGAGGTACTCCCCATCCCTCGAAATCCTTCTCATAGCCTGGAAGAGGATATTCCAGAAACTCAAAACGAGCACCTGCATCTACAAACTTGCTTTGAAGCAAGAGGTCGGCATAGGTGTTGGTAAGGAAGTCACCTGTCTTCTCGGCGCCAGTACCGCTGTCCCTTCGAGGAACAAGCATATCGCTCTGTACGCTTCCAGAAAGCGTTACGCCTTTCCTTTCCCAAGCCTTGATGGGAAGCAAGCAGAAACAGGCAATCAGATATATCAGAGACCTTTTCATCACTTCAGCAGTTCCCTAACCTTCTCTATCAACTCTGTTTCAGCCCCATCGGTATAGCCATTGTGTTTATACACAATCTCGCCCTTCCCATCGACAATAATCGTGTAGGGAATCATCTGGCAACCCAAAGCACGCTTGAACTCGCTGTTCGGGTCAAGCAGAACCTCATATTCCCAGCCATGATTGCTCACCAATGGCTTTACCTTGTTGATGTTCTGAGCCTGGTCGATGCTGACAGCAATGATTTTCACACCAGTCTCTTCCTGCCACTCTTCATAAACCTCACTGATGGCATCCAGCTCACGATTGCAAGGCTTGCACCAAGTGGCAAAGAAGTCGATGATGAAAGGCTTGCCTCCATTTGAAAGCGTATCAGTACGAACCTCTTCGCCATTCATGGTCTTCAACGTGACGGCAGGCAACTGAGCCTTAACCTCGTTCTGAGAAAAAACGAAAGCCAAAGCAAAGGTAAGAATTACGTTCTTTATCATATCTTTTTTACTTTTTCAACTTTTCACCTTTTTCAACTTTTCAATTTTTTACTCTTTCACCCTTTCTTGCATCCAGGGCACCAGGGCTTGAGCTGCTTGAAGAAGTCGTTGCCCTTGTCATCAACAAGGATGAAGGCAGGGAAGTCTTCGACCCTTATCTTCCAGATGGCTTCCATACCAAGTTCTGGATATTCAACACATTCAATGCTCTTGATACTGCTTTGACTCAATACTGCCGCCACGCCGCCAATAGTGCCAAGATAGAAGCCACCATGCTTCTTGCAGGCATCAGTAACCTGTTGAGAGCGGTTGCCCTTTGCTATCATCACAAGGCTGCCTCCATTGGCTTGGAACTCATCGACATAGGGGTCCATTCGGCCTGCTGTTGTCGGTCCCATAGAACCACAAGGATAACCAGCTGGGGTCTTGGCAGGGCCAGCATAGAGCACTGGATGGTCCTTGAAATACTGAGGCATTCCTTCACCAGCATCAAGACGTGCCTTAAGCTTTGCATGAGCGATATCACGAGCCACAATAATCGTGCCACGCAGGTTCACCCGCGTGGAAACAGGATACTTGCTCAATTCAGCACGAACAGCATCAATGCCCTTGTCAAGGTCTATGCTGATACCCTTTCCACCTTCACCAGGCAGACGAAGTTCTTCGGGAATAAGTTCGCTTGGGCAGTCGTCCATCTTCTCCAACCAAATGCCGTCCTTGTTAATCTTAGCCTTGATATTACGGTCAGCAGAACAGCTTACACCCATACCAATAGGACAGCTTGCACCATGACGAGGCAGGCGGATAACACGGATGTCATGTGCCAGATACTTGCCTCCAAACTGTGCGCCAAGTCCAACCTTATGGGCTTCCTCCAAGAGCTTCTTTTCGAGGTCAATGTCGCGGAAAGCACGTCCTGTCTCGTCACCTGTTGTTGGAAGAGAATCATAATACTTGATGGAGGCAAGCTTAACCGTCAAAAGATTCTTTTCTGCCGATGTTCCGCCAATAACGAAAGCAATATGGTAAGGCGGACAAGCTGCCGTTCCAAGATGCTTCATCTCTTCAACAAGGAAAGGAAGCAAGGTGCCTTCGTTCTGAATGGTTGCTTTAGTCATGGGATAGAAGTAGGTCTTGTTGGCAGAACCGCCACCCTTAGCCACCATAACAAAACGATATTCAGCACCTTCACAAGCCTCAATATCAATCTGAGCAGGCAAGTTGCACTTCGTGTTCACCTCATCGTACATATTGAGAGGAGCATTCTGGGAATAGCGAAGGTTGTCCTGGGTAAAGGTGTTGAACACACCACGAGAGAGTGCCTCTTCGTCGCTCATCTCCCTTCCCTTTTGTGAGGGGCTGGGGGTAGGCTCTGTCCAAACCTGCTGACCCTTCTCTCCATGAATGATGGCAGTGCCTGTGTCTTGACAGAAAGGCAGGATACCCTTGCAAGCCGTCTCTGCATTACGCAGGAACTGAAGAGCAACATACTTGTCGTTCTCACTTGCATCAGGGTCTTTCAGGATTTGTGCAACTTGCAGATTATGTTCTCTGCGCAACATGAATTCCACATCATGGAAAGCCTGTTGAGCCAGCAAAGTCAGAGCTTCTGGAGAGACCTTCACAATCTCCCTGCCTTCAAACTCGCTTACGGTCACGCCTTCCTTTGTCAGGAGACGGTACTCTGTCTTGTCCTCGCCCATCTGGAACATTGGGGCATACTTAAATTCCATAGTTCAAAGTTTATAGTTTAAAGTCAGTTTGTGAGTTTTAAGTTTATTGGTTCTAACTTAGTTCTGTTTTTTTCGCCGCAAAGGTACTTCTTTTCTTCCAAAGCACAAAGAAAAACTTCTTTTTTCTTGCCGCAGCCCTTATCTGTTTGACAGTTCTTTCAACTTCTCCTCTATTTCTTCGTCCCCAAGGCAACAACTTGCTGCAAATTTTCAACAACCTGATTGTAAAGACAATAAAACCTTTTAGTGTAATACAGGTTTCGTTCAGAAAGTCCGCTTGCATCAGGTAAAATGGTCTTAAGGTCACGGCTTAATGAAGCATAAAACTTGGAGCCATATCGATTGTCAGCATCACGCTCCACAATATCCCTGCCCAGTTCCCAATAGAACTGTAGCATTTCCTGATTCACCTTTACCGCAGCCTTTATCTGACTTCTGCGGTAGCGTGAACTCAGTTCATTAATCCATTGGACGTAGTCCTTATCTAATATGTTTATTGACTTGCTCATGTTTTTTGTTTGCAAAGGTACGAAAAAAAATTGAAAGGGTGAAAGGTTGAAAAAGATAAAAGTTGAAAAGGGAAAAGCTAAAGGGCTAAAGGGGTGAAAGGGTGAACTTTTGGAGCAGCGAGAGCAATAACAAGCTCGCTTGATTATTGCCGAGTCGTGACAAAAGTCAACGAAGTTAATAGGTGAAAACAAAAAAGGCAGCTCCCGCGTCATTGCGACGAAGGAGCTGCAAACTTCAACAATTTTGTTTCCTCTTATGTCAACTATATTTAATAGCATCATCCAACGGAATTATTTTTTCATCTTTAGTAATAACTCCAGATGACAATATTCCGACATAGTTTTTGTTTATCATAATCTTGTAAAGATTTTCCAAAGAAAATGACTTTATCGAAACATATAGTTTCATCAATCCCAATGCTAACAACGCATTCGCAGAGAAGAAAAATAGCCCATGTTTGCGTACTACATCATAAAACAATTTTCCTCTTGGCCCAGAGGTAGATCCGGAAATATTAGGAGGTAATAGTTCGCTTTCCTTGCCACCGATTACAAGAAACTTCGCTCTCTTATAATTCCTTGATATCATTCTTAATTCTGTTTCATATGCAACCATTTGAGACTCATATCTTCCCTCTGCTATCATATGAGCAAAATCTACTTTTGTTTCTGCAACAAAGAGGTATTTATCCATATTATTTAATAATGTAACGTCTAATCTGCCTCCTCTGTCTCTCTGCATAATTTGCAGCCCAACCTCAAGAGCGACACGAGGCTCTAAAGACGAACTTAGAAACTTGAGAGCATTTGCCGTCCATACTGCTATATTTTCCGTTTCTTTGGTTGCTGTAAAATCTTCGAATGATTTGTAGCTAACACGTATTTGTGACAACGGAACCTTAGGAAGACTAATAAAGTTCCCTTTGAATAGTTTTGAAACTTCGATGGCAATTTCTTCTAACTCTTCTTTTGATATATCGTAACAAAACTCCAGAGGATGGAATCGTTTTGAAATGAGTATCTTGTTTCCAACACATCCAAACACGCAAAACAGGCAATTAATGCAAGACTCTTCTTTTACAATAAAGCGTGCATGGGTGTCTTGTTGAGTTTTTAGACAACTTATTTTGATTGGAACACTATGGCGCTGTATTCCTTTTGTGTGCTTCTCATCTTTAATGAAATTTCCCAAATACGAATACTTGTACATTGGAATAACAATGCATGGAGCCTCTGTTTGCGTATCAGAATATAGACAAAACTTACCCATTGAAACTATAGTTTTGTAATGTGTCAATCAATTTCTTCGGTGCACCTTCTTTTAGTTCGTCAATGTTCAATCCGCGTATGGGTTGTAAACGGCAATGCTCGTTTATATATCTTATCACATAAGGAATTCCCGCCATAAACGCAATCTCTATTTCTGTGTTAATTGTGTCTTCTAGCTCAGTATCTGATATTACAAACAAGTTTGGAGATTCACGCATTATATCAATAATCTGATCTACAGCGATGGTTGTTTCACTTTCATAAGCTAGATTCAAAAGATACAAAATAGCAAAGCGCCTATTTTTTATCTTTTCTTCATAAAAGCGAGTGGCTTCCCTAACAGACATCATTCCATTTTCTCTAAGGCAAAAATTCATCTTTGTAAGGTTATCATAACTTAATGGGTGTTCCGTTCTCTCAATCGATGGAAGTTCAATTATCTCATAAACCTGTTCCATCCGATGTTCGCTATTGATATAATTTCTATAAGCGATTTGTGGATAAGGTGAACCTGATGGAGTTATGTTAACTGGTTTAATAAAACCTGCAGTAGTTAACCACGCTATAATGCAGGATCTCGTTCTTGTATTCGTATCTTGCGTAGAACCAGCAGAGAGGAGTACAACTTCGCCATTGTGATTTACGTGTTCTGAAGGCTCTGGATATCCGACTCTTATTTCATTTGTACTAAACTTTTCTCCAATTTTATAATTTCGTTCAAGCCATGATAAAACACCCACAACGGGACCATAATTTTGAACAGCTTTTTTTATAATTAAATGCATTTCTTCTGAATCATAATTAGTCTTTGAAAACTTTACGCCAAAAGATGTGATTTTAATGTTCCTACCAACCCTTTCTACAAAGCCCAAGGCATGCATCGCATTAATAGTGTTGCTGACTTCTTTTGATTTTGTAGAATCCGAGAGAACTCCATTTGTTATTGAACAGCCAGCATCATCAAGAGGATTTTCTTTAAATCTACAATAATGGCCGACTATCTCATCTTCTTTTAGCAAAGAACAAAACGAATGGATATTTACATCATCTCTGTCAAATTTCACATCTTTTAGATTAAAAGATTGACCATATGTTCCATACTTTGCGACAATTAATTTTGCCAATGCATGCAAACATTCTATTCGTGCAGCAGCAGTTCTATTAATAAGGAATGCCATAATTATAATATTTTTTTGTAGGTTACATCCACACCGAGAGAATTGATGGTCTTATGAATCACCTGATTATCTATGTCATCCGTGTATATTAAAACGGCATCAATACCAAGATTTGAATATTTAGCTAAAACCTGTTCCTTAATTCTAACAAGGTCTAAAGCATTACTGTCAGTATTAAATTTGTTGGTCTTCTTATAAATGAAAATTTTATCTTTAGATACACCAACCAAATCAATTCTTCTGGCTCTTTGTCCATATTCCCAATCAAAATTAACTCTTACAAAAGGCATGATGTTCTCTTGTTCTAAAACATTAGCAAAATATACAAAATAGTCAATTTCCTTTTTGCATGGATAGGTAAGAAGGAATTGTTTTACACCTCCATCGGCCTTGCCCTTTATGATTGAATCCAAAGAGCTATTAATGTTTATTCTTTGAACAGGCATAGTTGTGATGTGTAGCTTGTGAGTTTTTTATTGATGAGTTTTATGTACTCTGGATTTAATTCAAATCCTATTGATTTCCTTCCTAGTTCTTGAGCGGCCAAAAGAGTTGTTCCTGTTCCTGCAAAAGGATCAAGCACAGTATCGCCCCAAAAACTATAAAGTTTGATTAATCTTCTTGGAAGTTCTTTTGGAAAGGGGGCAGGATGCCTTTCTGTTTTTGCTTTTGCTGGTTGCATTTCCCAGATTGAATTAATCGCCCATTCCTGCCATTCTTTTGTGCTTAGTTTTGACTTCTCTTTAATATCTTTTGGAACAGTTTTTCGCTTCCCTTCTTTTGAAAAAACAGTTATCCATTCATAAGGATATGTTGAGAAAATATTGGGAGGATATGGATAGCTACCAAAAGAACTAAATCTGGCGATTTTCCTTTTGTCCCATATATATAAGCCAAATTGATACATACAATTTGTGCTATCCATATATTTTTCAATATCACCAAGGACCAGACGGGTTTCTCGTCTTCCATATCGTGCAGCCTTTCCTGTCAAAAGGAATGGCATAATATTTATACATATCTTCCCATCTGGGGCGAGTACTCTCACACATTCCTTCCATACCTTATTAAGCTCACTTATGTAATAGTCATACGAACTGCTTCCTTTGCCAATTTGTCCTTCCACATCATAGTCTTTCAGAGTCCAATAGGGGGGACTTGTGATTATGAGATTCACCGACTCGTCAGGGATCATGCTCATATCACTAGAATCATTATTGTATATTATTGCATCGGCAATTTTTGTTTTTATGATTTTGTCCATATTACAATTTGTTCTTTCCTTTCTGTTTTGTTTATTTCGTCAAAGACCTTCGAACTTGTTCCCGTATAAGAGCGTTCGATGATTTCATATTCACCAAAGGGACTAATTGCTTGAAAAAAGTCTGCTCCATTAATGACATTGCCGTGTATCTTCTTGTCTCCAACAACAAAGATTATTTGTCCACCGGGTTTTAAAACTGTATAGAGATTGTTTAATACAACTTGCATATCTTCTTTGTAGTTATCAAAATTTTGAATGAGAGAAGAGCGTATCAGTACCCTTTCATATCCAAGAATGTCGTAGATAATTCGAGCATAATAAGCCGTATAGTCAAGACAATCAAAATACGGTGGACTAGAAAAAATAAAATCAATGGAATTGGGTTCAATAAAGTCCAGCAACTTTCTTGAGTCTCCATAATAAACACAGCTTGTGTTTATTATGGGTAAATGGTGTTTTTTACATTTTTGCTTGAATTTCTCGTAAAATGAGATAAACCGCTTTGGCTCAATATTTTTTCCGACTGTGCTTGATGTCCACTTGTAATCATTACAACCTCTCGCTGTCAATGCAATAGCTCCCAAGAAACAAGCTCTAACATAGTCCGTCATTTCGTCGTAAAAGACAGACATACGCATTATTTGATCCATCGAATCTGAGTGGAAAAGACTCTTTGGATATTCAGGAGCAGAAGGAACATCTTTAAGTTCTATTGATTCTTGTATAAGTCGATTGACTTCTTTATCTATGATTGAAAAGTCTTGCGGTATATGTATTTTTCCGTTTGATAACACAACAGCAATGGGATTGGCATCAACACCAAACGTTTTCAATCCATATTTAGCACCTTCATATATGATAGTCCCAGAGCCACAAAAAGGATCTAGAACAACACTTCCATAGGGCATTTGAGATAATATCTGTTCGGCATCTAGTGCAGATATTTTCCCCCTATATGGATAGATTCCGTGAATAGATCTTGGATTATTCACAGATTTTAGTTCCTTGATTGTAAAATTCATACAAACCCAAGAACATCATTACCAAAACTCGTTTTGAAAAACTCATCATTGTCGATTAGCAAAATCGGCAGATATTCAGGTCTTTTCTTTGCCATAAGCATTGTAAATTAATTCGCGCGAATTGCAAAGAATCAAACACAAATTTCCGCCAAGCACCAATTCAACGAGAAACGTGGTACGTATGCCCACATCTCACGTCCTAAGGTACTTGGCGGAAACCCAACATCGAAAGACTAAACATACGCCCACGCTATCGTGGACGTCTGCATTTATCTAATCGATGTCTGTCACTATTCAACCGCCAAGTTTAAAGGACGTTATTCGACAAATTGCAAACGCAATAATATTCCAATAAATTATAAAAGGTTCCTCCGCTGAGGTTTATTTGCTCCAAAGGAGTATTTATGCCCTTTCGGGGACAAAGATACGAAAAAAAATAAGAATGAATAATAAAGAATGGAGTTTTTTTCAGTTGTAACACAAATTAAAAACACTCGTCACTCGTCATGTTATGGTTTAACACAAAGATTATCAACGGCTTATGCCCTGACGAGTGCCCTGATGACTCGTCAGGCACTCATCAGGGGTATTACCTGCTAATTATCAGAAAATTACGGGCAAACCTGACGAGTGACGAGTGTTTTGCGTTACGAGAACAATAGTGATTTTGCCGCAAACGTCATTTTATTTTTTCAGCAAAAATCAAAAACACTCTACACTCTACACCAAAGCCTCCAAGCCGTTGATATTCAGCGGAATATATGGGTGTAGAGTGGGTGTAGAGTGATGAAGAGACTCTACACCTTGCAACAGACTGAAATACTGTGTTTTGCGATGGCTGGTGTAGAGTGTAGAGTGTTTTTGAGTTCTGGCGCGAGTTTTCTAAAGGGCCTAAAGACCTTAGGGACTTTAAGGACATTAGGGTCTTCTGGCAAACGCAACGTGCTGCGTTGGGCAACGCAGCACGTTAAGATGGCAAACGTAACACGTTAAGTTCTTGGATGCTCTAACACCAAGGCGCACCCCTAAGGTGCGGAAGGGGCAACGAGGCACGTATAATTGGGCAACTATTCTGTCTCCTCGTAGTGCTGGAAAAGGAAATCGTTGTAGGGGTACTTCTGCACGTGCAGTTCCCTTACCTTATTATATAATACCTGTTTCAGGGTTTCGAGGTTCGTGCGCTCTTGTGCAGAGATGAATAGGCATTGACCACCGAGGCGTGACATCCAAGTGTGGATGAGTTCGTCGAGCGAGACATTTCGGCTTGTGGCGGGTGTCAGGTCGTCGGCATCCTTTTCCTCCCAAGTGTAGGCGTCAATCTTGTTGAAGACAATCATCTGCGGCTTCTCGCTGCAACCAAGGTCGGCAAGTGTCTTATCCACAACCTTTATCTGATCCTCGAAGTCGGGGTGGCTGATGTCAACAATATGAAGCAGGAGGTCGGCCTCGCGAACTTCATCCAACGTGCTCTTGAAGGAATCGACAAGGTCTGTGGGAAGCTTGCGGATGAAGCCGACTGTATCGGAAAGCAGGAAGGGCAGGTTATCGACTATGACCTTGCGAACAGTTGTGTCGAGTGTGGCAAAGAGTTTATTTTCTGCAAACACTTCGCTCTTGGAAAGCAGGTTCATCAGGGTGCTCTTGCCGACATTCGTATAGCCAACCAAAGCCACACGAATCATACGACCGCGATTGCTTCGCTGGGTTGTCTTCTGCTTGTCGATTTCCGCGAGGCGTTGCTTGAGCAAGCTCATGCGGTTCAGGATGATACGGCGGTCCATTTCGAGCTGCGTCTCGCCTGGGCCTCTCAAGCCTACCGAGCCTTTGCCGCCGCCGCTACCCGAGCCGCCGCCCTGTCGTTCAAGGTGCGTCCAGAGCCTTTGCAGGCGGGGAAGCATATAACGGTACTGAGCCAGCTCGACTTGTGTCTTGGCATTTGCCGTCTGTGCCCTCATAGCGAAGATGTCGAGAATGAGTGTCGTGCGGTCGAGGATTTTGACTTTCAACTCGTTCTCTATGTTGCGAAGCTGCTTGGCGGAAAGCTCATCATCGAAGATGACCATTGACACTTCCCGCTCGGCATCCTCTTCTGCCTGTATAAAAGAACGTATCTCCTGAAGCTTGCCAATACCAAGATAGGTGACACTATTCGGGCCGTTCAGTCGCTGGGTGAAACGCCGAATCGTCTTTGCCCCTGCTGTCTCGGCAAGGAACTCCAGCTCGTCGAGGTATTCCTTGGTCTTGCGCTCGTCCTGATTAGGTGTGACAAGACCTACCAGCACAGCAGTCTCAGGGCTGTCATCAACAACATTATGGTACTTGACGCCCGTCATTCCTTCCTCGAAAGGCAATGACGAGCGCGAGGAGTTATAGTGCTTGCTTCGCGAGGTCTTCATGTTAGTTCATAGTCCATAGTCCATAGTTCATAGTTCATAGTTCATAGTTCATAGTTATGAGTCCATAGTTAAGGCTACGCCCTCAAACAGGATAATGAAAAGAAAGCTATGAACTATGGACTATGAACTATGAACTGAATTTACTTGACTTGGACAACTAAGTATTTGCTGACGCTCCAGAACTTCTGCGGGTCGGTGATGTGGATTTCGTACTTGCCGTCCTTGTCCTTTGCCAACTGATAGGTTCCGGCAGGATGTGTGGAGAGAATCTGGGCGCTCTTGCTGTAGAACTTGAGGTCTCTGTCGTAGCGAATGTCAATCTTCGTGAAGTAGTCCTTGTTGAAATCGCCATCCTTCAGCACGTCGCCTTTCGTCAGAATCTTCTGCTCTTTCAGCTCGCTCTTGGTGCCGAAGACAAACCAAGCCGTATTCAGATCCTTGTCCTGTTGCTGCATCTTCTCCGTCTTGGCTTTGTTCTCTTCTGTCAAAGAAGCCACATCATTACTGAGTCCTGCAATCGCATCGCCCTGTGCCTCGATGAGTGCGTCCTTTTCAGCCAGACTTGCCTCAAGCTCTTGGATGCGAGCGGCCTGTGTGTCAATCTGCTTCTGCAGGTTCTCGATTGTCTGCTGCATCTTGGTAGCCTTGATGCTGCTGTTCTTGAGCTTCTCTTGGAGCTGTGCAATCATCTCGCGGTTCTGCTGCATAGCCTGCTGGATGAACTCCATGTTCTCGCGAATCACTTCTTTGCTGCTGGCACTTTCAGGGCTGCCGTCGGCAATCGTTACACGACCTTCCGCCTCGTTGATACGGCGGATGCCTTCCTGCACCTCGTTGAAGGTTCCCATAATGTCATCCAACTCCATATCCTTCTCGTTGATAACACGTTGCAAGGAGTCGCGCTCCTGCTCAATAGCGTCCTGACGTCCGCCAATCATGTTGCAAGCACTCAAACTCAAAGCACATGCAACGAAAACAAATAACTTTTTCATCATGTCATTTACTATTTAACGATTTACTATTTACAATTTATTTACTATTTTACAATTTAACTATTTATGCCTTTCCCTCTTTTGGAGGGGCTGGGGGGCTTCCGCTAACCACTATCACGAACTCCCCTCTTGGTTCGGTTTCCGTGAAGTGCTGAAGGACTTCCTGTAGCGTACCTCTCACGCTTTCCTCGTGCACCTTGCTTATCTCGCGGCAGACACTCACTTGTCGTTCCGGGCCAAAGACCTCGATGAACTGCGCCAAAGCCTTCACTATCCTGTGCGGAGACTCGTAGAATATCATGGTGCGCGTCTCTTCGGCAAGTGCTTGAAGGCGAGTCTGCCGCCCTTTCTTCTGAGGAAGGAAACCCTCGAAGCAGAAGCGGTCGCAAGGCAATCCGCTGCTGACAAGGGCTGGCACGAAGGCTGTTGCCCCTGGCAAGGTGATAACTTCCACACCTGCTTTTATGGCTTCGCGAGCCACAAGGAAGCCAGGGTCGCTGATGCCTGGAGTGCCAGCATCACTCACCACAGCGATTGTCTGTCCGCCGAGCAAGCGTTCCACGATGCTTTCCACCGTCTTGTGCTCGTTGAACTTATGGTACGAGAGCATCGCGTTCTTGATGTCGAAGTGTTTCAGAAGGTTGCCACTAGTGCGTGTGTCCTCGGCAAGGATGAGGTCAGCCTCGCGCAGCACCTTCAGCGCCCGCATCGTAATGTCCTCAAGATTGCCAACAGGGGTCGGCACCAAGTAGAGTGTTCCCATATCTTATTATATTATATAACGTGCCTGCAAAGATACGAAAAAAGTTCATAGTTCATAGTTCAAGGTTCATAGTTTTTAAGTTTTTTAGTCTTTTTCTTAACTCTTAACTCTTAATTCTTAATTTCTTTGTATATTTGTCGCTGCAAAATGTAATGTTAAAGATGAAAGACGTAGGTTCAAGTAATGGCGAAATGATGCGCAGAGGCCGTGTGGAGGTCGTGTGCGGTTCGATGTTCTCGGGCAAGACGGAAGAGCTTATCCGCCGGCTCCGCAGGGCACAGTTCGCAAAGCAAAAGGTAGAGATATTCAAGCCTTCCATTGATGTCCGCTATAGCGAGGAAGAAGTTGTCAGTCACGAAGGCACAAGCATACTCTCCACGCCCGTCGATTCCTCTGCAAGCATCCTGCTTATGGGACAGGAAAGCGATGTGGTGGGCATTGACGAGGCACAGTTCTTCGACGAACATATCGTGGAGGTGTGCAACGAATTGGCTTCCAGGGGCATTCGCGTTATTGTGGCAGGCCTCGACCTCGACTTCAAGGGACAGCCCTTCGGCCCAATGCCCCAACTCTGTGCCATTGCCGACGAAGTGACAAAGGTGCACGCTATCTGCGTCCGTTGCGGGGCTTTGGCATACGTCAGCCATCGTATCGTGGCAGGCGAAAAGCAGGTGCTACTTGGCGAAAAGCAAGAGTACGAACCGCTTTGCAGAGAGTGTTACAAACAAGTGGCCCCCTCCGGCTCCCCCTTTGGGGGAGAGAAATGATTAAATTGTAAATAAATTGTACATCGTAAATTGTAAAATTGTAAATTATAT
>JAEEGL012622249.1_pt1 | contig 18961 bp, 16 predicted proteins | sample 9134231 | NCBI WGS metagenome assembly JAEEGL01 (sample SAMN16246548, study PRJNA631951) | gut metagenome | biome: gut microbiome; feature: rumen; material: fiber-attached | host: Bos | place: Iran: Karaj | collected 2018-10 | reverse complement strand
CCGAAGTCAACCTCTATCCTGCCCTCCATCACCAACAAGTCGCTGATGCAGGTCGCTGAGGATTTAGGCATGAAGGTGGAGCGCCGTCCTATTCCTGAGGAAGAATTGGAGACCTTCGAGGAAGCCGGTGCCTGCGGAACAGCTGCCGTCATTTCACCGATTTCCTATATCGACGACCTTGACACTGGCAAGCGCTACTCCTTCGGTGACAAGCCCGGTCCCATCTCCAAGAAGCTGTTTGACACCCTGCGTGGCATCCAGTATGGTGAGATTGAGGACAAGCATGGCTGGACGACCGTAGTCATTGAGTAACACCTTTATTTAATAATAAAAAACAATCATTATGAAAACCAACCAAGAGTACAAAAATCTTGCCCTGAAAGACCTGGAGGGCAACTGGACCAAGGCAGTCATTGCTGCAGTTATCGTTTTTGGTATCGGAGGTGGTGTAGGCACCATCTTTGACTACACGATTTTCCAAGGCTGCAGTTTTATCTGGACGCTGCTGACACTGCCCTTGTCATGGGGTTACACTGTGTTCTTCCTGCGACTGATACGTTTCGAGGACACCTCATTAGGACATCTGTTCGACGGTTACAAGGATTTCGTACGTATTATCCTGACCATGTTACTGTTGATTATCGTCACAGCCATTGGCTTCATGCTGCTTATCATCCCCGGCATCATCCTGAGTCTTGGTCTGTGCATGACCAGCTACATCTTGAAGGACGACGAGCAGATTGGCGCCGTGGATGCACTCAAGAAGAGTTGGAGCATGATGAAAGATCACAAGGCCGAAATGTTCTGGCTGGGTCTGAGTTTTATCGGCTGGATGATTCTCAGCATGTTCACCCTCGGTATCGGTTTCCTGTTCCTCGCACCGTATATGTACACGACATTTGCCCACTTCTACGAAGACCTGAAGGCCGAAGAGGAAGTCATATAAAACAATAAAACAAATAAAATTCTAAAGGGCGCCCCAACGAATGGAGCGCCCTTTTTTGTGTATGTCAATTGAACGTTACTCTGCAACAGGATGCAGGTACCAGTCTTTGGATTTCTTACCATTAGACGTTGACCACTCAATAAACTTCGGGAAGAATTCGTCAATGGGTTTCTGCTCGTTGGCACGCAGCAGGATATTATCCTTGAAGGCATCTATGCTGACACCGCTGAGGTAGAAGGCAAACGGATAATTGCCTACGCCAACATAATACAATCCCTTCTCCGGCTGAGACTTGTCGCTAAACATTCCGAAATAGGATGTGTTCATCTTTTCCGTAGGAGCCTCCATGGGGATATGTACCTCCCAACGCTTGTCATCTGCTTCGTTACGATAGATAAACGGCTTGATCTTGGCACCCCTGTTATCCACAATGCCTCCCTCATACGTCAGTTCCAGGATATAGGTAGTATGCAGTTCTTTCTTGATATCATCTGTCAGCAGATAGACGTTACCATCCACAACAAACTCAGCCGGCACAGCCTCCCCAGCTCCGGGAACGATCTTCTTCATCGCGATACTAGTAGGAACGCCATTGCTCTTGGTCTCCAGCGTGAGGCCCAAGCCACTCTTCTTCTCTACATAGTTCTGATCGGTATAGAGACTAAAGATCTGCTTGGTCATGTAAGTCTTGTTCTGATAAGTGAACATGGACAGCACATGGTCTTCCTTGACACCAACCACAGCATCGTTCATATCGTAGTCACCTGCTGAAGGCCAGAGGTCCTCGTAGGCATAGACCCCCTCTGTTGTTGCAGTGCGAGACGTCGGTACGGGCAGTTCCTGGAATACGCCAACAGGTTTCAAAGCCAGGATGACATCACCATAGTCCTCGTCGTTGGCACCATCCTCAAAGGCTACGATAGCATACTGCTGACCGTCCTTTACATAGGCAAACTTTGCCGTACGCGACTTCTTATCAGGATTGGGAATCTGCATGCTGCCCTTGTCATAAGCATTCTGCGCTTCATTAGGCTCACCGTATGACAAGCCATCGGTAGATGCCGACCAGCAATTGTACTGGCGTGCTATCTTCACACCGCCCTTGGCGCTATAATAGCTGTTATAGTATTTCTTGCTGCCTTTCGTTGCCTGCATTCCCCATCCGTTGGACTTCAGCAGGAAGCCAATCTTCGTATCCTTGGGGAATATGGGAGTGGCATCCTCCATGCTATTCTCAGCAATGTGGGGATAATAAATCAGTTCCACGGCATCACCACGGTCAAGGGCTATGTTGCCATTGTAGTTGTTGCCTTTCTCCCTGACCTTCTGCGAATGTCCGTCCTGCGTATTGGGGAAGAGCATGATGACGTGAATGTCCTTCAGGTCTGTGGGGGCATCACCCTGGTAGTAATAGTATCCCAGACAGTTGTTCCAGCAGGTATTCGAGCCCACCATGGCCACTGAGACGACAGAAGCTTCCTTGAGGGTAAGGTCGGTACTCTGGCGGAACTCATCCGGACAGATTTCCTTTCTGACGACGGCAGCGGCAATGCTCTGATGAATGCCCTGCATGTCTTGCTCGTCGAAGGTCAGCGCAGCACGCTGCGGATCATCTTCCTTGACCAGATAGTCAGGACGTCCGCTCTCGGCATCCCAGTCGCCCAGCCACGTCTTCCATTCATTGTAAATCTGTTTGTCAGCCAGTTTCTCACCAGTCACATAATCCACCTCGTATGACAGCTGATAGAGTGTCTCCAAACTATGCGTCAGGATGCCGGAGGTCTGTGAGGCCCTTCTGCGGACAGCCTGTTTCTGTACGCCCTCAGCGACTGCTGAAGCAATATTGTTAGTCACTTTGACATTCATCAGTTGCTCTTCAACGAAGAAATCACCCGTGAAGACATACAAGTCCGTAGCATAGCTTGGCAGTTCCACCGTCTGGGAGAAACGGCCTTCGCCATCCGTAAAGTTTGAATATACCGGCTTGATGGTTGGATCCAGTTCATCGTCCTTGAAGGGATTCTCGTTGAACACCCTGAAGAACACTGGAGCCCCTGGATTGTAGGCAGAATAATCTACCGTCAGGGTAACATCGCTTACCGTCGAGAAATTAAACTCATTGACTTTCTCCTTGATATCGTCCTGATTATCGACACGGAAATCGTCAACCTGATTGCTGACACAACCTAGCATAAGTAAGGTTACAGCTGAAAAACAAACAATCTTTTTCATGTTAAAAATCACAAAATAGTTCTTATTGGGCGACAAAGTTAGCTATTTTTTCTGAAACAACGGCAATATAGGTAGTTTTTTTTATAAAAATTTGTACATTTAAAAAGAAAGCCGTACCTTTGACCCTTGGTCAAGTTGGTTATTATTAATAATAATGTATAATGGGAAAAGGCAAACTGGCGAAATTCGCTGATATGGATACTTACGAGAACGTGTTTCAGTACCCCTTCAGGGTGATGGACAACACACCCTTTGCCATGCAGGGCCACTGGCGCGAACAGTACTTTCATAATGACAATCCCATCGTGCTCGAACTCGGCTGCGGCAAAGGAGAATATACGGTAGGGCTTGCCAAGCTTTACCCTGACATCAACTTCATCGGTGTTGACATCAAGGGAGCCCGCATGTGGACGGGCGCTACACAGGCCCTGCAGGAAGGTTTGAAGAATGTCGCTTTCCTGCGTACGAACATCGAGATTATCGACCGTTTCTTTTCCCCTGGCGAAGTACAGGAAATCTGGCTGACCTTCTCTGACCCGCAGATGAAGAACCCCCGCAAGCGCCTGACCTCCACTTGGTTCCTCAACCGCTATCGCCACTTCTTGGTGGATGGCGGCATCATCCACTTGAAGACAGACTCCAACTTCCTGTTCACCTATACCAACTATCTGGTGGAGAAGAACCAGTTAGCGGTCGAAGAGAAAACTGATGATTTATACCATTCCTCTGACCTCTCACCGCTCACCACTCAGCTCTTATCCATCCAGACGTATTATGAGTCGATGTGGATAGCCCGCGGCCTCAACATCAAATACATGAAGTTCCGCCTGCCGCGCGACGGTCAGTTGGAAGAGCCCAACATCGAGATTGAGCTCGACGAATACCGTTCCTACAAGCGCGACAAGCGAAGTCCAAAGGAAACGGCGAAATAGCACCTCTTCAAAAGCAAGAAACTACCAGTTTTTTTATTCAAATCGCAAGTGTCTGAATGTGAAGACATCACAGACACTTGCGCAAAAGAGTTCTTCACTTACCATTTGTAACTCGTGGGTATATGCAGTTTTACATTTTCATGAAATCTCAGCTTCAGATACTCATCTAAAGCCATACTTCCTAGAATCGCTGCAAAGGTTAAGCACAGAGCAATGAGAATGTTTATGATTTTGCTATTCAACATTCTATTCTTGATTTTTGTACTTCCAATACTCTTTTCCAAACACAGCGCCAGAAGTAAAACAGCTTATTCCAAGAATAACAGGGAAGGTATAAGACTCTCGTAATTCAACAAAAGTAAAATAGCCCCAATAAAGGATTGTAAATACCAGGAACTGTGTGCCTACAAGTGCATACAGTCTTTTCTTTGTGTTCTTGTTATCATTCATCATATCTTCTATATAATTAAATAGTTAAATAAGTAATGCAATCCATATCACTGACTGACCAGGATTCTGATTTGATTGCAAAATTACGTTTAATTATAGTTTTATCCAAATAAATGGCGTTGCATTTTCAACAGCGGAGAAACGCTTAGTTTCAGCTGCAACAAATTGAAAATTAACACCTTGCATAAAATGCAACAAGTATGCAACATTTGAATTCGCAACGTTTTTCACGTATCGCACATCCAAAATCACTAAAAATTGAAACGAGTTTATTTGCTGTTTTAAAGAAATAGCAGTAATTTTGCACCACAACAAACTCATTATATCTATGACATTTAAGCATTATCTTTTCATTATAGTTCTGTTAATCCTTTTCGGCTGCCATGACAATGTTGTCATGAGACAATTAGAGCTGATTGACAGCATTGGAATGAATGGGAAAGACGAATTGGCTTTGGCAAAGCTTGACAGCATCGTGCCTGAAAGCATTGATGACGAAGGTGCTCAAGCATATTACTGGCTACTGAAAATGAGGACAGAAATCAGACTTAAAAAGAGCATTTCGTCAACCAATTCATTAGACAAAGCCATACAATACTATGAGAATACAAGCTACAAGTCGAAACTCGCAAGAGCATACGGATATAAAGCGACGATATTAGGTAATAACGGAGATATCCGACAAGCCATTGTCCTATTGAAGAAGGCAGAGCAATTGGTAAAGGGAAACGAAGAAGAACTTGCCTTAGCCAATGACATCTTCTCTGCCCTTGCCTATATTAATCTGGAATCCAAAGAATATGCTATTGCATTGAAATATGGACACGAAGCGCTAAGGTCTGCATATCAACTCAAACAAGACCAGCATATTGCATACGCCCTGATGCAAATGTATATCTGTTATCATGAAACAGAAAATGCTGACTCAGCCTCCTATTATCTTGAAAAGTTCAGTCACTATGTAGAGAAAGTACCCGATGCAGAGAAGCCTCATTATTACAACAACATCGGACTTGCCTTGATTGACAAGGACCTTTCAGCAGCGGAGAACTATTTGATGAAGGCATACCAGATACAAGCAAATGCCTATACCTTCAAAGGACTTGCCCGCGTATTTGAGAAAAAAGGTGAGAAAGAGAAGGCACACCAGATGTGGAAAATGGCACTGAGCACGGAGAATCTGCACCTGAAGTCCGAGGTGCTACGGGCCATGTACGACAGCCAGCACGCAGAGGGCAGATACCAAGAAGCCAGTGAGACTGCCATAAAGATAGTAGAAATACAAGACAGTATAGCCCACAAAGAGAAAGAGGAGGATGTGCGAGGACTTCAGTTGAAGGTTGAACTGGAACATGAAGCACGTATTAAGAGCGAATACCTCATCATGCTATTGTCATTCGCCGGGATGCTGCTGTCATTAGCGCTGGCACTGGTCTTTTACCTGTACGGCAGCATCATTAAAAGCAAGACGAAACTACTGGAAAACCAACAAATGCTGGAAAGGTTCCGTGCCCAACTGGCACTATTGCAACAGGAAGGCAAAGCCGGCACAAAGGAAGTGGAACACCTGACTCGCAAAATAGCAGAATTACAACAAAAACAGAATGCCCAGCTGCAAAACGGACGGGAACGCTATGAGGAAATCATGGCTGGTGGGACGACTATCCGCTGGACACGTAATGATTTCTCTGACAGCATAGAGCACTATCGTACCATTGATTCAGAATTCGTCACACACATGGAAACAGACTACAACCATCTTTCTGCAAAATACATTTTCTTTGCTATTATGGAACAATTAGGTAAAACGGACGAGGAATTACAGCACATTATGGCCGTCAGCCAAAACACCATCCGCTCTATCCGTTCACGCATCAACAGTGCAAAACAGATTTAGAGTGCACAGCACAGCCGGCCCATTCTGTGCACTCGACGTGCAAATATATATAGGATTTTTTTGAAAAAAGGGTGTCAGGTTGTCAGAACGCCCTGTACATCGGCATTTGCAACCTTTTTTGAGGGTGTCAAGGGTGACAGAAGGGTGTCAGGAAAAATATTTACAATCGGAGTTCAACGCCCCCTGCCCCATCTAATCTTAGAGGGGGAGTTTAACACGCTGGTTGTTGCCGCAACTCATGCAGTAGCGTGTGATACTATGTGCCTGGTGATAATTACTCATTGAGTAACCGTTCAATTCTCTAGAGAATTGGGGCGTAAACAGCCACTTGGCTGAAATAAACTGCTGGTTAACGGTTGAATTCTCTAGAGAATTAAGTGCTAACTCAGCATGTTACGCGAACAACGCATCACACTATCATCATCACGTAGCGTTTGGCATCGTTTGGTAAGTTAACTCCCCGCTAACTCAGCTCCCCCTCTAAGATTAGAGGGGGCAGGGGGCGTTGAAAACATTACCCCTTAACCCTGAATTATGTACCCTTTCACCCTGACACCCTTCTGTCACCCTTGACACCCTCCAAAAAGGTTGCAAATGCCGATGTACAGGGCGTTCTGACAACCTGACACCCTTTTTTCAAAAAATTCCTGTATATGTGTGCACGTCGAGGCTTTGGCACTTGCATAGGAATGATTCTGCTGTGCACTTGTTGGACGAAAAATAAGCATAATTTCCAAAATCCCCAATTTTTATCATGGAAGTAAAAAAGTTGTGATAGCCGTTCCGCCCGTTCATTTTACAATCCAAATCCCAGATTTCTTACTGCCGTCCTTCTCTATTATTCCTCTCTGTTTCAGAGAAGAGAACAAACGTTCTATTGTACGTTTGGAAACTCCTATTTCAGCTGCAACATCCTCTATTGTCAGTCCTTGACGTTTTCGTAAAATATCTAAAACCTGTTGCTCACGCTCATTAATATTTAATCCGCCATTTAATCCGCCATTTAATCCGCCATTTAATCCGCCATTGGCGGTAATGGGGTGACGGAAACGAATGGTTAATGTAACAAACGAATGACTAACCTCGAATGAAGGTTCTGGAAGTCCGGCCTCTTCACACTTCTTCATGATTAGCCCGATTCCACGTCCCCAGCGTTCCATCAGCCCACGTCGATAGAATACGGATGCAATGAGTGGATTGCAGGGCATAGAGTTGAAGAACTTTACAAAATCCTGCCATGTGTAGCCAAACGGGAACATTCCTGGATTCTGAAACTCCATTCTGTCATCATAGATGGCAAGGCTGGGAGTCAGATTCTCTGCATCCCATGAACGGTGGCAAAGCATATTCATGGTTGCCTCCTTCAGAACCTCAAAGGGAACAGTAAGTGTATCAACTCTGACCTTTTCGTCCATTCGTCCGGAAAGGAAAAGATGCTTGCGGCAAAAATCAATGACCTCGTCGTACTGTGTGAACAGGTTGCTGTCGCAGACGGTCTGATCACGGAACACCATCTTGTCCGTTCCCTCAAAACGTGCCAATCGTATTGCGCAGTGTATATGGTATTTCGTAGGCTCCTTGCCGAAAAGAACATTGGCGGCATTAAGCAGGATACCCTCACGATTAATGAGACTAAGCCCACTAAGAATGTCTTTTGTGTCAGTATGAACAAGGGCTGACGCATGGATACGGTGGTTGCTCACCCCATCTTGTAGAGTAAGAAGGATAAGGTCTCTGTCCAAATCTTCTATTTCCAAGTCTGGATTAGGCTTGCGCTCCCAACTGAACCGTTCTGGATTGCTCATCCGCAAGCGTTCCTCGTACATTTGACGTGGCATCAGTGATGTCGTACTCTCCAGTTTGTAATAAGCACGGCCATCATAGGTGTATGGCGCACTGGTGAAAGTGGTCGGGTCAAAATAGATGGCAATAACGTAGAAGTCCGTCTTATCTGGCAATTCCACATATTGTACAGCCACATTAACCGAAGGCTCTATCTTGCGTATAAAACTAGCAATCTCCTTCTTAGTATTATCGGTAACTTGCTGCCCGACAATTTTCAGTTTGGGAGTAATGCCGAACATTACCCATCCCCCATCGGAATTAAGAAAGGCGCAAGCGGAAGCTATGGCTTTGTTCAGCTCGCCCGTAGTCTCTTTCAACTCCAGCGTTCTACTTTCATCTTTCTGGATTATTTCCTGTATGTCAGTTATGCTCAGTTCTTTCATCATTTCTGCAATTTGTGGGCAAAATTACACATTTTTTTCGAGAAAGACGAAAGAATGTGATAAATAGAAGGTCTTTCCTCTTGGAATAAAAGAATCAGGGGCTCTTTTTGCTTCCTTCTTTTTGTACACATCTTTCTTCGTTCTTCATTTTTTCAGCATTTCATTCTTCACTCTGACTTTTTCTTCGTACCTTTGCAGGCAACTCGTTCGGAACGGCGAGGAAACAAGCATAAATAACAACAAAGAGAAAGATGACATTATATCCGAAAATGATAATGGATGCGCTGGCTACGGTGACGTATGCCGGCACAAAGAAGAACTTAGTAGAGAGTGAGATGGTGGCTGACCAGCCCGTAGTAGCCCCTCCCTCTGAGGAAGGGGAATCAAATTGGAAAGTAACAGTGGTGCTGGAGTTTCCACGCGATACCGACCCATTCCTCAAGTCAACGGTTAAGGCGGCAGAAGCCGCCATCAAATATCGCTGTGCCAGTGAGTTCGGCTGTTCTGCTGCCGAGGTTCCCGTGCTGGTCGAGATACAGACGGAGTTCAAGACGAAGCCGCGCCCCAAGGGCGATGATTTGCTGCCGGGTGTGAAGAACATCATTGCGGTGAGCAGCGGCAAGGGCGGCGTCGGCAAGAGCACCGTTTCGGCGAACCTCGCCATTGCACTGGCTCGCTTAGGCTATAAGGTAGGTCTGTTGGACTGCGACATCTTCGGCCCGTCGATGCCCAAGATGTTCCATGTTGAAGACGAGCGTCCATACGCCGTCAAGGTAGATGGCCGTGACCTCATCTGTCCCATCGAGGCGTACGGCGTGAAAATGCTCTCAATTGGTTTCTTCGTATCTCCCGACACGGCAACGCTGTGGCGTGGCGGCATGGCAACCAGTGCGCTGAAGCAGCTCATTGCCGATGCCGACTGGGGCGAGTTGGACTATTTTATCCTGGACACGCCGCCGGGAACGAGCGACATTCATCTGACGCTGTTGCAGACGTTGCCCATCACTGGTTCTGTCATCGTTTCGACACCACAGCAGGTTGCTCTGGCTGATGCCCGCAAGGGTATCGACATGTACCGCAACGAAAAGGTGAACGTACCTATCCTCGGTCTGGTGGAGAACATGGCGTGGTTTACGCCTGCCGAACTGCCCGAGAACCGCTACTACATCTTCGGCAAGGAGGGTTGCAAGCAACTGGCCGACGAGATGAACGTTCCGCTGCTAGCGCAGATTCCGCTGGTGCAGAGCATCTGTGAAAGTGGTGATGCCGGTGAGCCGGCTGCACTCAGCAGCGACACTGCCACTGGTCTGGCTTTCATCAATCTGGCCCAGGCTGTCGTCACCGTTGTCAACCGCCGCAACCGCGAACTGCCCAAGACCCATATCGTAGGAACGAAATGAGACACTTTCTTCTCTCATGTCTGATGCTGCTGACAGCCGTCAGTATTCTGCATGCCGCACCAGACTTCCAGAAAGGGAAGCGCTATCACATTGTGTGCCAGCAATTCCCTAACGGATGCGTTGTCGATGGTGCCAGCGCCGGCTTGCAGACGCCAATAAGCTACCTGTCACAAGCTACCACTAACGAAGCGACATTCTGGACGTTGACAGAAACAAGTAACGGCGGACAGTATTACATACAGAATGCCAAGACAGGACAGTACGTGACCTACGACGGTGTGAGGGAAGGGGACACGCGCCGCTACGTATCGATGACCGAACAGCCGAACGGCAACCTGTCGCTATGGACGGTGACGATGCAGACGGGCAACTACTTCACCATCCGCAACGTGGGAAAGAATGACCACCTGTGGGATGTCAGGGTATCGTCATTGGTCGTGGGCACCTACTCCAACAGCGGCAACGGCAATGCCAACCAGTTGTTTGCCTTCTACGACGAGACGGGTAAAGCCGTCAACGATATTGTTGAGAGCTCAGCACCACTGAATAAGGCACTGGACGGACTGTGCATAGGACTTCATGCTCCGATATACACCAACGACCAGGGCGGCTACTACCTGCACCCTACCCCAGCGGCAACGTTCGGCACAGAACTCTCACAAACCATCAGCTACACAGCCAAGGACGGTTGGGGAAAGCTAAACATTGACGGCACGGAGGTGGCCGACGGCGACACCTATATATATAATAAGGTAGAGGCAGGAAAATACTACACGCTGAGCATCACCCATGCCGACGGTACGACGGTGAGTAGCCGGCTGACCTTTACCTCGCTGCCCGTAGTGAATCTCTACGGATCGTTCAGCAACAGCTATAGCGAGGGCAGCATTGCTGTGCAAGACACCGACCAGCCGACCTACACACTCCAGCATATGAAGGCGAAATGGCGCGGCGGCATCACCAACGGCAGCGACAAGCACAAACGCAATTACCACGTGAAATTCCTCGATGCCGACGGTCAGAAGCTGGAACAGAAATTCTTCGGACTGCGAAAGGACAACTCCTGGTTATTGGAAGCCTGTCAGGTAGATATGAGCCGCATACGAAACCGTGTAGTGACCGACCTGTGGAACGACTTCTGCACGAAGCCCTACTACGCCGACATTGAGCCGAAAGCATTGAGCGGCACGCGGGGACGTTTCGTGGAACTGATACTGAACGGCGAATACCGCGGCATCTACTGCATGACGGAGGCGATGGACCGCAAACAGATGAAACTGGCCAAATATGACGAGGAAAACGGTGTCATGCACGGACAGCTGTGGAAGTCGAAGGACTGGAGCTATGCGGTGTTCATGGGGCACAACCGTGACAACAACAGCTATCCGATGACAGCTCCCACGAACTTCAACAACACCTGGGAGTCATGGGACCAGTACTACGTGAAATACCCTGACATAGAAGACGTGAATCCCACTGACTGGCAGACGCTCTACGATGCCGTGAAACTGGTGTGTTCGTCGTCAGACGCTACCTTCAAGAATAAGGTGGCAGAATACTTCGACCTGCCGGTGGTCATCGACTACTACATCCTGATGGAGACTATTCTCTCGACGGACAACCACGGCAAGAACATGTACTTTGCCGTCTATGACAAACAGACTGACAAGCGCATCACCTTCGGCGTGTGGGACATGGATGCCGTCATGGGACAGCGGTGGAGCGACAGCTACTACCACTCGACGCTCATGCAGCCCGAGCAGGACTACACGACATATATCACGAAAAACGAACACGGCGACTACAACCTGTTCCGTCGGTTGCGCAACACCGATGCCAACAACTTCAACATGCAAACACGACTGCGCTACCGCGACCTGCGACAGACATGGCTGCAGACCGACAGCATCATCGCACGTTTCGAGCGCCAGCTGGCAGCATTCAAGACCGCCGGTGCCGACCAGCGAGAATATAAAAAATGGAGTGGCGACAGCGACATTGCCGGCAAGACGCTGAACTTCAACACAGAGCTGACTTATCTGAAGAACTGGATTACGAAACGCATGAACTATTTAGACAAGACGCGTTTCGACATTGATGCCCTGCCGTCAGCCATCTACACCGTGGCATGCGATGCCGAGAAGCCACGCCTCAGCAAGGGCGTGTTTACCTTGGACGGACGTCGGGTGATGAGCGAGACGACGGATGAACAGCAGTTGAGACAGTTGCCTTCAGGCATCTACCTGATCAACGGGCGCAAGGTCGTTGTCGGCAGATGACTGGCGGGCATCGCGGTTATGCTTCAGGAACGTCAGGCGCTCCAAGGCATGACGGCGCGACTGGTATATCTGGAAACGATAGACGCAGAGGGTGACCACGAAGTAAACAATGGCCTGTATCCAGATGATTCGGTACTCGTGAATGATGTCGTAGAAGTCGGCCCCCATGGAGTTCAAGCGGATATAGGCACGTGCCCCGAACGTTGAGGGGAAGAGCCAGGAGACGCCCTGCCAATAGCCAGGGATATTGCTCTGAGGCCACGACACACCAGTAAGGAACAGCAGGGGCACACTGATGAAGACCACCAGCAACATGACGTTCTCACGGTACTTGACCATGCAGGACACCATCATTCCAAAGAATGTGCAGGCCAGCGTATAGGGAATCATCAGTGTAAGCAGCGACTGCCACGTGGCCAGTTGCGGGAAGTGGAACAGCCTTGGCACACCAACCGTCAGCCAAGCACCCATGACCATAAAAATCATCAGGTAGCACATAGACTTGCCCAACACGATGGGGAACGTCTGACTATAGCGGACATCCCCGGAGGGAATGAGGTTACGGTATGGATTCTCGTCACGGGCAGTACCTGCAGCAAGGCCGATGCCCAACACCAGCGTCTGCTGCAGAATCAGGATGAGCACGGCAGGCAGCACGCCAGAGCCGTAGCCACCAGCCGGACTGAAGATAGGCACGTCCTCATAGTCCAGGGGACGAGCGGCTATCACCTCCTCACGGTGGGTATAGTAACCACCAAGTTTCTTCTTCAGGTTGTTGCCCATCTCCATCGACACCAACTGTGCTGTCTGGAAGATAGCCTTGTAGGCCAGCATCAGGCTCATGTCGCAATAGACGCTGATGGTGCCCTGGCGCAGGCCGTAAGTGTCAGCCTCAAACGAGCTGGGAATAAAATAGACGCCCTTCACCAACTGGCGGCTGACCAGCGACTTGGCCTCATCAAGGTCCTGGGCATAGTATTTCACATGGACATCGGGCGAGGCATCGCACATTCGGATAAACTGCCGTGAGAGTTGGCTGTGCGAGTCATCGACGACACAGACGGGCACGTCGCGGACCACCTCGTTGTTATAGATCCATGAGTAGAGCAGCGGATACATCAGGGGTACGACGATGAAGAACATGAGCACGCCCTCGTCCTTGAAAACCTGCGTCAATTCCTTACGCCAGATGTAGCAGGCATTTTGCAGTCCTTGATAGATGTTATGGAATATAGACATAGGTCAGCATAGCGTTCTTGATCTTCTTGACAACAAGCCACGGCAGCAGGATGAAACCTACCATGGCAGCAAAGTGGAACCACGACTCGATGAGCGGGTAGCCGTTGAACACGCAGGTCTGGTACATCATCCAGTAGTGGCGCAGGGGAAACAGCCACGACAGCGACTGCAAAGGGGCATCCATACCCATAATAGGGAAGGCCGACCCCGCCATAGAGATGCTGAGCACGGCCCACAGCGACGAAATACTCATCGACATGCGCAGCGAGGGCATCAGTCCGAAGGCGAAGATGCCAAAGCCCTGAGCAGCCAGCACCTGCAGGAATCCCAGCAGCACCAGCATCCAGGGACTGCCCAGATGCGGGAATCCCAGGTGGTAGAACACGTACCATTCATAGCCATAGACAATGGCCAGCCAGATGAGCGTCTGCGGTATGAACTTGCCCAACATAGCCACCGTGATGCTGTTGTTGGACTCCTGAATCCACTGCCTGGAGGTGTTGAACTTCAGCTCCGTACCCAAGGAATAGGAGGAGATGAGCAGGATGAACAGCATGATGATGCCTGGCACCATGACGGTCGTCAGGTAGATGTTGTAGCTGGTCCAAGGGTTGGCAATCTGATGAAGGTCTATCGAAATGGGCTGCAGAAGGGCCTGCATCTGACGATCGGTAACGCCCTTGGCTCGCAAGGTGGCCTGTCCCACGGCAGCAGAGCCGAGGGTAGAGATGGTCTTCATGTCCTTCATGACCATGGAGCCTGCGGCCAGTGTCGTATAGGAATAGTAATACGATATCTTTGGCTGACGGCTGGCCAGCAGTTTCTCGGTAGTACCTTTTGGAATGTATAGGAAACCGTAAATCTCATTGCGTTGGATGGCGCGTCGTGCCTCAGTCATATTGGGGTAATGAGCCACCACTTTCGACATCTGGAAACCGTCCAACCGACGGCCCAGGGCACGTGTCATCGTGGTATTGTCGAGGTCAACGACACCCACAGGCATCTCCGTAGGCAGGCCGTCGTCCATAATGGAGGTAAAAAAGAATATCACCAATATGGGGAACAGCACCATGCAGAAGCGGTAGATGTGATTCTGGCGCAGAATCTTCAACTCGCGCAACATGATACGGTATATCGTCAGAAGTGCCGTCATTTCTCACTTCTCATTGCTCATTACTCATTTGATAATCAGCGACATGCCGGGACGAAGTCCATCAAACTTCTCTGTAGGACGGGCCTTGACCTCGAAAGTCTTCAGGTCGTACTGACCATTGCTCTTGGTAGCCTTCCAAACGGCAAAGGAGCCCATGTCCTTCATATAATAGACCTTCATCTCCACTTCCTTGTTGAAAGCAGGCACGAAAGCCTTGAAAGTCTTGCCAATCTCCAGGCCGTTCAGCTGGTCTTCGCGGACGTTGAAGGTTCCCCAGAGGTCGCTCATGACGGCAACACTCATGATGGGAGAACCAGTACCCACCAACTCACCCACCTTGGGGAATACGTCGGTAACCTCGCCTTCCATCTGGGCAATCTGTACTGTCTCGTGGATGTAGGAGTTAACCTCCTGCACGGCACCACGGGCACGTCCCACCTGGGCGGCGGCAGCCAGTTTGTCCTCACGGCGGGCACCGTTCTTGGCCATCTCGTACTGACTCTCGGCAGCCTTGGCCTGAGCCTCCATAGCCTTGTAGTTGGCATAGGCCTCATCGCGCTTCTGGGCACTCATCACGCCCTCGTCGAAGAGGCGCTGAACGCGGTTGTACGACTTCTCGGCAATCTCAAGACCAGCCTTGGCCTGCTGCATCACCTGGTAGGCACCCTGTATCTGTTCCTGACGGGCACCGTTCTGGGCTTTCAGCTCAAGGGCAGCAGCAGCTTCCTCGGCACTGCGGGCCTGTTCCATCTTGGCACGCACCTCCGGGGCATCGAGAATGGCCAGCGTATCGCCCACCTTCACATAGTCGCCCTCCTTGACGCGCAGTTCCAGAATACGTCCGGGCACCTTGCTCGACACACGATACTCAGTGACTTCCACTTGGCCCTGAATCAGTTCGGGGTCACGACCCAGGGCAAAAAAGCCAATCAAAGCCACGATGACCACTGCGGCAGCAAAACCGACGATGGCCAGCAGGATGTTGTTATGCTGTGTTTTTGCACTCATCTTCTATACTATTTTTATTGCGGTAGCAAATTTTACACTTTTCACTTTTCACTTAATACGCCCAGCGACTTGCGCAGGTTGATCTGGCTGAGCTTCACCTCAATCTCGGCATCTATCTTCTGCGACTGCGCCTGCAGCCAGGCCGTCTGGGCCTCCATGACGGTGGTCGATGATATCACGCCCTCGCTGAAGCCGAGGTTTGCCGTGCGCAGGTTTTCCTCGGCACGACGACAGCTGGCCTCTGCCATATTCAGGCGCCGGCTGGCTTCCTTCACCTTGAAACCGCTCTGATTGACCTGCAGTTCTATCTTCTCACGGGCTTCGTCCAGTTCCAGGGTGGCAATGGTCGTCGCCGCTTTCGAGGCACGTACCTTATAGGCGACGTCACCCCAGTTCCAGATGGGCACATGCACCAGCACACCGACATTCCAGATGCCGCTGAACTTCTTGTGGAAACCATCATAAACGTTAGGATTGCTGATGGCATAGCCGCCAGTCAGCGCCACCTTTGGCAGGTTGCCAGCCTTCAGCAGATGGGTGGTTTCCTTGCTGAGATCGACCATGTTCTGCAGCATTTTCAGCTCAGGACGGTTCTCCATTGCCATGCCGACCTGTTCAGCAGTGGCTGCTGACGGTTCCACAGTCGCATGGAGTGCCGACGTCTCCTCGTCAGCCAGCTTCACCTGGTCGTCAACGGGCAGACCACAGAGTTCGCAAAGCAGCATCTTCGACAGTACCAGTCCGTCCTCCACTTGCTGCAGCGCCATCTCCGCCTCATTGACCTTGACGGCGACGCTCAGTCCTTGGCTACGGGTGGCCACACCCTCGGCAATCATCTTCTGGACATCGCCATCAAACTTCTTGACGAGTTCCAGATAACTCTCTGCCAACTTCTTCTTATGGCACAGCGACACCACCTGCCAGTAGGTCTGGTCAATCTGGTACAGCGTGGCCTGCCGCTTCGACTCCGTAGAGTTGGCAGCCAGCTGTTCACCGACTGCTGCCATGTTGTTCAGCGCAGTGATGGCGCCACCCATATAGATGGGCTGCGTCACGAGGATGGCACCGGCAAAGATATTGCGCGTATCGGTACGGAAGGCATCCACCACCTGCTGGCCGCGGGCATTCAAGGCATCAGCGACCCCTTGGAACTCAGTACCCAGCGACTGCTGGATGCCAGCAGGCGTATAGCCATGCTGACCCAGTTCCTGCCAGACGGATACCGGCAAGGACTGCAAGGCGGTGCCCACCTTGTTCTGGATGCCACCCACGAGGTTGGTACCCAGGTTGCTCAGCATACTTTTCTGGTCGCTGTTCAGGATGGAAATCTCCTTGCTGAACCATTCGTAGCCGCCCAAGGCATTGACGTGCGGCAAGTACTTGGTATGTGCCGACTTACGTAAGTTGGCAGCCACCTCCTGCTTGACACGCGAGATGCCCAGCTGTTTGTTATTATTCAAGGCTAATGCCCTGCAACTGTCTAATGTCAACAGATGCTGGGCATTGGCACTTACGGCCATCCACGACATGAGGATGAAGCCAAATATCCTTTTCATCAGAAGGAATTACTTTTTGAACGTGAAGTTGCGGTTACCGATGATATTGCCGTCGGCGAAGATGCTGACATTATAGTTACCGCCAGTAATCGACCAGTCTATATCCTTATACAGGCTACGGGTCATCTCCTGACCGTTGTAGTCAACGTCGAGCTTCATGGAATAAACCAGTTGCTTGCCTTCATACTCGAAGATACCCTTACCGTCAACCACCTGACCAGAGGGAGTCGTCAGACGCACATAGATGGTACGCTTGCCGACAGGAGCCGTCACGTTTTTGCTGATGGTGAACGTCACATCGGCATAGTCACCGCTCTTCATGTTATCCTTGGCCTTACCCTTCTTGGTACGTGGAATCAGCTGGATATTGGTAGCACTCAGACGAGATGCCATGGCCACCTTCTCTGACAGCTCGGTATTGCTGGATGTCAGGGCACGGTTCTGCAGATTGCTCTGGGCCAGCTGACCGCTGATGCGTGAATTCTCGTCCATCAGCTGCTCGTTCAGACGGTTCAGTGAATCGACCTGCAAAGCATACTGCTGCAACATGGCACGGGCGTTAGCCAATTCCTTCTTCAGACGGGTAATGGTAGCAGCATCGTCAGCCTTCGTCTGACGCAGTTCCTCCAACAGCTGTTGGGTGCGCTGCTGTTCACGGGAGAGCTGCTCGACGATGGAGTCGTTGTTGATGCGCGTCTTCATTTCGCTGTATTGGGCAGCGAACTGCTGATACTCATTCTCCATCTCTTTCTTGTCAAGAGCGGCCAATTCCTGCATGTCCTTGTTTACTTGTTTCTGCTCTTTCAGGTTATAGCCGAGATAGGCTACACCAGCTGCCAGCAAAGCGATGACAACCACTAACGGTGCGATAATTTTGCTATTCATAATATACTTATAATTTTAATTTTTTCCAAAATACCATGCAAAGGTAAAATTTTTATGTAAAATAACAAAGGTTTTATTTGGAAATTTTCATTATTTAATGTATATTTGCAACATATTAATGACATTACTATGAATAAACGGGGGGTTCTATACCGGGTTTTCGACCTTTACTACGACGGTTTCAGGCACATGAAACTGGGTCGGACACTGTGGGCAGTCATCCTCATCAAGCTCTTTATCATCTTCGTGGTACTGAAGATTTTCTTCTTTCCGAACTTCATCAAGGAGCATGCCCAGACGGGTGAGGAGCCTGACTTCGTAGCCACAGAAGTATTAGACCGGGCCGCTGACAATCCGTAAAAAGCGTGGTCAAAAATTCCATCAATAACTAACAATACCAATATGAATGATTTACTGTTAAACATCGACGTCGGCTCCATCAACTGGGCAAGGGCACAGTTTGCACTGACAGCCATCTATCACTGGTTGTTCGTACCGCTCACCCTCGGACTGGCTGTCATCATGGGCATCTGCGAGACCTGTTGGTACCGCACCCTCAACCGCTCCAAAGGATCTGTTGTTGACACTTTCTGGCGCGACTGCGCAAAGTTCTGGCAACGCCTCTTCGGCATCAACTTCGCCATGGGCGTGGCAACTGGCATCATCCTGGAATTTGAGTTCGGCACCAACTGGTCGAACTATTCCTGGTTCGTGGGCGACATCTTCGGTGCACCATTGGCCATCGAGGGTATCGTG
>JAEEGL015308737.1_pt1 | contig 18962 bp, 15 predicted proteins | sample 9134231 | NCBI WGS metagenome assembly JAEEGL01 (sample SAMN16246548, study PRJNA631951) | gut metagenome | biome: gut microbiome; feature: rumen; material: fiber-attached | host: Bos | place: Iran: Karaj | collected 2018-10 | reverse complement strand
CCTACCTGATGAAATACGTCAATCCCGCCCGTCTGCTGGCAGCCTTTGCCATCGGCGGCATGCTCTGCACGTTGGGTGTCATCCTCTTCCAGAACCGCCTGGGCATGTACTGCTTGGTGGCCGTCAGCGGCTGCATGTCGCTCATGTTCCCCACCATCTACGGTATAGCCCTGAAGGGTCTCGGTGACGATGCGAAGTTCGGCGCAGCAGGTCTCATCATGGCCATCCTCGGCGGAAGCGTATTGCCCCCGTTCCAGGCCGCCATCATCGACCAGGGCACCGTTCTGGGCTCCTTCCCCGCCACCAATGCCTCGTTCATCCTGCCCTTCATCTGTTTCGTCGTAGTATGCGCCTATGGAGTAAGAATGTATAAGGCAAGGCAGTGAATAATTTGGAGTCGCCTACGGCGAGAAATCTAACAAATTTAATCAAAAATAAGTCGTTTGATTTTGGATAAGATTTGAAAGATTTCTGCCCGAAGGGCACTCATAAAACGAGAAACCTCCCGGCCCCGATAGAAGAGGGTAGGGAGGTTTTTCTTTTGTTGTAGGGCTTACGACTACATCATGCACGAAGTGATGCCGAGCGTAGTGCCGATAGCCGTCAGAATCGCTATCAGCGTCTGAATGATAAATTTCCAGGTTTCTTTCTTTTTCATAGTAGTTAGGAGACCCACCCCGTCCCTCCCTGCTTAGGGAGGGAGCAAGGCATCAGGGCCATTTTTTTAGGTTAATACTAAGGTTCGGGAGTTCAGAAGTCCTCCCTGTTTAGGGAGGATTTAGGTGGGTCATTTTACGGGTTGGGCTCCTCTTCCTCCTCCTCCTTCACGTCGTTCTTGGCCAGCTCCTCAATCTTGCAGAGCTTGCGGAGTTCAGCGTTGCTCCAAGTCTTCGTGTTGCGCACCAGCAGATGCACACCCTTCACCTGCTCGCTCACCGAAGCCTGCTTCACCGTGTCCACACCCCTCGAGGAAATGCCCAGCGAGATGAGTCCCAGCTCACCCAGCCGCACCGACTTGCCGTCGAGAATCAGCTCCTGCAGACACGAGAGCATGTCGATGAGCACTCCGTGGATCACGCCTCGCGAGTAAGGCGAGTTGTGGTCGGCCATGTGCTGCACGAACTCGTCGAACGTGAGTGTGCGGTCCTGCACCGCCCTGATGTACCATTTCTTGTAGGCCTCGGGCTGATGCTCATTCTGATTCTGTACCAGACGGTACTTCAAAGTTCCCATTTTTGCCATAGTCTTGTCTAGTTAAAAGTTTAAAGTTTAAAGATTAAAGATTAAAGATTCAAGTTTCAAGTTTAAAGATTAAAGATCCAAGATTCAGGATTCAGCCCGCGCGGTAGCAAATTCTTCACTCTTCACTCTTCACTTTCAACACTGCAAAGTTACTCCAAAATCCCCCAACGGCCAAAAATCGCCCTATCGTAACCTGTAAAAATCTGTTAACAAATTCCATTCCGTCCGTTAAAATTCGTAAACGTTCATACTGCATAGGGATTTTCCATGCCCGCATCAACTGCTACATCCACGAGATCATCGGCCTCTACTATCCCGAGAACTACGAATACAACATCCTGGAGAGCCGCATCGTCCTCGTCGGCGACGACAGATACAGCATCACCAGCTGGCTCCCCTGCAACGAATCCGAGCCCTCCGTCCCCGTCTTCGTCCGCTAAGCATTCGCCCCAGATATCACTTCCGCCGCCGAACGAATATTTTTCCCTCACGGAAGTGATATGTTTTCGACGCGATAGTGCGTATCGATTACATTGATTACATTCATTACATGTAATTTTCACCCCCCATATATCTGCATACTTATAGTTAATTATAATATATAAATATATTTATATATTATAATTATATTGATTAATGAATAGATTGTTATATTTAGACCTTATAATCTTCTACGCTGAAACCACCTGCCAATATGTGTACCCGAAAAAACAATGTAATGAATGTAATGGATGTAATCGGGGGTGATTAGGTCGAAACAAAAAAGCGGTCTTTTATTTGGCATTGTTCTCTTTTATTTGTATTTTTGCACCTGCATTGTGATGCTACGGCATTCATGGTGAAGAGGCGGCAGGCGTGCCTTGTCTCGACAATTTTTGAGGGTTAAACAAATAACGGCAATAGCTGGTTATCGATAGTATCTGGGAACGTAGGAAATTCACAAGATACAGTATAATGGTAACGATACGGCATGTTGCTCGTGCGATAGCGCGGGCTTAGAGCTTATCTCCATTATACGGGTTTTCCTACGACCTCCAGATACGGATAAAGCACATGAGTTCGCGCTTTTTCTGTGTCTGTATCTGAGGTTGTTGGAATGCCCGTACTTTCGATAAGCCATGCTATGGCCATAAACGGCAAATGGTGTTTATGGACAATGGCACAGAAACACGTCGGTTCTCGTTGGAGAGTCGGCGATATATTGGTTGTAAGACCAAATTAGTGGACTGGATATTCAGTCTTATCAGTAAGCACACCCACGACATTCATTCCTTCTGCGATATATTTGCAGGTACAGGTGTGGTGGCTCATAGGGCTCTGCAAAACTACGAACGGGTGGTGGTAAATGATTTCCTCTACTCAAACAACATCATGTATCGCGCTTTCTTTGCTCCCACGGAATGGAGCGCGGAGAGGGTGCAGGGCGTCATCGATGAGTTTAACGCCATCAATCCGGCGAGCCTCCGCGAGAACTATTTCTCGAAGAATTACGGAGGCAAGTACTTTCATCAAAATACTGCAAAGATGGTTGGCTACATCAGGGAGCGGTTAAAGAAGATGCGACCTTGCTTAACGGACAAGGAATATTCCGTTTTGCTGGCCTCTCTGATTTACAGCATTGACCGCCATGCCAATACGATGGGCCATTTCGACGCATATCACCACAAGGAACCAGCTGCTCATCCCTTTCAGATGCGGATGATAGCCGCAGAGGCTTTCGATGGTGTGGAGATTCATCAGGAAGATGCCAACCAACTGGCACGCACCGTCAATGTTGACCTGACGTATCTCGACCCGCCCTATAATTCGCGTCAGTACAGCCGGTTCTATCACGTTTATGAAAACTTGGTGCAATGGAAGAAGCCGCCGCTCTACGGTACGGCCTTGAAGCCGAAAGAGGAGAACATGAGTGACTACTGCCGTAATGCTGCACTATCAGCCTTCACGGATTTGGTGAGTCATATCCGCAGCCGCTATTTGGTGGTTTCTTACAACAATACCTACCACTCCAAGAGTTCTTCATCAGAGAATAAAATCAAATTGGAACAGTTGGAGGAAGTGCTCAACAAGTGTGGCAAGACACAAGTTTTCAACCACGAGTTCAAGGCATTCAATAGCGGAAAGACCGAGTTTGATGACCACCGTGAGTATTTATTCATAACAGAAGTCGATGATGAAAAACGGAATAGCGCGTTCGCCTCTGTTCTACGTGGGTGACAAGTATAAGTTGGTGCGTGAAATCCGCACGTATTTTCCTGCGCACATCAACAGGTTGATAGAGCCCTTTGTGGGCGGTGGTTCGGTGATGATGAATATTGATGCCGACGGATACCTGGTCAACGACATTGATAGCAATGTTATCAGTCTTCATCGGATGTTGCAGGGATACGTAGGCCGAGAGGTTGAATTTACAGATGCTCTCTACGGCCTTATAGATGAGTATGGCCTTTCGTTGTCGTACAGGGCCGACGTGGTTCCGCAGGAGATGAAGAAGGCTAATCCCAAGACCTACTATGCCCGCTATAACAAGGCTGGCTATCAGCGCATGAAGGCCGACTTCATCAATGGTGGTCAGCAAGACGTGTTAAAACTTTATTTGTTGCTCATCTATGGTTTCAACCACATGTTGCGCTTTAACGGCAAGGGGGTGTTCAACTTGCCTGTCGGCAACGTTGACTTCAACCAGAATGTGCATGATGCACTACACGACTATTTTCTATTGCTGAGCCAAAAGCATGTGGAATGGCACAACGAGGACTTTCGCCAATTCTTGGGTGACATAGATTATCAGGAGGGCGACCTTGTCTATCTCGACCCACCTTATCTGATTACCTTCAGTGAGTATAACAAGCTATGGGATGAGGAAACCGAGCGCGACCTGCTGGAATTGCTCGACAATCTGGACGAACGTGGCGTCAAATTCGCTATCTCTAACGTCACCCATTATCGTGGGCGTACGAATTCTATCTTCTTGGAATGGTCGGAAAAATATCACACGCATTCCATCAAAAGCAATTACATCAGTTTCAACGACAACAGCATCAAGCAGTTCGGCGAGGTGTTGGTAACTAATTACTAATGGATTATGGCAAGAACAAGAACACCAGAATATAAGCCACTGCTCTACACAACGACCATGCGTAATCCCGGTCGGCTGAAGTATATGCTCTACGTGCTCAATCAATTTGATGGGCAAATACTCAATGACAATCTAGCAACAATGATATGCGGTGAGACGATCCGCTACGGATTGTATAGACCGATGAAGAAACTCATTTCCGTAAAAAATAAGTGGGAATCTTCTGAACAAGGTGAGTTTAGTGAGTATTTGCTTGACGATAACGAAGTCTCGCTGATGCTTCGCAACAATCCGCAAAGTCATAAGGAAGCAGGTTTTGCAAAAGGATGGCCATCACGCTTTGCTACCATTTACGACTTAACTAAAGAGTTGGGGTTAGCATACTTTTGGCCTGGTGAACCTATTGTTATTTCTCCATTGGGTCATCATCTGCTAAAGGCTCTAAAGGTCGAAATTGAATCTGATTCTGGCTTTATCTCCTGTGATATTACCCATCCGGAATACGAACAGCAAGTATTCATGCAAGCTCTTGCCAAGTCGCAACGTCGAAATCCGTTTGTACGTGTACTTAATGATAACATTCCACTAATTCTCTTGCTTGAAACAATTCAGAAGTTGAATGGCGATCCACGTCAAAATGGATGTGGAATGTCGAGACGTGAATTGCCTCTATTAATCTTTTGGAAAAACAACAATGCGGAAGCACTCTATCAGCGTATCGTAAGACTCCGAAAAGAATACGGCTATGCCCCCAGCGATGAAGTCATATGCGATATATGCATAGATGAAATCATGGAGGGAAACTTTAAGGATTTCAAGGTGAAGTCAATAGTTGATGAATACCCCGATGAATTTATTCGAAAGATGCGCATGACAGGATTGATTTCGCTAAGAGGAGCCGGACGTTTCATTGACATTAACAAGAATGAAAGCGAAAAGGTTGAATACATCTTGTCGCACTATTCTCACTATACTCATTTCGATGACGAGCGAGCCTACTTTGAGTATATGGCCGAACTCGACACGAATCTCATTAAGATTAGCTCACACAAACCTGCTGCTTCAGCAAGCGAGAAGTTGCTGGATAACTGGCTGAGCATATACAACTGGGCTGTCATCAAGAAAGAACTTAACAACCTTGCCACAAAGAAAAACAGTTCAGACAACATTCTGAAGTTGCTGGCAGCCCCCTCACGGCTTGAATTCTTGACAGCATTGGCTATCCGATGTAAAATGCCCAACGTGAGAGTGGTGCCCAACTACAGTTGTGATGACGAAGGGTTGCCTACTTCAACAGCAGGGGGCAACAAAGGAGACATAGAATGCTATGAGAAACAAAATGGTGTGCTCGTAGAGGTCACAATGGCTATGGGTCGAACACAGACCATGATGGAAGTATGGCCTATAGAGCGCCATCTCGATGATTTTCAGAAACGTCAAAAGTCACAATGCATATTTGTGGCACCCTCTATCTACTCCGACAGCCAAAGACAAATTCAGTTCATCACTTTCAATTCCAAAGGCGAAAAGAAAATCCGTCCATACGACATTGAGCACCTGCTCATTTTTCTTGAGCGAAGCCCAAGCTTGTATGAATATTCAATATCCTCACTTTTCGATGTGCCTCAGATGGTTCAGAAAGCAAATACCCTGATGCAAACAAAGGTATAGACATATTGTCACTTTCAAGACAACTGCAAGAAGTATTTGGCGAACAATACGGGTCTATGAGCGCAAAAGATTGGTATGGTGTTACTCGTGATTATGTAGAGAGGCAGACCATGAGATACGATATATGCGATGACGAACCGGTCATGTGGATGGTTGCCGCCCCCTCACCTATGGAAAAAATATAAGAAAAGGCTGCCTCGAAAGACAGCCTTAATCCGTACCTTTTATAGTGCAGTATGAAAGTCGAAACTATCAAGTGCACTTTTGTGTTTGCAAAATTAGAAATAATAATCGAAAAATCCAAATTTTTTTCAAACTATTTATAGCATTGCCAACTGAAATCCCGAATTTTGCAAGACAATTGACTTTACAATATCATCAGGCATATCATCAAACAATGCCTTAACTTCTCGCCGCAAATCTTGTGCCCTATTTTGTGAAACCTTCCCCAATATGTACTCTAATACACGATATGCTCCGAATAATTGTGTTTTGCTGTTACCAAGATAACCCAAGGGGCCATTGCTGATGGCTTCTGGGAGATTCTTGTCGAAGAGCACTTTTCCATGAGCACAAAAGTTACGTAGTTTCCTGATGGTGTCGATGTAACTAAGGAAATTATTGGGCGAGGGTATGCCGTAGAGTTGTGAAATCTCACATTTCAGAGGAATCTCTTTCAGGTTGTCATATAGCGAGATCGTGGTTCCGAAACTGAAAAACTCCATTGTTTTCCATGCAGGTGAGATATGCCTGTCGTGAGACTTCATATCCTGGGCAATCACATCTTCCTTCGCAGCATCTCGCATAGCCTTTTCCATTATCTCGCCCTCAAGAAATGCCTGATTGACGTATTTGCTTTCTTGATACCAGAATGGCTCTTGCTTATATCTGTTGGATGCGTAATATATCAGTTTCGTGCGGAAGTTAATCTCAACTCGGCTAATATATTTCAAGAGAATCGTCCGGAGATTGAAGTCGAAATAATAGAGACTGATGGCATAGTCGAAGCAAGTCCCCTCTTTAAACTCGTGTGTGCGGTTTGTCTTGCGCGGATAAGTCTTTTCAAAAGGGAACCAATAGAATCCCAATCTGAAATATCCGATATCGAGCAAACATTCTTTCGCTTTCTCTTTGTCATTGATAACCATGCCGCGCGACTCCAACAAAACTATTTGCTCCTCAACATCTGTTGCTATTTTTGCCATTATATATTTTTTTGCAAAGATACATTTTTTCATAGAAAAGAACGACTGTTCTGAGAATAAATTGTTAAATAGCATCAAAATTGATGGTTGCGGATGGAGAACGCCATCTGCAGTTTGGATGGGATGGAGAAATTTCGTAATTTTGTAGGAAAAAAGAGATGACCCAAAGAGAAGCAATCATGAAAGCCCTGCAATCGTTGGGCGGACGGGCTCAGTTGCAAGAGATATATCCATTGGCTGTTGAGATTGGCGATTTCAGCGGCAGCAAGGACAAGAAAGCCACTATTCGAAATTGTCTTCAGACGTCACCCAAGTACTTCCGGCGTTCACCCGACAAGCCTGATGGCTGGTGGGAACTCTTGTGCTATCAAGAGGAAATAGCCTTGCGCGATCTGCGTATCAAGGAGCTGGAGGAGGAGAATGAACGGCTTAAAAACGTAAGGTCTGAAAACGACTTCGTAAGGAAACTCGTGCGCGAGACAAAGAAGCTCTATAAACATGAGAAAGAGAAAACAGAGGTGATCAGACAGATTCTTTATAAATTAGGTCGTACAGATGCCGAGGAGGAACTGGATGCTTGGATTGAGGGAAAAGAGTATAAGCCATCGGTAAACGTAGCAGGTGATTATGTAGTGAACAAGCATGTCGAGAACGAAGTGAGTGGTGTTTCTTCTGGCGCCACAGGTATAGGCATAAACAAAGGAATGTAGCAATATGAAACAGGAAGACTTGCATAAGGCTCTCGAAGCACTCGGCAAAGGCGGCATTACCATAGCGGGCGACTTTGTGGTGAGTAAGCATGTGGAGCACGAGGTGAACAATGTGGAGGCCGGTGGCATTGGCATTCAGATTGTGAATGGAAAGGAAGAGCCAAAGGACGAATTTCCAAAACCATGCGGTGACTGTGAACAACAGCAAGAGATAGTGGAAAAACTGAAGCCCATTTTTTTCGGGGACGAAGAAAAAGCTAAGCAGTTCCTTTCGGGCATACAGGGTATGAAACCAATTCAGATAACCGAAAAAGTGAATCAATTGGTTGGTGAAAATGTTATTTCTGAGCTTTCGCGCAAACGCATCCTTTGGACGGTGCTTCATGAATATGGACTGTATGCGCCGTCGGAATCTAACTGGAACAGTCAGGTGAAGTAAGTTCCGCCATTGGTGGATTGATTACGGGAGAAACAACTTTGCAGAGTTGTTTCTCTCTTTTTTTGTGCAAGTTCTTGTACAGATATTTGTGTGTCGCTTGTATTTTCTTGTATTTATTTGTAAACCAAATAGATACGTGTGAATTGTTTTGTGGACTTCCGAAAAGTGTGCGTAACTTTGCAATGCTATCCGAGGTGAAGGCATGGTTGCGGTTCATCCATAGAGAGGCGGATATAAGAAAGATTATGGCAAAGAAAATGTTTTTCGAAAAGGCGTTGCCGGTGAGCACGCTGGTGAGTGTTTCGACGGAGGTGATGAACCAACTGATGGACGGAAAGCACCCGAGGGGACATCTGGAAATGACAGATGATGACCGGGTTTGCTTCGTGGCCGACCGCAAACCGACGTCCTCACCCGTTGCGGGAGAGGCGCAGGTGGTATACAAGACTCCGTGCGGACGAGTGAAGATGACGGAGCGGACGATGGACTACCACATGAGGGTGAGGCTGTCGGTGGAAGGACTTGGCGCTCAGTTGCAGATGGATGCCGAGGAGGCTGTACGCTTCCTGCGCACCGTGGATGACGACTACGGAAAGGAGGCCTGCGCATGAGACGTCTGTATGTGGCCCAGAATGTCTTCGACCTGAAGGTGAGCACGGTCTCACCCGACGGTCTGGAGGCGCTGATGAAGAGAGAAGAACTGCTGGCGGCGGCAAGCCATCAGGCTGAGATCGTGGCGCGGCAGGTGAGGGGCGAACTCTCGGAGCAGGAAGCCAAATCGCTTCGCGCCGAGGAGAAGAAGCGCCAACCCGTGATGTTGCCCCATGCGCGGTTTGACGAGGGTGAGACGAACCTGAATGCTCAGGCGATAGGGTTCAGCGGGCTGGTGCTCTACGACCACGACTGCGACGTGGATGCAGAACTGTTCTATGAACAGCACGTGAAGGGGCGTGAGAAGGAGCTGGGCATCGTGATGTCGATGTACAGTATCGGTGGCCGGCAGAGCGGATTCCATCTGCTGTATCTTTGTCCTTCGAACATGACCATCGCCCAGTCGCAGGAGTGGATGAAAGGGCAGATTGGCGACACGGAGAAATGCTTCGACCCGGTGAACAAGGACTTACGACGCCGCTGCATTCTCTCGCCGTGGAGCTATGTGATCTACTACGACCGCGAGGGTTTCTGGGCTGACCGTGTGGCAGAGCCGCGTACTGACGTGAAGCCCGACTTCCGTCCTATGGGCACGATGGAATGGACGGAGTTAGAGGATATGGCTGCTGCCGAGGCCACTCCGGAGGCTCTGGAGGCATGGGACGAGATGGTGAAGCGCGAGGGGCTTGATGCTCAGGTCATCGATACTGCCCACAATCGCCACCGCTCGCTGCTGCACCTGCTTTCGGCCGGGTTGGGACAACTGCTCTCGCGCGAGGAACTGATGGGCGTGCTGCAAAAGCGCATGCCGCTCTACCTGCAGGACAACGACCACGACTGCCAGCGGCTGGTGAAGTCGTTCTACGAGGGCTATGACTGCCAGCAGAAACGTATGTCGAAGGAGGTGCGCGAGGTGAACCGCAACGTGCTTTCTGCCCGGAAGACGGCTGAAAGAAACTTGATGGAGCCTAAGACGCGCCGACCTAAAGACTATTATTTGTGTCCCGATGAACTGCGCGACAAGGTGCTGCCGCCTGCGCTGAAGGCTACGCTGGCCCGTGTGCCCATGCATCTGCGTCTGCCTGTGATAACGGCTTTGCTGCCAGTGTTGGCAGCCTTGGCCGACGGCGTGGAGATAGAGCAATGCGACGGCAAGCGTGACCGGCTACGGCTGATGTCGACGGTGATCGGCCCGCAGGCATCGGGCAAGAGTGTCTGCCGCCAGGCTTACGACCTTTGGATGAAACAGATTCGCGAGGAAGACAGGCAGCAACTGGAGATTGAGGAGCAGTGGCTGGAGCGTAAGCGCAGCCGCAAGTCGAACGAAAGGGCTGAACCCGACCCGATGGTGCTGGTGCGCGAAATTATGTTCACCAACAGTAATTCGGCTATGTTGGAACGTTTGACCAAGAGTCAGGACCATACGCTCATTTCCGTTTGCGAGGAACTTGGCACCGTGATGAATGCGGTAAGCCGAGGTGCCTATGCGAAGAAGTCGGATTTGTGGAACAACGCCTTTGATGGCGGTTTCTGGGGACAGGACTTCGTGGGTGAACAGTCACGTAGAGGCCGTATGACTATAAACTATAACTGGACGGCCCTGGGCACCTTGAACGTGGCGTTGAAACTTTTCGGCGGCTCGAATGCCGAAAACGGTGTCTGCACCCGTATTCTTCCAGCCGTGATGCCCGACAACCGATTCATGCCCATGCATCGCTACCGTCCCTATAAGGACGAGGAAATCAAACTTGTGGACGATGCTGTGTGTATGTTGCGCTCGAAGACAGGGTTTATGGACACGCCGAGACTTCGCAAGGCCCTTGACCAATGGGACGAAGAGGTGCGGCTTGAGGCGCTGGAAGACGATGATGAAGACAAGGATACACTTCGCCGACGCGACAAAGTGATAGCCCAACGGGCTGGTGCTATCTGGGAGATGCTCGACCCGAGCGGACGGGAGTCGAAGAACGCCGTAAGATTCACGTTGCTTATAGCTGATTATGCTCTCGACAACCAGATGGCTCTCTTTGCGGCAGAGATGGGCCGCCAACGCGAGATGGCCGAAGCGCAAACCGCTCCTAAGAACTGCAATAAGTCTCTGCTGCTCCGTCTGCCCCGCGTGTTCACTTTCGAGGATCTTAAGCGCGAGCGCGAGGGTGCTGCCGATGGAACGCTCAGAACGATGGTGTGCCGTTGGGGTAAGAGCGGACAGGTGATTACGCTCGACAGGGACAAATGGCAGAAAGTGGCTTGATGATTCACGTCCGATTACATTCATTACATTTATTACATTGTTTTTTCAACAACTCATTTTTCTAATTTAATTATGGAACTGATACTGAAAAGAATTGCAAAGAAGAAGGATTATACGATTGGGCGGATGTTCATCCGCACAGAGTGCACGGAGATGACGGAGGGCTCAGAGCTGGATGCCTCCACTCGGGGAGGTTTGGAGGGGGGTTACTTCTGCGACACGCTGGAGCCTACCTGGCGAGACTATGCGCACGGGGGACGGAAGCTAAAGGGGCGGTCGGCCATCCCGGAGGGACGATACCCGGTGGTGATCACGTGGTCGCCTCGGCTGAAGGAGTGGCTGCCGCTGCTGGTGAACGTGCCGATGTTTGAGGGGATTCGCATCCATGCGGGTAATACGGCGGAGGATACGAAGGGCTGCATCCTGGTGGGGGAGAACCTGAAACGGGGGATGGTGCTCAACTCGCGGAGATGGCTGAAACGGCTGAAGGATAAGATCGTGGAGGCCAAGGATCGCGGGGAGGCGGTCTGGATCACGGTGGAGTGATGCTTGATTGAAGAGTGCAGCCTTTTGGGGTTTGCACTCTTTTTGGTTGCATATTGATACGGTTTTTGTGTTTTTTGTAAACGAAATGAAGTTTTTTGGGCGTTTTGCTTGCAGGTTATATGAAAAATTCGTACCTTCGCGCCGATAATTTTCTAATCAAAATGAGAGCTTATGAGAAAAAATTTTTTCTTTTTGGCTATTCTGCTCCTGATGCCGCTTTCGGCCGTGGGGCAGGATAAGAAGAAAACTATCGAATTGCCTGACTGGATGGCCAACATTACGGAGCGGTTTGAGTTCCACGGCTACGGACAGGCGGGTTACACATGGAAGCAACAGGACGGACGGCAGACGAACACGCTGGACCTGAAGCGCATGCTCTTCTGGGTGAAGGGGCGCATCACGGACAGGTGGTCGTTCATGTTCATGCACGACTTCTCGTCGGTGGTGCAGGAGTTCTACACGGACTTCCGGATCACGAACAACAGGGCGCTGACCGTGCGCGTGGGACAGTTCAAGAACTCTTACACGCTGGAGAATCCGCTCTCGCCTACGAAGATGGAGCTCATCGACGTGTATTCGCAGGGCGTGACTTACCTGTCGGGTTGCGGTAGCGATCCGCTCTTCGGGGTGCAGTATGGGCGCGACCTGGGCGTGATGATCTATGGCGACTTGCTGAAGAATCATCTCTACTATGAGCTGGCCGTGATGCAGGGTCAGGGTGTCAATGTGAAGGACAAGAACAACCAGAAGGACGTGATTGCGCGCCTGGACGTGAGGCCGGTGGAGAATTTCCGGGTGGTGGTCTCGGGTCAGCTGGGCACGGGCCACGCCGTGGCGGAGTCGAAGTATAACCCCGACTTGAAGGTGGGTGATGACTACAAGCGCAACCGCTGGTCGGCCGGTGCGGAATGGAAGAGCCGTGTGAAGGGCGTGGACTACTGGAAGACGCGGGCCGCGAGCGTGCACGGCGAGGTGCTGGGCGGCCAGGACGGCGACGTGAAGAGCTTCGGTGCCTATGTGACGGGTTGTGTGCCTGTGTGTCAGGCACTTGACGTGGTTGGCTCTGTGGATTACTTTAACTATAATACGGACGCTGGGATGAAGCAGACGAACGTGACGCTGGGGCTCCAGCATTGGTTCCATCGCACGTGCCGCGCGCAGGTGCAATACACGTTGGCTAATCCGGTGAACATGGGTCAGGAGCATTACGGCTCGCTCCAGGCGCAGGTGCAGGTGGCGTTCTGATTGAGTTTAAAGTTTAATGGATAAAGGTTAAAGATTTATAGGATTATGTTTATAAAGATTCTTTTGACGGTTGTGTTCCTCGTCGTGCTGGTGGGCGTGGGAATCTATTCGCGCAAGCAGGCTTCCAGCGTGGACGGCTTTGTGCTTGGCGGGCGTGCCGTGGGCCCTTGGCTGACGGCTTTCGCCTACGGTACCAGCTATTTCTCGGCGGTGGTCTTCGTGGGCTACGCCGGTCAGTTCGGATGGAAATACGGTCTTTCGTCAACGTGGATTGGCGTGGGCAATGCCGTGATCGGTTCGCTCCTGGCATGGATCGTGCTGGGACGCCGCACGAAGCTGATGACGCAACACATCCAGAGCCGCACGATGCCCGACTTCTTCGGCACGCGCTTCGATTCGCAGGGATTGCGCGTGGTGGCTTCGGTCATTGCGTTCGTGTTTCTGATTCCCTATACGGCGGGTGTCTATAAGGGCATCAGCACGCTCTTCGAGATGGGCTTCGGCATACCTTATGAATATTGCGTGATCATCATGGCCATCTTGACGGCGGTGTATGTGATTCTGGGCGGCTACAGGGCTACGGCTATGAACGACTTCATCCAGGGCATCATCATGCTCTTCGGCATCGTGACGATCATTGCCGCCGTGCTGGCTCAGAAGGGCGGACTGGTGGAGGCTTTCCATCAGATGGCGCAGCTGCCTTCGGATGCCGACGCTACGGTGAACGGCGGATTTGCCTCGCTCTGGGGGCCTGATCCCTGGAACCTGCTGGGCGTGGTGATACTGACTTCGCTCGGCACGTGGGGACTGCCCCAGATGGTGGGCAAGTTCTATTCCATCACGGACGAGAGTGCCATTCATCGCGGCACGGTGATTTCTACGGTCTTTGCCCTCGTGGTGGCCGGTGGATGCTATTTCCTGGGCGGCTTCGGACGTTTGTTCGGCGTGCCTCCCACGTTGCCCAACGGACGGTTGGACTTTGACGCCGTGGTGCCGGGTATGCTCGAGACGTTGCCCGACATACTGATTGCGCTGGTGGTGCTGCTGGTGCTTTCGGCCTCGATGTCAACGCTGGCCTCGCTGGTGCTGACCTCTTCGAGCACGATGACGCTCGACCTGATCTACCGCGACAAGAAGTCGGAGGAAGGCGAGGTGAAGGACGGCGAGATTGACGATGAGGTGTCGGAGAAGGTGGAGCGCCGCAAGGTGGTCGTGATGCGCGTGCTGATCGTGTTCTTCATCGTGATTTCGCTGATGCTGGCGCGGAATCCGCCAACGTTCATTGCCCAGCGGAGGGGTATCTCTTGGGGTGCCCTGGCCGGTGCGTTCCTGGCTCCGTTCATGCTGGGACTCTACTGGAAGGGCGTGACCACGGCCTCGGTCTGGGCTTGCTTCGCATGGGGCGTGGGCATCACGGTCATCAATATGCTGGCGGGCAATCCCATCTCGCCCATCAACTGCGGTGCCATAGCGATGGTGGGCGGTTTCGTGGTGGTGGCCCTGGTGAGCTGGCTCACCAAGCCGCTTAAGAAGAGCTACGTAGAAGATATCTGGAAGTGCTACGAATGACGTAGCTGCCAGAAGGCAACGGCGGCGGCTGCCGCCACATTGAGAGAATCCACACGATGGTGCATCGGAATGCGCACCACGTAGTCAGCTTCGGCGATGGTCTGCTTCGGGAGGCCATCGCCTTCTGTTCCCATCACGATGGCCAGTCGCGGCTCGCTCATCAGGGCGGGGTCGTCGATGCTGACGGAATCGTCGGAGAGGGCCATAGCGGCGGTCTTGAAGCCGAGTTCGTGGAGCGAGGGCAGGGGAGCGTCGAGCCACGTCCAGGGCACGAGAAACACGCTTCCCATGGATACGCGCACGGCGCGGCGGTTGAGCGGGTCGCAGGAGTTGGGGGTGAGCAGCACGGCATCGATGCCCATAGCTGCCGCCGAGCGGAAGATGGCTCCGATGTTGGTGGTATCTACCACGCCGTCGATGACCACGATGCGGCTGGCTCCAGAGCAGACATCGGCCACGGGCTTGGCCTGAGGGCGACGGAAGGCGCAGAGCACGCCTCGCGTGAGCTGATAGCCCGTGAGGCGGGCGAGCAGTTCGCGCTGGCCGGTATAGACGGGAATGTCGCCGCATTGGTCGATGATGTGCTTGGCGTCGCCGTCAATATGGCGGCGTTCGCAAAGCAGGGCCACGGGCTGGTAGCCTTCATCGAGAGCCACCTGAATCACTTTGGGGCTCTCAGCGATGAAGATGCCTTTGAGGGGTTCGAGCCGGTTGCGGAGCTGGGCTTCGGTAAGCGTGCTGAAGAGCTGAACGCCCGGCTCGTCGAGGGATGTAATTTCGATGATCACGTGTAGAGGAATCGCTTGATGCTCTTTTTGGGCGTCTTGGCAAACTCTTCCTCGTGGAGCTCGATGGCGGTAATCTTGGAATAGACGGGCAGCGTCTGGTTGATTTCCAAGCGGTTCTGCTCCATGATCTTCAGCAGGTCGTCGTTGCTGAGGCCCATCGCCTTGGCTTCGTCGTAGTCGGGATGGATGAGGGCCACGAGCTTCTCGTTGCGCTGAACGACGCCGCTCTCACCGACCATAGCCATAGAGTTGAGCTCGTCTGCGATTTCCTCGGGATAGATGTTCTGGCCGCTGGCTCCGAGGAGCATGTTCTTGGAGCGTCCCTTGATGAATACGTTGCCCTGGCGGTCCATCGTGCCGAGGTCGCCGGTGTGGTACCAGCCGTCTCTGTCGATGGTCTCGCGGGTGGCCTCGTCGTTCTTGTAGTAGCCGAGCATCACGTTGGTGCCTCGGGCGAGGATCTCGCCGGGTATGTTGACGGGGTCGGGGCTATCAATCTTGACCTCCATGTTGAGGGCTGCCTGTCCGCAACTGCCCGTGGCAAAGTTCTTCCAGTCGTGATAGCAGATGATGGGGGCGCACTCGGTGGCTCCGTAGCCCACGGTGTAGGGGAAGTCGATGCTCTTGAGGAACTGCTCCACCTCCTGGTTGAAGGCAGCTCCGCCGATGATGACTTCGTAGAAATTGCCTCCGAAGGCGTTGACCACCTGATCGCAGATCTTCTCCTTCACCTTCTTCGAGATGACGGGCATGCTTAGGAGCAGGCGCATGCGGTTGTTCTGTATCTTGGGGAATACTTTCTTCTTGATGATTTTCTCGATGACCAGGGGCACGGCGATGATGATGGCCGGACGGATGTCGGCAAAGGCCTGTGCGATGATGGCCGGTGAGGGCACGCGGGTGAGGTAGAACACGTGGCATCCGTAGAGGAACTCGAAGATGAACTCGAAGGCCATGCCATACATGTGGGCCATGGGGAGGATGGAGAGCGTGTTGGCTCCGGGCTTGATATGGTCGCGGCCGATGACGGTCATGGCGAACTCATAGTTGCTCCAGAGGGCGCGATAGGGAATCATGACGCCCTTTGAGAAGCCCGTGGTGCCCGAGGTGTAGTTGATGAGGGCCAGCTCGTCGGGGCTTTGCTCGTGGTAGTAGCTGACGTGCTCCTTACGGAAATACTTGGGGAACTTGTGGCCGTACATCTCGTTGAGGTGCTCGCGCGCGTAGGTGAGCTTGTCGGTACGCGAGATCACGAGCGAGTAGTCGGGGATGTAGATGATGCCTTCGAGCAGGGGCATCTTGGAGGGGTCGATGGTGGTGGCCACGACGTCGCCCACGAAGAGGAGCTTGGCCTCGGAGTGGTTCACGATGTTGTGAACCTGGTCGGGGGTGAACTCGTGGAGGATGGGCACGGCCACGGCTCCGTAGGTGAGCGTGGCCAGGAAGGCCGTAGCCCAGTTGGCCGAGTTGCGGCCACAGAGGGCAATCTTGTCACCCTTCTTTACACCGCTGTTCTCAAACATGATGTGGAGCTTCTCGATCTTGCGTGCCACATCGTGATACTGAAGGGTGGCCCCTTTATAGTCGGTCAGCGCATCAAGGTCCCAATTCTTGATGATGCACTGCTCTATAAGTTGGTTAAAACTGGGTATTTCCATATATCTTCACTTTTTTCTTTTGCTGATAGTAGATATGTTATTGATTTTGAATCACTTGTAGAGATATCGCTTGATGCTCTTCTTGGGCGTTTTCTCAAACTCATCCTCGCGCAGCTCGAAGTCTTTCACCTTGCTGAAGGCGGGTAGCTGCTGGTTGAGCGTGGCGATGTTTTCCTTCATGATGTGCTGAAGTTCCTCTTCGTGGAAGTCCATGTTGCGGGCTTCGTCGTAGTCGGGATGGATGAGGGCCACGAGCTTCTGGTCGCGTTGCACGATGATGCATTCGCTGACGAGCGCCATAGAGTTGAGCTTGTCTTCGATTTCCTCGGGATAGATGTTCTGGCCGTTGGCACCGAGGAGCATGTTCTTGATGCGTCCCTTGATGAAGATATGGCTGCTGGCGCTCATGATGCCGAGGTCGCCGGTGTGGTACCATCCTTCGGAGTCGATGGTCTCGCGGGTGGCCTCCTCGTTCTTGTAGTAGCCGAGCATCAGGTTGGTGCCGCGGGTGACGATCTCGCCCGGTATGCGCTGGGGATCGTTGCTGAGTATCTTCACCTCCATCCGATCTACGGGCACGCCCACGGAGGTGGCCACGAAGTCCTTATGGTCGCAATAGGAGATGAGCGGGGCACACTCGGTGGTGCCGTAGCCGCACGTGACGGGGAAGCCGATGTTGAGCAGGAACTGTTCCACCTCCTGATTGAGGGCAGCTCCGCCCACGATGACTTCCTTGACATTGCCGCCGAAGGCTTCGATCACCTGGTTGCAGATGGCCTGCTTCACCTTCTTGCTCACCACGGGCATGTTGAGCAGGAGGCGTATGGCATTGTTCTGAATCTTCGGGAACACGCGCTTGCGGATGATTTTCTCGATGACCAGTGGCACGGAGATGATGACGTGGGGCTTGACGTCCTGGAAGGCTTGTGCGATGATGGCCGGCGACGGCAGGCGGGTGAGGAAGAACAGATGGCACCCGTGGCAGAAGCTGAAGATGAACTCGAAGGCCATGCCGTACATATGGGCCATGGGGAGGATGGAGAGCATGTTCTGGCCGGTCTTGACGTATTGCGAGAGCAGGCGCATGCAGAACTCCAGGTTGCCCCAGAGCGAGCGGTAGGGGAGCATGACTCCCTTGGAGAATCCCGTGGTGCCCGAGGTGTAGTTGATGAGGGCCAGTTCTTCGGCCGAATCTACATGATAATGCACATGCTCGGGACGGAAGAATTTGGGGTATTTCCTGCCGTAGAGTTCGTTGAGGTGCTCGCGGGCATATTCCAGTTTCTCTGAGCGGGAGATGACCAGCGAATAGTCGGGGATATAGACGATACCCTCGAGGGCCGGCATCGCGTCGGGGTTGATGATCGTGGCCACCACATCGCCCACGAAGAGCAGCTTCGACTCGGAATGGTTGACGATGTTGTGGATCTGTTCGGCATTGAATTCGTGTTGGATAGGCACGGCCACGGCGCCATAGGTGAGCGTGGCCAGGAAGGCCGTTGCCCAATAAGCGCTATTTCGCCCGCAAAGTGCTATCTTGTCGCCCTTCTGCACGCCGCTGTTCTCGAAAAGGATGTGAAGCTTCTCTATCTTGCGCGCTACATCCTTGAACTGTAGCGTAATGCCTTGATAGTCGGTAAGGGCATCTAAATCCCAGTTCTGTGTGATTGACCGCTCAATATATGAATTGAAACTTGGTATCTCTTGCATACGTATTTGCACAAAAAACTAAATTTTGTGCAAAGGTATATTATTTTCTGCACATATCAAAAAAAAATGTGCAATTTTTTAGGTTGCACATTGATTTTATTCGTATCTCATCGATTTGGCCGGATGGATATGGGATATGAGGTAGCTGGGTGCTATGAGTACGAACACGCTGACTATCAGCGTGCAAACGTTGAT
>JAEEGL014975591.1_pt1 | contig 18962 bp, 4 predicted proteins | sample 9134231 | NCBI WGS metagenome assembly JAEEGL01 (sample SAMN16246548, study PRJNA631951) | gut metagenome | biome: gut microbiome; feature: rumen; material: fiber-attached | host: Bos | place: Iran: Karaj | collected 2018-10 | reverse complement strand
GTACCCGTTTTTCTTTTTGGTAGGTTACGCTGCGCGTATTAGTGAGGGTGCGCTGCGCGCAGAAATCTGGGAAAATCTGATTAGAAAATCATAGAAAATCTGACATTAAACCATAAACCATAACCCTTAAACCATAACCCTTAAACCATAACCCTTAAACCATAACCCTTAAACCATAACCCTTAAACCATAACCCTTAAACCATAACCCTTAAACCATAACAAAGAAAGTGTATCTTTGCACCATTATTTACAAGCAATATAATTCAAATCAAATCATACAATATTATGAAGAAGTTATTCACCTTCTGTATCTTATGCCTCTTTACGGCATTCGGCTTCGGGCCGGCGGTTTGGGCGCAGGGCGACTGCACCATCACCACGCTTCCGTACACCGAGGGGTTCGAACTCGGTTCCATCGGGCCGTGCTATCACACCAACACGATGGCGCTCATGCCCAACGGACAGTACTATCCGCAGGTCGCGGGCGGCGCGTACGCTCCGTCGCACACCGGCGAAAAGCACCTCATGTCGTACAACTTCCTCTTCGACGACACCGCGCCCCAGGTGCCCTGTCTCATCCTGCCCGAACTCTCCTCGACCTACAACATGACCGACATGGTGTTCGAGTTCTGGGGCTGGGTCAACTCCGACGCCGGATACTTTGTGGTCGGTGTGATGGACGACCCCACGGATATGTCCACCTTCACGCCGGTGCAGACCATCGTCCCGACGAACACCAACAGCACCTACGTGAAATACACGGCCTACTTCTCCAACTACACCGGCTCCGGTCACTACGTCGCCCTGAAACTGGCCGTCACGGCTTACTGCATGATCCGCGTCGATGACCTCGTCTTGGACCAGGCGGCGATGTGCTCGCCCGTGCAGGACCTAGCCGTGCATGAGATCCTCGGCTCGGATGTGACCATCAACTGGCATCCCAATGCCATCGGTGCCGCCAACAGCTACAACGTCTCGCTCTTCAGCCTGACCGACAGCACGCAAGTGCTCTACAGCTCCACCGCTGACACCTTCTACACCTTCTCCAATCTGGACTATTCCACCGACTACCGCGCCTACGTCTCCGTGGTCTGCATCGACAACCAGGAGAGCGATCTGGACTCCGTCGATTTCTCCACACTCGCCCCTGCGGCCACCCTGCCCTACTTCGAAGACTTCGAGGGTGACTCCTCCGTCGCGCTGGAGCCCTTCACCTTCTCCGGCACGGGAGTCAACCAGTGGGTGTTCGGCACCGCCGCCGGGTTGCCAGCGCTCGACGCCCTTCCTGACGACCCCGCGCACGCCATCTACGTCTCCCCCGACAGCGGCGCCACCAACATCTACGCCAACAGCGTCTCCGATGCCTATGCCACCATCAACGTGATGTTCCCCAACGACGAGATGGAATATCACCTCTCCTTCGACTACCGCGTCGTAGGCGAGGCCAGCGACTACGCGGAATTCGACTACCTGAAGGTGTATATGATCAACTCCGATGCGACCGTGCCCTCTTCCGGCGCGCCGAACGGGATCGCGCTGCTCCACCACCTGGGGGATGTCGCCAACATATCCGACTGGACCCACTTCGATATCATCCTGAACAACGTGGCCGGCACCGCCAAGCAGATCGTTTTCTACTGGTACAACAACGGCTGGAATCTCTACGGGGACAGCCATTTCGCTGCCGCCGTGGACAATATCCACATCAACGGTGTCAACTGCGCGCAGCCCAACGGTCTTTACGCCTCCGATATCACCGAGACGGAAGCCACGCTGCACTGGCATGAAGTCGGCAACGCCACCTACTGGACTCTCTATTACCGCGAATCGGGCAGCACCGACCCCTACACCGAGTACCAGACCAGCGACACGTCCGTCACCCTCAATGGGCTGACCGCCAACACGGAGTATTCCTTCTACGTGGTGTCCGACTGCGGCGACGGATTGTCGAACCCGTCGGTGACCGCCACCTTCCGCACCGACTGCGGCACCATCGAGACGCTGCCGTACATCGAGGACTTCGAAAGCGGCCTCTACCAAACCTCACAGGGCACCTACATCGCCTGCTGGGATCGTCTCACCTCCGACAACAACCACTACGCCTACATCGGCGACGGCGACTATTATGCCCAGGGCGGTTATCACTACCTCGACTTCCACTACACGCCGAACTGCAGCGTCATCGCTGTCATGCCGGAATTGGGTGCCAACATCAACGCCAACGATCTGATGCTCACCTTCTACGCCTGCCACACCAACTTAGGGTTCTATGCCTTAGGCAACTTGGAAGTCGGCGTGATGACGGACAAAACCAACGACTCCACCTTCGTGACCTTGCAGACCATCAACCTCTCCATGACCGATTACCTAACCTATGTGGAACATACCATCTCGTTGGCCAACTACGACGGCACAGGCAAGTACATCGCCTTCCGAGTCTCAAACTGCAGCAACAGCGGCTACTACATTGACGACATCGTGCTGGATCTTCGTCCTGCATGTATGGATCCGACAAGCCTCTCCACCTCGAGTGTCTCCAACACGAGCGTCACCCTGTCGTGGACGGAGATGGGAGGGGCCAGTTCCTGGAACATCCAGTACGACACCACCGGCTTCACCCTGGGACAGGGCGCCAACACCGTGGTCGCCGACAACACCACCTTCACCATCACGGGTCTCACCGACCTGACGGCTTACGATTTCTACGTGCAGGCCAACTGCGGTGATTCGCAGAGCGAGTGGATCGGTCCGGTCTCCGCCACCACCGGCATCCTGATCATGGGTGTCACCGGCAGCGAGGCGTTGACCACCTGCAACGCCATCATCTGCGACGACGGCGGCAGCACCGGCAACTACAGTCCCTACTGCGACTACACCGTGGTGGTGACGCCCGCCACCGACGGCATGGGCCTTCAGATTTCCGGCACGGCCAACCTGTTCCCGAGCACCCTCGGTTTCGGCGAATCCCACCTCTACTTCTACGAGGGCGCGGGTGTTGACGGGACCTTGCTGGCCGACTACACCGGTCAGAACCTCAACATCGAGGTCGCCTCCGCCGGCACCATCACCGTGCGGTTCACCTCCAGCTACTACACCTCTTCCGGCTTCGTTCTGAACGTGGAGTGCGCCTCCTGTACCCCGCCGACCGACATTGCTGTCACCAATCTGACCACCTACGAGGCCACCCTCACCTGGAGCGGCGACGCGAGCCAGTACGCCATCTACCTCTCCGGCAATGCCTACGGCTACTACACGCAATCCGACACCGTCTTGACGCTCAACAACCTGCAGGCCAACAGCCAATACAACGTGCAAATCCGTTCCCTGTGCGGCTCGGATTCCTCGTTCCTTTCGCAGACGGTCAGCTTCACCACGCCGTGCGACGCAATCACCATCACGGAGACTACCCCGTGGACGGAAGATTTCGAGTCTTACCTCGGTGACGGCAACCAGCCGTTCCAGTGTTGGGACAGACCGGTGGTGGATGCCACCTACAATGCGCCGTTCGTCTATTGCGGTTGGGCGCCGAGCTGCTACTCCGGTGCGAACTCCGCCGAGCTGAAGGGCACCTCCGAGATCCTGGTGCTGCCGGCGTTCACCAACAACGTTCACGACCTGCGCCTCTCCTTCTGGGCCACCGCCACCAACCCTGCCATGGGCATGCTGGAAATCGGCGTGGTTGACAACACCCTGGATCCCGCCAGCTTCGAGTTCGTGGCCATGGCCGGCACCCCCGGACCGCGCGGCACGCAGGATGGCGTCTCCGGCAACGGCAACTATATGGGTCCGTTCGACTTCAACAACGTGGCCGCCGCCAACGGCCGCATCGCCCTGCGCTACAACAGCAGCAGCTCTTCGGATTCGTGGAACCTTGACAACTTCGTGGTCGAAATCGCCACCGACACCACAGCGGTCACCGCCCCCACGGTGCTGACCAACACCCCGTCCTTTATCGGACAGACCTCCGCTACCTTGAGCGCCACCGTCACCAACCCCGACAATGTGGCCGTCACCGCGAAAGGCTTCGAGTGGAAGACCACCACGGGCGGCACCTACACGCAGATTGCGGGCACCGGTACGGGCGACAACTTCACCGCCAGCCTGACCGGCCTCACCACCAACACCTCCTACACCTACAAGGCATTCATCACCTACAACGGCAACACCGTCTATGGCAATGAGGTGACCTTCACCACCCTGCCCGAGGACTCCCCCGAACCGTGCGAGACCCCGACGAACCTGCACGCCTCCGCGTTCGACGCCCACAGCATCACCATCGGTTGGAACGCGAACAGCAATGCTTCGGGCTGGAACATCCGCTATCGTGTCGAGAACGGCAGCTGGAGCAACGCCACCTCCACCACCAACACCTACGTGATGAGTGGCCTGGTCGCCGAAACCGTTTACGAAATCGAAGTGCAGGCCGACTGCGGCGACGGCAACTTGAGCGAATGGTGCGAGCCCATCCACATCAGCACGTCCTACGACGGCATCGACAGCTGGTTGTCCAGCAGCGTGAGCCTCTACCCCAACCCCGCCCGCGAGGTTGTCAATGTACAATGTACAATGAACAATGTACAAATGGCGGGTGAATTGCACCTGTTTGATGTGTACGGCAAATTGTTGCAAATCGTACCGATCACATCAGAGATCACACCCATCAACGTCAATAGCCTCGCCAACGGCCTGTACTTCGTGCGCGTGACCACGGAGGCGGGCATGGTGACGAAAACGTTCGTCAAGCGTTAATGGATATTTGAGCATTGAGAATGGATAATGAATGGGTACCGGTAACTTTATCGGTACCCGTTTTCTTTAACCCATAACCCTTAAACCTTAAACCTTAACCCTTAAACCTTAAACCTTAAACCTTAAACCTTAACCCCACTGCTGTCCCGTTAAAACTTAAAAATGTTCTTTGAAACGATTGATATATAGTTAGTTGTAGAGATTTTTCGAGTCAACGGATTTGAATCTGTATCTTTGCAGTCAGAAATGATGACTGCCTATGAACAATTCAAAGTATGTTTTCGCCCAACTGACAGTATTCCTTGACAGGAACCACTTCAATTATCTCGTCCGTAAGTATGGAGGGAACAAATATGTGAAACACTTCACATGCTGGAACCAACTGCTTGCCATGATGTTTGGCCAGTTGAGCAATCGAGAGAGTCTGCGCGACTTGGTTGTAGCCATCGAAGCCCATCGCAGCAAGTGCTATCATCTCGGCTTTGGGAAAAATGTCTCCAAGACATCTCTTGCCAGAGCCAACCAGACAAGAGATTTTCATATCTTCGAGGAATTCGCATACTATCTTGTCGGCGAGGCAAGACGCAAAAGAGCGACGGACATCTTCAAGCTTGACGGGAATGTCTATGCCTTTGACTCCACGACCGTCTCGCTATGCCTCGAAGTGTTTTGGTGGGCTAAGTTCAGCAAGTACAAGGGTGGAATCAAAATTCATACCTTATACGACTTGGAGACCCAAATCCCTGCCTTCTTCCACATCTCCACGGCATCGGTCTACGACTCCAAAGTGATGAAGGAAATCCCCATCGAAAGCGGTGCTTACTACATTTTCGACAGAGGATACAACAACTTCAAGGAACTCTACCGCATTCATTGTACGGGTTCGTTCTTTGTTGTCCGAGCCAAGTCCAATTTGCAGTACAAATGCATCAAATGGAAACGCAGGCTACCCGATGAGATACTGACTGATGCCGAGATAGAGTTGACTTTCTCTGACAGTCGGAAACGATATCCCGAACATCTGAGGCTTGTGCGGTTCTTCGATGAGGAGCAAAGCCGTGAGTTCATGTTCCTTTCCAACGCATTCGAATTGACATCCTCGCAAGTCGCCGACCTCTACAAGAACCGATGGCAGATAGAACTTTTCTTCAAGTGGCTCAAGCAGCACCTCAAAATCAAGAGGTTCTGGGGCTCTACCGAGAACGCTGTCAGGATACAAATCTACTCCGCCATCTGCGCCTACTGTCTTGTTGCCATCATACAGCACGATATGCATTTGGACAGAAGCACCTATGAGGTCCTGCAAATCCTCAGCATGTCTCTTACAGACACCACGCCTCTCAAAGATCTCTTCAACAAAACTATATTCAAAAATGACAAAGAACGTTTTGGCTTTAACGAGCCAACTTTGTTTGATAATTTTGATTAATAACACGTCCCAATTTTAACGGGACACTAGTGCCTTAACCCATAAACCTTAACCCTTGTTCGTATCTTGTTCATAACATCCCCTTGAAAAAAACGTGAAAATATTGTATCTTTGCACTTTACATATTACCGAATTCGAATGAATTACCCAATCAACACCTTATGAAAAAACATCTCCTTATTCTTTTGGCAACCCTGTGCATGGCGTTTGGAGTGCGGGCGCAGGAAATTACCATCGGGGACGGCACCTCCGTCGTCTCTTCCATGGCCTTTTTTGCAAACTACATGGACTCGTGGTGCGAATGTACTTTTCTCGCCTCCGAATTGAACGCGTCGGGCAACATCCTGTCCATCTCGCTCCATGCCAACGGCAACGCCTTCTCGTGCGAGGAGGTGAACATCTATATGGGGCACCGCACCGCGGACAATTACAACAACAGCACCAGCTTCACACCCGCGTCGGACCTCACCCTGGTCTATTCCGCCACATCGACCACCATCGGTTCGATTGACGGCTGGGAGGAATACCAGTTCCAGACCCCGTTCGAATACAACGGCACCGACAACTTAGTGGTGGTTTTCGCCAAGCACGCCACCTCTTACCTGTCCGCACTGAAGTACTACTACACCGAGTCGGGCAGTCAGTATCGTTGTCTCTACCGTCGGGCGGACAACAACATCGCCTTCTCACAGCATCCCGGCTCCGCCTCAGGAACGACCTCCAACAGGAGACCCAATGTGAAGCTTTTGTTCGGCAACTCCGACTGCATCCAACCGTTGGGGGTGCAGGCCAGCGAATACACCGATGAAGGATGCACCATCTCATGGCTTTCCACCGAAAACGGCTACCACTACCTCTATCAGCTGAAAGAGGCGGGTGACCCGTGGAGCTCCGCCACCACACAAGGCACCTACGACACCTCGGTCACGCTCACGAACCTCTCCCCCACCACCACCTACGACTTCAGGGTGCAGACGGATTGCGGCGACACGGTGAGCACGTGGGTGGACCTTTCGTTCACCACGCTGCAGGTTCCAGTCACCCTGCCCTACAGCTGCGACTTCAACGATCCCAACGAGAACGCGATGTGGCAGCTCTCCACCTCCGACTTCAACCATTGGGCCATCGGCTCGGGCACCTCATACGTCAACGACGGGAACGACAACGCCTTGTACGTGAGTAACGACTTTGCGGGCACCTACGCCGCCGACTCCCTGCTCGGCAGCTACCTGTTCGCAGAACGTATCATCGACTTCGGCGAGACACCCGGCACCTACGACATCTCCTTCGATTGGAAGTGCTCCGGTTACGCGCAAGGCAGCTCCCTCTACGGCGGCGTGGCCTTGTTCGTGCTCGACGCCGACGTGGCCACCGCCACGGAATTTCCAAGCTATATGAACGAAAGCCTGGTCTTCGGTGCACAGCTCAACGACTGGACGCACATCACGTCGCAGCTGACCGACATCTCGGGATACAAGAAGCTGCAGTTCTTCACCTGGGGATACAGTTTCCCTGAAGCCCGCACCGTCCCTGCCGCAGTGGACAACATCTCCATCCACGAGTCCGGCTGCGTCACGCCGACCATGACCTTCGAACCCGGCGCCCAGTCCGTCGTCATCACGCACGACGGTCCGTCCGACGGCGTCTATCTCCTGCAATATCGTATATCCGGCACCACCACGATGATGGACACCACGTTCACGGGTTCCACCTTCACGTTGGACAACCTGCAGATGAACACCGCATACGTCGCCTGGATTTCCCAGATTTGCGGTTCCGACACTTCCGCCGTCAGCAGCGGCGCCGCCTTCTCCACCACGTGCGGCACCGCCGTGGTCACCAACAGCACCCCGTGGATGGAGACCTTCACGAACTACCCGGACTGTTGGAACTTGGCGACCAGCAGCGACACTTGGACATACTATCCCGAGGGCTTCATCCGCCATCCCTACGGAAACTACACCTCCGATGTCATCACCCCAGTGATCGACATTTCCGCCGTGACCTATCCTTGCGTCAAGTTCGACGAACGGCGCCCTGATTACGGAAACAGCGGCATGGGAGACCACTTGGAGGTCTATTTCCGCACGTTGGACGAATACGACACGGCGGCATGGGTGCTGTTAGGCTCCTATACGGATGTCACCAGCACCTTCCGGACCGATTCCTTGCTGCTTCCCACGGGCTTGTCCCTCATCCAGTTGAGATTCGCGGCCTTGGGTATGGGCAATGACGCCGACGGCTGTTCCTTGGACAACGTGAAGGTCTATAACATGACCAATCCTCCGGCCTGCATGCCGCCTATCGCGTTGAACACAGGCAACATCACCACCACTTCCGCCGAGTTGAGCTGGATGATGGTCACCTCCGGCGACGTGGTCCTTTATTACAAGTCCACTTCCGATCTGGATTATACGGCAGTGACGGACGTGGTGGCCTCCGACGGGATGTATCTCTTAGAGAACCTCACGGCGGGCACCGATTACCAGTGGTATCTGACGCTTATCTGCAACGGCGACCCGATTCCCACCGCCGTGGCCTCGTTCACCACGGCCTGCGGTACGCTGCCCCTCCCATACCTGCAGAATTTCGACAGCACGGAACCGTACACGATTCCGAATTGCTGGAACCAAATCAACCCATACGCCGGTCACCCGCAGGTGAACGACGGCTACGCGCACAGTGCGGACAACGCGCTCAAGTTCATGTGCAACCCCAACGGGAATGCGCCCATCTACGCCGTGCTGCCCGAATTCGACGCGGACTTCCCGGAATTGCAAATCAACTTCTGGACCCGCCGGGAGTCTTCCAACTCCGGCACCCTGTCCGTGGGCTATGTGACCGACCTCACCGATGCCTCCACCTTCGTGCCGTTGATGTCCATCAGCAGTTCCGAAATCGGGGACGACGATTACCACAACTACTTGGTGAAGTTCGACTCGGTCGTCACGGATGACACCCTGCACTACTACATCACCTTCAAATACGGGCAAAACACCTCCTGGTATTGGTTCGTGGACGACATCCAGGTGACGGTGATCCCGCCGTGTATGGAGCCCAGCTCCCTGTCGGCGACCAACATCACCATCTCCGGCGCGGATCTCTCCTGGACGGACGTCGCCAACGAATACGCAGTCTTCTACCGAGCAGAAGGGGACTCCCTCTATACGGAGGTCAACGGGGTGACCTTGACCAACGGGGTCTATACGTTGGACGGTCTCGCCGCCGGCACGCGTTACGAATGGTATGTGGCCTCGATATGCGACGACGGAACCGTTGCAGCCGCCTTCAACACCCAGTATTTTGTCACCCAATGCCATTCGCTCTCCCAGTTCCCGGTGACTTGGGATTTCGAGAGCAACCTCTACGGAGGGACCACCTCTTACCCGCTGCCGCTTTGCTGGTCGCGCATCGGAGCAGGCCCCAATGCCCGATACCCGTATGTTGCCACCAGTCTCAACAATGCCTTCAGCGGTTCACATTATCTCACCATCTACAATATGTACAGCGGATCATACGGCGTGCTGCCCGAGCTTGACGCAAACGTGCTGAGTGTCCAGGACGCCATCCTGACATTCTACGCCAAAGCCACCTTCTCCTCGCCGGCGATGTTGGAGGTGGGTGTGATGGACGATCCGACGGATGCCTCCACCTTCACGCCCGTGCAGACCATCACCCTCGACCTGGCTTACCCCGTGGAGCCCTACGAAGTGTTGTTCTACACCTATACGGGCAATGGCCAACACATCGCCTTCCGCAACGTGTCCCCGTCGGACGTGACCGCTTCCTTCTATTTGGATGACGTGACGATCGACGTGGCGCCTCCCTGCGCACGTCCGCAGAATCTGACCGCAACGGCCTCCACGTCAACCTCCGTGACCTTGTCATGGGTGGCCGCCCCTGGGCAGACGGAATGGGAGATCGCCTACGGCAACTTCGGTTTCAACCCCAACAACACCACCCAAGTGGTCACGGCCACCTCCAACCCGTTCACCGTGACCGGTTTGCAGGAGGCCACCACCTACCAGTTCTACGTGCGCGGCGTCTGCTCGTCCGAGGTCAGCAGCTGGAGCCTGTCCACCTCCGGGGCGACCGAATGCGGCACCACGGATTTGCCTTACGTGGAGGATTTCGAAGCCTACCAAGGGACCACCTACACGGACAACCACGGCACGGCGCCGACTTGCTGGACCACCTACGGCACCAACACCGTCTATGGGGCGCCGCACATCACCTCCGGCGGCGACTATCACTATGCAAACAGCGGCAGCAACAGCATGGTCTTCACCAGCGGCAGTGCCGGCAGCGAATCCTATGCCGTCTTGCCCACCTTCTCGAATGACCTTAACACCCTGCGACTCACTTTCTGGTGCGCGATGGAGTCCGCCTTCCACGGCACTATGACAGTGGGCTACGTCACCGACCTTACCCTTATCGGTGCCTCCTTTGTGCCGGTGGATTCGATTCCTTCCGTATCCCCGTCCCAAGCGACCACCTTCACGATTGATTTCACGGGGGTGGACATTCCGGCCAGTGGCAATATCTGCTTCCGCTGGAGTTACCCCGAAAGCTACTATTCCTGCTGTATTGACGACATCGAGGTGATTTCCATCGGAACGCCCCAACCCGATCCCTGCAACGTGCCGACGGGCCTACACGCCACAAGTGTGGAGAACGAGTCCATCAGCGTTGCCTGGGATGCCGACAGCAACGTCAGCAACTGGTATCTCCGCCACCGTCCCGAGAACGGTACTTGGAGCACCGTGACGGTCCTCACGAACAGTCACACCATCACCGGGCTCACTCCGGGGAGCACCTACGAGATCCAGGTGCAGGCCGACTGCGGTGACGACAACCTCAGCGAATGGAGCGGCAGCGTCAACGAGCAGACCACCAACGTGGGCATCGACAGCTGGTTGGAGGGCTGCGTGACGTTGTTCCCGAACCCGGCCAAGGAGGTTGTCCATGTACAATGTACAATGAACAATGTACAATTGACAGGGGAGTTGAGCGTGTTTGATGTGTATGGCAAATTGCTGCAAGTTATACCAATCACCTCTGAAATCACACCCATCAATGTTTCCACCCTCGCCGACGGCATGTACTTCGTGCGCGTGACCACGGAGGCGGGCTCTGTAACGAAGACGTTCGTCAAGAAGGGTTAAGGGTTAATGTTTAAGGGTTAAGGGTTAATGTTTAATGAACGGGTATCGGTAGTTTTATCGGTGCCCGTTTTCTTTCAGGTAGTTGGGTACGCTGCGCGTAATGATTTGGGTACGCTGCGCGTAAGAATTGGATACGCTGCGCGTATTATTTAGTGCGCTGCGCGCAGAAATCTGGGAAAATCATTATAAAAATCAGAGAAAATCTCGCCTCAGGCGCTCCCCCATTAGCCGCAGGCTAATCTATCTGTGATTTCTGTGATTTCTGTGTGACATAAACTTTCGCCGCAGGCGAAAAAAACTGCGAAATCCCGTCCCGAAAATTAACTATTCAACCTCGATTAGTTAACGCACTTTCCGCATCCTCTTGAAAACCAACGAGAAAAAAATTTCCGAAAACTCTTGACAAACGCGGTTCGGTGTTGTATCTTTGCAGCGTGAAAGCATCATCAATTATAAATCATCAAAAGAAAATGTTATAGCACTTATGGTAACAAAAGAAAAGAAGAACGGGGAAGACTCCCCAAATGCCGTCGAAACAAGCAACAACCCTCTGATTTACAAGAGCGAGTTCGAGACAATCTATGACATCATAGCCAACCACAAACGGCGAGCGATGAACGTCATGCACAACGAATCGCTCCTAATGCTCTGGGAAGTGGGGGCTTTCGTGTCAGATCGACTAAAGAGAGCCGTCTGGGGCGACGGAGTGGTCCGTATGCTGGCGGATTACATCCGCACCCGGAATCCCCAAGCCAAAGGCTGGAGCTGCCGCACTATCTATAAGATGGTGCAATTCTACGAGACGTATTCCTCCGTGGAATTCACGCAAACCGTGAACCGCTATGGAATGCAGAACTATCTGGCTGGAACAGAGCAAAAAAAGCAGTCATCCAAGAATGGTGAAATTGTGCCAATCGAATTGGCACAATTGAATGACAGTGTAATTATGCCATTTGAAATGGCACAAATTCCCAACGTGCTTTTTGCCACAGGGTGGAGTAACCATCAACTGATTATGGGGCGTTGCAAGACAAACGAACAGCGACTGTTCTATATGCTTTACGCAGGTCGTGAACAGTTGGAATACAAGGAACTGCAACGTGCGCTGAAGACAGATGCGATGTCGGCCATCCTTGGAAGCAAGAAAATGCAGTCCGAAATGATGAAACAGAAATATCCACAAAGCGGAGTCATGTTCAAAGACACGGTCTATTTGGAGATGTTCGGATTGCCTGTGAAATACAGGGAATCAAAACTGAGGAAGAAGATAATCGCCCACATGAAGGATTTCATTCTGGAGATGGGAAAAGACTTCCTGTTTATCGATGAGGAGCATCGTTTGACAGTGGGCGGAAAAACGTTCAAGGTGGATCTGCTGTTTTACCACAGATTACTGCAATGTATGGTGGCCGTCGAGTTGAAAACCGACGAGTTCCAGCCCAAAGACTTGGGGCAGTTGGAATTTTATTTGGAGGCACTCGATCAGGAGGAACGTCGCTCGAACGAGAACCCAAGCATCGGCATCATCCTTTGCAAAGACGCGGACATGGAGGTAGTGCGCTACGCACTGAATCGCAGCATGTCGCCCACAATGATCGCTTTGTATAAAGAACAACTGCAGGTGGGTGGTGTCATCCAGCGCAGCTTGGAGGAATTTTGCAAATTCATAAACGAGGAACTATGAAATCCGTGCGATCTCCGAAGTTGGATACGCTGCGCGTATTAGTAGGGGTGCGCTGCGCGCAGAAATCCGGGAAAATCTTTATAGAAAATCAGAGAAAATCTGATTGCTTTCATCAACCATTAATCCATAATCATTAAACCTTAAGCCATAACCCTTAACCCATAAACCATAACCCTTAAACCATAACCCATTTTATCAACAATTCATCAACACTCCGCATAATACAAAATATTATTGTATTTTTGCGGGTTTTTTTAGCAAAAGAAGATAATAAAACGAACAACTATAAATAATCAATCACAAAATCAAACGGTATGAAAAAGCTTCTACTCTTATTGCTCACCGTGTTCATAGGCTTTGGAAGCCTGACGGTGACGGCGCAGTCGGTCACGGTGGCCAACGGCACTGATGTCAACAATTACATCCCGTTGTATGGGCTTTGGATGGATGAAAGCCAGCACAACCAGATCATCTATCCCGAGAGCATACTCACGAACTTGGTGGGCAAGACCGTCAACACGATGATGTTCTTCCTCTCCAGCGAGCCATCCAACAGCTGGACCTCTTCGGCCACGCTGAGTGTGGGCACCTCCACGACCTCGTCGTTCTCCACCGCCACCCACAACCAGTCACCTGTCTCCCAGATCTATTCGGGCAGCATCAACATTACCGGTGGGATTATCACCTTTGTGCTCGACTCCACCTTCACCTACAACGGTGGCAATCTCCTGCTGGACGTCACCACTGTCGGCGGCAACTACTCCTCCGCCAACTTCTTTGGAACGGCGCAGACGGGTGCCAGTATGTACGCCTACGGTTCCTCCAACTCGGGCGTACAGAATTTCATCCCGAAAACGATGTTCGTCTATGGAAACTGCTTAGCTCCCACCAATTTGGCCGTGGACAGCATCACGCAGACCTCGGCCATGGTCACTTGGCAGCCCGGCGCTCAGGAGACCGAATGGGAAATCTTCGTCGGCAACGGCACGGAAGACCTGAGCACCGTGACGTGGATTCCTCTCACGAACAACTCCTACGAAATCCAAGGTCTGAACCCGAACACGGTTTATACCGTCTTTGTGCGAGCCAACTGCGGCACCGAATCCAGCTATGAAGTTTCCGCTTCCTTCCGCACGGACTGCGGCTCAACCCTTGTCCCCTATACCGAGGGCTTCGAAAGTTTCGCCTCCTTTACGCAACCCACCTGTTGGCAATTCATACACCCTTATATTGGCTATTCTTACGACTACCCCACCCTCAACGATTACCAACCTCGCACAGGCCAGCATGCCATGTATTTCTACACGGACTACTACAACAACCCGACGCAGGTGCAATACGCCATTCTTCCCCAATTCAGTGAACACATCACCAACCTGCAACTCTCCCTCTACTCCAGAAGAGACTACGAATATTCCGGCACTTTCTACATCGGCTATATCACCGATCCCACGGACGAGAGCACCTTTGTGCCGATGGTGACCCACACGGCCGCGTCTATGGGCGACGACCTGTATCACCGCGACATCGTGGACTTCGGCAATGTCCTTGTGGATCCTGATTCGACCGCCTATATCGCTATAGGATACCAATGCGACACCTATTACGGTTGGTATGTGGATGACATCGAAGTCTCCCTGATTCCCGACTGTTCCACACCCGTTGGGCTTGTCGCCACCGGCGTCACCACCAATTCGGCGACGCTCACCTGGACACCCGGATCCGCTTCCACGTTCAACGTTTATTACAAGGAAGTGAACGACACGGCCTATACCGAAGTGCTCGCTCTGTCAGACTCCAGCCTCTTCATCGAAAATCTGAATCACTCCTCTTTCTACCAATGGTATGTGGAAGCGGTCTGTGACGACGGAAGCCTCCCGGCCAGCGAGGTGGTCGTTTTCAGCACTACTTGCGCCGCCATCGACTCACTGCCTTTCTTCGTTGATTTTGAGGCGCTCCCCGCCAACTCCAACCTTCCTTACTGCTGGACAAGAGGCAATGAAGACTCGGATTACCCGTATGTTTACACGTACGAGTCCTACGCCGGCAGCAACTCGCTCTACTTCTACAACACGAACACGATTGCCATGCCGCAGATTGACAACGAGGAACTCGACATCCACACGATTCAGCTCTCTTTCTACGCTTCTGCCTATTCGTCAGGTACCTCCCTCCAAGTGGGTGTGATGTCGAATCCTAACGTTTCGTCCTCCTTCATGCCCGTCGGCAGTCCCATCACCCTGACGGACAATTATCATCTTTACGAAGTCTCATTCTCCAGCTATACAGGCAACGGGACCTACATCGCTTTCCGGAATCCGGATAACTGGGAAACCATTTACCTTGACAATGTGACGTTGGATCTCATGCCCGAATGTTCCCGTCCGGAGTCGGTGTGGGCACAAACGCTCGATTCCACTTCCGCCACCATTGCGTGGAGCTCCTTGGAGGGACAGAGCGGCTGGGAAGTGGTGATCGGCGCCCCGGGCTTCTCCCCGGACACGGCCACTGCCATTGCGGTGAGCAACCCGAGCCACACTTTCGACAACCTTACCGTCAACACCGCTTACTCGGTGTATGTGAGAACGGACTGCGGTGCCGGTGAGTTCAGCCCATGGTCCAACGAGATGACCTTCCTCACGCTGAGCGTCACCCCTGCCACCATCCCTTACGTTTGCGACTTTGAGGATGCTGCTGAAAACGCGCTTTGGACCTTCGTACAGAACGGGCAGACCAACAAATGGTACATCGACTCCGCAGCCGTCACGACGGACAACAGCGTCCATTCCATGTACATTTCCTCTGACAACGGCGCCAGCAACTCCTACGACATCAGCGCCTCTTCTGTATCTTGGGCATACCGTGACGTCCAGTTCTCCGATGCGGATGAGTTTGAGCTCTCCTTCGACTGGAAAGGCTACGGCGAATCCTCCTACGACTACATGAGAGTCTATATCGGCAACCCGACGTCTGTGACCGAAGGCGACTACACGCAACCCACCGGCTCTACCCAGCTGGCACAGCTCAACCAGTCTTCCACCTGGCAACACGCCTCCTTCTCGTTGGGTGCTGCCTATAAGAATACCACCAAGCGTCTGTTCTTTATGTGGAGAAACGACTACACTATGGGAACGGACCCCGCCGCCGCAGTGGATAACATCTCCATCACGGGAATCAATTGTGCCCAACCGTACAACGTGAACCTCGCCAGTGTTGACACCGCTTCCGCCACGATCAGCTTCACCCCCGCCAGCGCCAACAACGATGCCTGGGAGCTGATGTACGGCACTTCCGACACCACGATGACCAACGTCAACCTGTCTGCCACTACCTATCAGATCGAAAACCTCCTGCCCGGCACCAACTATGACGTGTATGTGAGAACGCTCTGCTCCGACGGCGACACCAGCGCATGGTCGCAGGTCTTGACCTTCCAGACCGAGTGTGTCACCATCAACAGCGTGCCTCGCTTCTGGGATTTCGAAACCAACAACATCGGCGGCACGGAAAACTACCCGATGCCCGCCTGCTGGTACAGAGGCACATCGTCCTCCTCTTATCCGTATGTTTATGACTACGACTATTACGCCCTTAGCGGCAGCCATTACCTCTATTTCTACAATTCCTACAAGAATCTGGCCATCATGCCGGCCATCGACACCACCGTGCTGCCTGTCAACACCCTGGAAGTCTCCTTCTACGCCAAAGCTTCCAGCTTAAGCTCCTACGATGCGAATTTGATTGTGGGTGTGGTTTCCGATGTTTACAACATGAATACTTTCGTGCCGGTGGACACCATCGCGCTCACGGAAGACTATCCGTCAGACCCCTACGTCGTGATGTTCAACAACTACATTGGCAACGGTGACAGAATTGCGTTCAAGAACTACAGCTCCTCCACATACGCTTACAACTACATCTACGTGGATGACCTCACCCTTGAGGAAGTGCCCTCCTGTCTGCCGATTTCCGACCTTGCTATGGTGAGCAGCGACCTGACCTCCATCACGCTCAACTGGACGGAAGGCTTCGAGGAATCCTCCTGGAATGTGGAGTACAAAGAGGCCTCCGACTCCGTTTGGAGCACGGCTGTGGCAAACGCTATTCCGTTCACCTTGGACAACCTGACCCCCGCCACGATGTACGATATCCGCGTGCAGGCTGACTGCGGCGGCGATCTTGCTCCTTGGAGAAGCATCCAAGCCTACACCCAAGTTTGCGACACCGCTGACCAGTGCGCCTACATGTTCCTGCTCACCGACAGTTACGGTGACGGCTGGAACGGAGGCTACCTCACGGTCTTGCAAAATGGCATTCCCGTGGCTCAACTGTCGGCCACCAACCACAATTTATCCTCCACGCAAACCACCGACACGGCGTATGTGAGTTTATGTGACGGTTTCTCCACCAGCTTGTTGTGGCACGACAGCCAATACAATGGCGAGGTCACCATTACCATCATCGATCCGTTCGGAACCACTTTGCATAGCGTCAACTACCCTTACCAAGGCACGATCTACACCTTCGACGCCAACTGTCTTGTCCCCACCTGTCCGGCGCCCACCAACATCGCGGTCAGCAATGTGGATATGAACAACGCCACAGTAACCTGGGCTCCTGGCGGCGACGAGGCGAACTGGAATGTGGAGTATAAAGAGGAAAGTGCCACCACTTGGACGGTGGTTCCGGTGACTACGCCTTCCTACACTATTAGCAACCTCACTGCTGCAACGCTGTACGACGTGCGCGTGCAGGCCGAGTGCGACCCAATCAATTCCAATCCTTCCACATACATCGAGACCTCCTTCGGAACGTCCGTCTGCGCCGCAGCTGACCAATGCGCCTACACCTTCGTGCTGGGCGACAGCTATGGCGACGGATGGAACGGCGGTTACTTAGATATCACGCAGAACGGCATTGTCGTGAGCACCATCACCGCCCTCTCCCATGGCGGCGGTAGCATACAGTCTTACGACACCCTCATCGTGAATCTCTGCAACAACCTGTCCACCTCCTTGGTGTGGACGGCCGGCAGCTACGATTCCGAGGCCAGCTTCACCCTGATCGGACCCGACGGTGCTCAGATTTACACGTATTCAGACATGTCCGGCTACACCACCTACACGTTCACCACGGATTGTGGCTCCGGCCCCGTCACCCCGACCGACCCGACCGTCGCCACCAACGCTGCTGAAAACATCATGCAGACCACGGCCACGCTGAAGGCTACCATCACGAACCCCGACGGGGTGACCATCACCGCCAAGGGCTTCCAGTGGAAGGCCACCAACGGCGGCACCTACACTTCTGTGACGGGTACCGGTACGGGCAACACCTTCACCGCCAACCTCACGAACCTGACGCCCAACACCTCCTACACCTACAAGGCCTTCATCACCTTCGACGGCACGACCGTCGAGGGCAGTGAGCAGACCTTCACCACCCTGCCCGAGGACGTTGAGCCTTGTGAGACCCCGACGAACCTGCACTCCTCCACGTGCGATGCCCACAGCATCACCATCGGCTGGAACGCGAACGGCAATGCCACGAGCTGGAACATCCGCTATCGTGTCGAGAACGGCAGCTGGAGCAGTGCTACCTCCACCACCAACTCCTACGTGATCAGCGGCTTAGTCGCCGAGACCGTTTACGAGATCCAGGTGCAGGCCAACTGCGGCAACGGCAACTTGAGCGAATGGTGCGAGCCTATCCATATCAGCACGACCTACGACGGCATCGACAGCTGGTTGGAGAGCAGCGTGAGCCTCTACCCGAACCCCGCCCGCGAATACATTGACATCCGCGTGGACGGCGACCTGAACGTCACGATGATGGAGGTGTACGATGTCTATGGCAAGCTGATCAACACGGTCAACGTCATCGACAACCCGACCCGCATCAACGTCTCCTCCCTCGCCAACGGCATGTACTTC